>Ga0209514_10001105_pt1 | contig 49859 bp, 40 predicted proteins | sample Subgrocontami58m_FD_187452 | JGI IMG/M metagenome (GOLD analysis project Ga0209514, IMG submission 187452) | Subsurface groundwater microbial communities from S. Glens Falls, New York, USA - GMW37 contaminated, 5.8 m (SPAdes) (version 3) | ecosystem: Environmental > Aquatic > Deep subsurface >... | reverse complement strand
GAGTATTGAACTAAACCGAGTTTCATTACAGTTCTCCATTCTTATTTCTGATTTCTTACTTCTTACTACTTATTTCTGCTTCTCCAATTCTAAATTAATTAAAATCTGTCTTTTACTCAGATAATTTTTAATTTGCATCCAATCAATCATTAATCAGTGAAATCTAATATGCTTAATTACATTTGGCTCGGATTACTTTTCCTTGGTATTGGAACTGCGCTTACACTTGATCTATCCAATCAAACTCAAAATAAATACCGGAACGGTGAATCGGTTGATGTTACAGTTTCATTCGATTCGAGTTTTTCAAAAAGCGATAAACCATTTGATGCAATTATAAAAATCCCGGCTCAGTCATTCGGAAAGTTCTACAATGTAAATCAAAAAGAAGAAATTGATCAAAAAGTAAAACTTACATTCAACAAAAAAGAAAATAACTATGTAGTTTATTTTGTCATTGATGAAAAATCACCGACTATCTGGCAGGAGATGGCTAAAGTATCCGGGCAAGATAATGATCTAGGTGGAAAAATTGTTTTAATCAGTTCTAACGGGATTAATTCTTTTAATGCAGCATTTACATTAGAAAGGATTTCTTTTGCTAAGATGAAAGATGTAACAAACTCTGCAATTGATTACGCCGGCAAAGCAGTAAACATTGCTTTAGGATTGATTGGAATTATGGCACTTTGGCTTGGCATAATGAAAATTGCTGAACAGGCAGGACTTATTCAGATAATTGCAAAATCAGTAAGACCAATTACAAAATTTTTATTTCCGGATGTACCGCAAGATCATCCGGCTATGGGATCAATGATAATGAATATCTCTGCAAACATGCTCGGTCTCGGTAACGCTGCAACTCCATTTGGACTAAAAGCTATGGAAGAATTAGATAAACTAAATCCGGAAAAGGGAACAGCTACGAACGCTATGGTAACTTTTCTTGCAATCAATACAGCCGGATTAACATTGATTCCTGCTACTGCAATTGCCGTGCGGGCTGCATCTGGAAGCAGTGACCCGACAATAATAATCGGTACATCAATTTTTGGTGCATCGTGTGCAACATTTACCGGAATTCTAGCAGCAAAGACTTTTGAAAAATTTCCGATGAGTTTTTCCAACTTTGTTTCATTTCTTAAATCAAGCTGGAAATTTTTTACAGCAATATTTTCCATTGCTTTTTTAATTGTTTTACTTGCTGCAACAGGATTGTTATCAAAAATATTTTCAAGTGTTGGTTTTCTAAATTTGGACGGACTGAAAATAATTGTACAGATCATTTCAACTCTTGCTATACCGTTAATCATAATTACATTTGTTCTTTATGGGGCGATCAAAAAAGTAAAAATTTATGAAGCGTTTGTAGATGGTGCCAAAGAAGGATTTAATGTTGCGCTTCGGATAATTCCATTTTTAGTAGCAATGCTTGTTGCTATAGGAATATTCAGAGCGGGCGGGGCAATGGATTTTCTAATGGTCATCTTATCTCCGATTACAAATCTTATCGGATTTCCTGCTGAAGCGTTGCCGATGGCGTTAATGCGTCCGCTTTCTGGAAGCGGTTCGCTTGGAATTATGTCCGAAGTTATGTCAGTTCATGGTCCGGATTCGTTTATCGGGATACTTGTTTCAACAATTATGGGAAGCACAGAAACAACTTTTTATGTTCTCGCTCTTTATTTCGGTGCTGTTGGTATTAAGAAAACAAGGCATGCAGTTACGGTTGGATTATTAGCGGATATAGCCGGAATTCTTGGCGCTTTATTTATTGTTAAGCTTTTGTTTGGATAATATGAAAAATTTATTACTAGAAAGTTAGTTGGAAAAGTTGACAAAACTGTGTGCATGAATTATTATGTGGAGACTCGCTGCGGCGAGTCTTTACAACCACAACTTAAAGACGTTACATGCAACGTCAAAACCAAGCATTTCTTACAAATCAAAAATATTTTTCAGGTTATTTTTTCCAAACTCCCACTTTAGTGGATTTTTTATTCAATGTATTTTCTAATGTTATGCAATTCTTTCTCGTTTCGAATTATCCTATCATAAAATCTTGGCTGCCAGGAAAAATTTTAAAAATTGTTGTTATTAGCCCAACATTTTACAGATCCTTTAAACTGATTTATGATTACTGATAATGAATTACTGATAGGTTGACCAAACTTGGTTCATGAATCGTTTAGTATAGACTCGCAGCGGCGAGTCTAAGAAAATTAATGTATAACACAGTTATATGTCCCGATTGTATGTCTTATTGTGAATAGCTATTTTGTACCCAAAATAATTTAAGAAATGTTATGAGAATTGGAATTCCAAAAGAGACTTATAAAGGAGAAAGAAGAATTGCTTTAGCTCCTGCCGGAGTAGATACTTTGGTTAAATCAGGGCATTCTGTTTTCATTGAAACTAATGCCGGATTAGAAAGCCACTTCACAGATGAAAATTACAGACGTGTTGGTGCTAATATTGTTTACAGTCCCGAAGAAGTCTATCAACGTGCCGAAATGATTGTTAAGATAGCACCGTTATCGGAAACTGAAGCAGATCTTTTACAAGACGAACAAATTATTTTTTCATTTCTTCATCTTGCAGTTGGCAAAAAAAATATTATTGAAAAACTCCTTGCTAAAAAAAATATTGCTATAGCGTATGAGTTGATAGAAAAAGGAGAGCATCTCCCGATTTTGCAATCTATGAGTGAAATTGCCGGGCAGCTTGCTGTTCAAGAAGGCGAAAGATTTTTATGCAGTGATATTCCTAACAGTCGCGGAATTTTAATGGGTGGAATAACAGGAGTTGCACCTGCTGCCGTTGTGATTGTTGGTGCCGGAGTTGTTGGCTTATCTGCAGCGCGTGCCGCTTATGCAAGAGGTGCTCATGTGATTGTCCTTGATAAAGATTTACGAAGACTGCGTAGGATTGAAACAGATATTTCTAATAATATAACAACAGTAGCAGCTAATCCATATACTATCGCTCGGGGTGCAAAATTCGCTGATCTTCTTATTGGTGCAGTTCAACTGAAAGCAGAAAAAACTCCCCACTTGATTACTGAAGAAATGGTTAAGACGATGAAGAAAGGTGCTGTGATAGTTGATGTTTCTATTGATCAAGGGGGTTGTGTAGAAACAAGCAGACCGACTTCAATATCCGATCCGATTTTTATGCAGCATAATGTAATTCATTACTGCGTTCCTAATATGCCTGCACTTGTTTCAAGAACCGCAACATACGGATTAACAAATGCATCAATAGAATATGTATTAGAAATTGCCGATAACGGATTATCAAATGCTCTGCTTGGAGATCCGGGATTGGCAAAAGGTGTATGTACATATAACGGATTTTGTTCAAATGAAAATATTGCTGAAGCGTTTAATATTGAGTTTAGACGTCTTCACATTTTTTCAAACAATTGAGATGTATAAATGACAGTTGATGAAATAAAAATTGGGTTGACATCGAATGCGCCGTGGGTGAAGAAGTATAATTCAAGACTTGTAAGTGCCGATGAAGCTGTAAGAATTATAAAATCGAATGATAAGATAATTGTTCAGCCCGGTTGCGCCGCTCCGCTTGAATTGATAAATGCAATGGTTCGTAGAAAAGAAGAATTAAACAATGTCGAGATTTTCCATATCCTCGTGGTCGGTGATATTCCTTATACTAAACCGGGTATGGAAAAACATTTTAAGCATAAGGCGTTCTTTATAGGTGCTAATAGTCGTACAGCAATTAATGAAGGACGCGCAGAATTTATACCGATTTTTCTTTCTGAAGTCACAATGCTATTTAAGCGAGGAGTAATTCAAGCTGATGTTGCAATGATTCATGTATCTCCACCAGATGAACATGGGTTCTGCAGTTACGGAATTGATGTCGGTAATATTAAAACACCAGCAGAAAAAGCAAAATGTGTAATAGCACAAGTTAATAAACACATGCCGCGCGCATTGGGTAATAGTTTTATTCATGTTAATAAAATAGACTTTATAGTTGAAATAGATGAACCATTAAAAGAATTACCTCAGATAGATCCGGATGCTACTCCTGAATTGTTAATTATTTATGATCAAATAGGTAAGAATGTTGCCGAAATGATCGAAGACGGTTCTACACTTCAAATGGGAATTGGCGCAATACCGGATGCGGTCTTAAAATATTTACACAACAAAAATGATCTTGGTGTACATACTGAAATGTTTTCAGACGGATTAATAAATCTTGTACAGGAAGGGGTTGTGAACGGTGAAAAGAAAACTCTTCATCCCGGGAAAATTATAGCCGGATTTGTATTAGGTACAAAACGTTCTTACAATTTTATAGATAACAACCCGGTGTTTGAGTTTCATCCTCAGGAATATGTTAATGATCCTTTCTTGATTTCAAAAAATAATAAAATGGTTGCAATAAATTCAGCTATTGAAATTGATCTGACAGGTCAAGTTTGTGCAGATTCTATAGGAACAAAGTTTTTTAGCGGAATTGGCGGACAGGTAGATTTTGTTAGAGGTGCTGCTCATAGTGAAGGCGGAAAACCAATTATTGCACTTCCATCAGCAACAAAAGATCTCAAGTTTTCAAAAATTGTTCCTATACTAAAACCTGGAGCGGGTGTTGTTACATCACGCGGAGATGTTCATTATGTTGTTACCGAGTACGGCGTTGCATACTTATTTGGAAAAAGTATTCAGGAAAGAGTTCGTGCGTTAATTGAAATCTCTCATCCGGCTTTTAGGCAGGAATTAACTGAATTTGCTAAAAATATTTATCACATTTAAAGTAGATTACTTATGGTTGCTGTCATTGGAGATATACATGGTTGTTATTTTACACTAGTAGAACTATATACAAAAATAATTAGACGTTACCCGAATATTCCTGTTTATACTGTCGGAGATATAGTTGACAGGGGAAATCGGAGCAGTGATGTATTTGACTTCATAATTACGAACAATATATTATTTACTCCGGGTAACCATGATTATATGTTCTTTCATTTTTTCAAAGACCCGCAAAGTGTCTTTGCCCGTTCGTGGTTTTTTAACGGTAATGAACCAACTTTAGAATCATATTCTAATAAAGAAACAGAAATGTTTAAGCATATTGAATTAATTAAACTTGCACCGCTTTATATTAACTTACCGGATTGTTTTATATCTCATGCCGGAATTTCGAATTACTATCAAAAACTTTTACCGCCAAATTATTTAAATGGATTGGAAATCCTCGATACATTCATTAAGAATGATTTACGAAGCGATAGAGGTATTCTTTGGACTCGTGATCCACTCATGAATATTGGAAAACTACAAGTTGTTGGGCACACAACAAAACAGGAGATTACACTTGTTGAAGATTCTAATGCTGTCTATCTTGATACAGGTGTATTTCTAGGGAACAAATTAAGCGCTATTATAGTCAATGAGAGTAATATTATAGAAACCATAGAAGAAAAAACTCACATTCAGGATATTATTAAGTAATATCTCGAAATAGAATTTCTATACGAGTTCGAAATATTTTTTAATTATTCTCTTACTTAATAATCTTTTAAAATAATTATCGGTGTGTTAAATTTTGAAATAAGCGATCTAATTTACTATTAAGAGTAGTACGTGGAATTTTTAAAAGTTTTGCCGCATTAGTAATATTGTTCTGACATTTGTTTAGCGACCATTCTATTATTTCTTTTTCTTTTTTGGATATGAACTCTTCCAAGGAGTTATATTCTTCAAAATTTTCTTTACGGAATTTTATTGTCTTTTCGTGCCCGGAAAGATCTAAAATTGAAATATCAATCTCGCCGCTGAATGACAATGCGATCATTCTTTCAACTATGTTTTCCAATTCTCTTACATTTCCAGGCCAATCATAGGTCATCAATTTTGAATAAATTTCTTTTGTTAAAAGCATAATTTTATCTTCTGCACGGTGTTTCCTAAAAAAATGTTCAACAAGCAACGGAATATCTTCTTTTCTATCTCTAAGCGGAGGAACTTTTATTGGAATAATGTTTAATCTATAAAATAAATCTTCTCTAAATGTTTTATCGGTAACTTTCTTCATTAGGTCGAACTTAGTTGCACAAATAATTCGAACATCAATACTTAAACTATGACCGCTACCAATAGAGATTAATTCTCTTTCTTGTATTACACGCAATAATTTAACCTGCATGGATAAAGGGAAGTCATCAATGTCGTCTATAAAGATGGTCCCTTTGTTCGCACGTTCGAAATAACCGATATGTCTTTTAATAGCACCGGTAAAAGCTCCTTTTTCATGCCCGAAGAGTTCGCTTTCCAATAAACTTTCAGGAATACTTGAACAGCTTACCGTAACAAAATTATCATTTCTTCTGGAACTTTCTTTATGTAATGCCCGTGCTACCAATTCTTTTCCGGTTCCGCTTTCTCCTTCGATTAACACAGTAGAATCATTATGCGAAATATGATTTATTGTTTTGAGCAATTGTTGAATCTGGATAGAATTTCCGATGATAGTTTTATTTTCTAAATGCAATATCCTGTTTTTAAGTTCAGCGTTTTCCTTCAACGTAATTTGAAGCTGTTTTATATTTCTAAGAATCGAGAGAAGCTTGTCTGGAGAAAATGGTTTGGTCAAATAATCGTAAGCTCCAAATTTAAGAGATGATACGGCAGTCTCAACAGTTGCATATGCTGTTATCAGTATTACTTTACATGTTGGAGAAATTGAAAGTATGGTTTTTAATAATTCAATTCCGTCTAATTTAGGTAATCGAAGATCTGTGATCACAATTTCCGGCGATACCTTTTTAAAAGTATCCAATCCTTCCTGGCCGTCTTCTGCAGGGTAAACATCGAATCCTTCTTCTTTCAAGATATTCGATAAGGATAAGCGAGTTATTTTTTCGTCTTCAACTATTAATAGTTTCATCATTGATTGTACTTGGTAAGATAATTTTAAAAACAGTTTCCTGTCCTTCAATACTTTGAACATCAATTCTACCGCCATGTGATTCTATTATTCCAAGGCACACCGATAAACCTAATCCGGTTCCTGTCCCAACTTCTTTTGTAGTATAAAATGGATCAAATATTTTTTTCAGATTTTCAGAATTGATACCGGCTCCTGTGTCCTTTACTTCGATTAATACATGATTATCATCATCCATGGAGGTAGAGATTAAAATATTTCCGTTATTTTCGATTGCATCATAACTGTTGAGAAGTAAATTCATAATTACTTCCTGGAATAAATGATAATCTATTTTTACTTGATCTATCTTTACGTCAAGATTCAATTTTATCCCGATGTTTTTCTCTTTGAGTCTGATATCAAAAAGATTTACTACTTTTTGAATTGCCTCATTGATATTAATATGATTCTGGGAAATGGACTGCTGACGCGCAAAACCGAGTAATTTTTTAACGACGGTTTCGATATCGTTGATTCCTTCATTGATCAAGTCGAGATATTCTTTCGTTTGTTTATTATTTGTTAGATCCCGTTGAATAGCATAGAGGCATGATTTAATTCCATTAAGAGGATTGTTAACTTGATGAGCAACTCCAGAAGCAAGTCTTCCGATTGAAGCCAATTTTTCTGCCTGGTAAATTTGTTTCTGCGCCTTTTCCAAATCTTTTTTGAAATTGTCCAATCTTTCTGTAAGCAAATTAAAGTGATGATATAAAAATCCAATTTCATCATGTTGAGTAGGAAGAGAAATATCAACATCGGAAATAAAATCGATCCTATCGATTTCGTGAACAAGTTTTTCTAAAGATGAAGTCATGTGATTAATGGAATAGAAAAGAATAATTAGAACAACAGCCGTAACTAAAATTGTTGCACCTAAAAGAAGAAAAAACACACTGCTGATCTCATCTCTAATCGGTTGAGCGTCAAAACCGATTTTTGCAGCACCCCAGCTTTTTCCTGAAAAAATAAATGGTTGATTAACTTCCAACACCCAGGCAAATTGCGGGTCATCGAATATTTTGACCTCTTGCAATTGCGAAATATTGAATTCGCGTTTGAGATTCTGATTGGATGCAACGCTGTCTTTTTTTGATGCGTGAATTATTGATGTACCGCTTTTATCGAAAATGATAACATATTTTACATTACCGAGCCTATTGATAAAATTATCCACGTATGTTTCTAAAATATTTTCTTTTTGATAGATACTTTTTTCTTCGAAAATCATTGCATCTATGACAGTTACTGCAAATGTTTTAGAAATTGAAATTGTGTTCTCAGCTTGTTTCTCTATTATTATTTGTCTCCATTTAAATAATAACACAAAAGAGATCAACAGCATCAGCGATATGATTACAACTCCAATAAGAAATAAAATTTTTGTTTTTAGACTGGTTCTTAATTTGAACATCAACTTCTCAATTATTTGTCAATTTTTCTAATAATGTTATAATCACGGTCAGTTGCTTCAACAAAACCATAAATAAATTCAAAATCCCAATTTTTAGTAATTAATTCCCTCTGAGGATTATTTTTATTTATTTCCAGCAAGATTTTTCTGATTTCATCAACTATTTGTTTGGGATAATCTGCAGCCACAACAATTGGCGAAGTAGGGAATGGATCAGAATAGAGTAAAACTCTAATTGTTCCATCAGTAATTTTTTTTACTAGATATTCCCGCGTCACTCCGACATCAAAATATTTTTTAGAAACATTATGAATTACACTTTGATGATGAGGGAAATTTTTTATTTCTGTTAGGTCACTTTCTTTTATATTATATTTTTTTAATTCGTATTTCAATAACCAATTGCTTGAAAAAGATTCTTTTGAAGGAAGAGCAATTTTTTTCCTTTTAATGTCATTAATGCTGTAAATATCACTAGTACTGCTTGTAATAAGTACAGAACGCGAGAAAGGTTCAAAATATTCATTTAATGGTTTTAAGATTGGAATAACATTATACTCCTTATTCGCCAGTGTATAAACGTACGAGCCCAAAAAGGCAGCAACAACTTCTTTGTTAATGAGTTTGCTAACTGCTTGGTTATAATCATCACTAAGTTTTAGTTCAAAACGGTAATTGGTTTTCGAAGTCAAATAATCTAGGATCGGTTGATAACCTCTATAAATTATATTAGGAGGGTAACGCGATATAACGCCAATATAAACTACCGGTTTCTTCAATGAAGCTGAGTCAATAATATATTCGCTGTTGTTATACCTTATTTCTTGCTGGATATTGATTGTGTTATAATAAAAAAGGAATGTAAAACCAGTTATAACCACAAACAAAAATACAAGGCTAGTTATTTTTTTCTTTTTCCACATTGTAGCCAATTTAATATATTCAAACATCTAGCTCTACCAATAAAAAAACGTTCCAAGTGAAAATCATTTTCAATGCTTAGAAAATGAATGTTTTATTGAGTTGTTAAATTATAGACGACATTTAATCGTCGTCTTGACTATATATCGTCATCTGTAAGTTACATTTTTTTTTAAATAGTTGTTTTTTTATTAATTCCTTTAGGCGGCATGGTGGCACTAACCTTGCGAGCTGTAGTGTTATTCAATAAAAAAAGGAGTCGGTATGCAAGATATAATACCCCGCTGGGAATGGAGAACGTTCACAAATGATCTCGGCAAGGCCGAAGATAACATTAGAAAACATGATGAAGGCAAAACTCGTGAGAGTGATGAAGTATATATTCTTTCCGAAGTTAGTATGGATAATACTAAAGTTCGTGATGATCTTATGGATATTAAAACTTTACAACAAGTAAACGAGGATAAATTAGAACAATGGCTGCCGATTATGAAAGGGACCTTTCCTCTTCCTGTTGCCGAGATTGAAAAAGTTTTTAAGTGCTTTAAAGTAGCTTTGCCAAAATTTGAACGCTCTGAATATACTTTTGCACAATATCTAGATGAGTTGATTCGTCCATGTAAATTTTTAAAAGCAGTTAATGTTCATAAAAAGAGAACAGGATTCACAATCAATAACACAATAGTTGAGATTGCAGAAGTTACCGTTGATGGTAAAGTTATTAAAACTGCTGCGGTTGAAATGGAGGACCCTGCGCTTGTAATTAAAACAGTCCGCGAACTTGAACTAGATACTTTTCCAAATATCAATTATTTACGCGGATTAAAAAATCTTGTTGGAATGAAATAGGAGAATAAAAATGGCAAATGAAATAGAACGTAAATTTTTAGTTACGGGTGAATTCAAAAATCTTGCATGCAAAGAAACACGCATTGTTCAGGGATATCTTTCATCTATTCCTGAACGCACTGTAAGAGTTAGAATCAAAGGAGAGAAAGGATTCATCACCATTAAAGGTATTGGAAATGTCTCAGGTGCCAGCCGTTACGAATGGGAGAAAGAAATTCCAACAACTGAAGTAGAGGAGCTATTAAAAATTTGTGAGCCAGGAGTTATTGATAAAACCCGCTTCCTTGTAAAAGTTGGCAATCACACTTTTGAAGTTGATGAGTTTTATGGTGAGAATAAAGGATTAGTAGTTGCCGAAATTGAGTTAAGTTCAGAGAATGAATCTTTTAACAAACCGGAATGGTTAGGGCAAGAAGTAACTGGGGATACTCGTTATTATAATTCAATGTTGATGAAGAATCCATATACAAAATGGTGAAAACTACCTATTTATAATTAAAGAAATTTTTTATCATTTATAGGATTTGATATGAATAAATTTGACGCTCTCGATATGAATAACTACCGTATTGAGAAACTTCCCAAACGTGATAAATCAAAAATTGAAAAATGGCTTACAATACTTGGACCTATCTTAGCAATCGCCGCTTTTATTTTATTCGCATTTATTATTAAGCTGCCATTTCTTAATTCGATTGAACCGACACAATTGGTATCAGATACAGCCAAAGAAGCATATAGTAAATTAGGCTCAGCCGCATTTATAAGAAGTAATGAATTTATGATTGCAATTTTTACGGCTTCAATAATTCTTTGGATGACACAAGCAATACCAAATTATTTAACATCTCTTTTACTTATCATAAGTTTGGTATTAGCAGGAGTGTTATCGGAAAAAACTGCTTATGCCCAGCTTGGACATCCGGTAATGTGGCTGAATATTTTGTCGTTCGTACTTGCCAGCATGTTAGTAGTAACCGGTCTTGCAAAACGATTTGCTCTTTGGTTAATTATTCGTTTCGGTAAAAATGCAAGCACTGTCTTTATAAGTTTTATTGTAATTAACATTGTCTTATCTGCTTTTATTTCTGCAACAACTGCTAAAGCCGCTATACTCCTGCCTATTTTTATGGTAATTGCTGCTATTTACGGTGCAACGAACGGGAATAATAGAAATAATTTTGGTAGAAGCATTGTTTTACAAAACCTGCTTAATATCAATCTCGGCGCTGGTATGTTTGTTACTGGTTCAGGTGCCAACTTACTTGCGGCGGCACTTATTGGAGGTGCTATTGGCGGAAAAATATTCTTTGCCGACTGGATGATTGCAATGTTTCCAGTTATGCTCAGTTTAATGTTTATTGGTTATATCTTAGCTATGAAAGTATTCTTCCCACTTTTACCTGAAGAACGTTTGCCGCAGATTGAAGGGGGGATGGAGCGGTTGAAACAAGAATATGAAAAACTTGGACCTTTAAGTTTTCTGGAAATCAAATCTGCAATTATTTTTATTGCTATACTTAGTCTTTGGGCAACTGATAGTCTTCATGGAATAAGTGCAACAGCAGTAGCCTTTTGTGGAGCCATTGTTGCTTTGTTACCAAAGATTGGAATAGTAAAATGGAATGAGGTTGACATTCCCTGGCATCTTATGTTATTCTCAGCAGGTGCTTATGCTCTTGGTTCCGGTTTGGATGCAACCGATCTCCCATCAATTAGCATTAATGCTTTTTTTGATCATTTGGGAATTGGCAATAATACAAGTTTTTGGATACTATATTTATTGTTAACAGGAGTAATGGTTTTTAGCGCACTTATTTTTGAATCCAAAACTATGCGCGCTATGATCTTCATCCCGATTGCTATTGGAGTTGCTAATAGGTTTGGTTTTAGTATTATTAGCCTTGCGCTTCCTGTTGCATTTTTGATTGAGCATGTATATGTGCTTCCGTTTAATAGTAAACCAGCCGCGCTGCTTTATGAAACTGACCATTATAGTTTAACTGACACATTTAAATTTGGGATTACAATAATGGTGATTGCTTGGCTGCTAATCATTATTGCAGGTGAGACATGGTTTAGATATTTGGGAATAACTCCTAATGGTGTATTTGGAATATTTTAATCTGTTAAATGACAATAATTAATTTTGAAAGTGTTTGAGTTTATAAAAATAAGAAAAGGTCTAAAAATCTATGTCAATGTTTTTTAAGAAAACAAAAAAGCTGGAAGCTCAAATTGACGAATATCTCGATCTGGTAATCAAAGGCGGATTGATCTTCAAGCTTGGCATTAAATGCTATTTTGAAAATCAAACTGAAGAGTTTGAAAACTATCTCAAAGAACTTCGGAACATTGAAGACAAAGCAGACGATCTGCGTCGAAATATTGAGGTCAAACTTTATACGCGTACATTGATACCTGAAGCGCGCGGTGATGTTCTTGGTCTGCTAGAAAGCTGCGACAAAGTTCTCAACATTACAACTGAAAACCTTCTGGAATTCTCTGTAGAGATACCCAATTTCCCAGCAAATCTAAAAACAGATTTTTATGAACTTGCTGAGAGTTCCATGGCATGTTTAGAAAATACTGTTAGCGGAATCCGTTCTTATTTCAAAAATATAGATGCAGTCAGAGATTATGTAACAAAGGTCCAGTTCTATAGAAAAGAAACAAATAAAATTGCCGAGAGAATCAAACGAAGAATTTTTAGGACAGATGATAATCTCGGTCAGAAAATTCATACAAGATATTTTGCTTTTCATATAGAAAGGATTGCCGAAAATTCGGAAGATGTTTGTGACAGATTATCAATTGCAATAATCAAAAGGTTAGAGTAGAGTTGGATATTTCAATTTGGTTTTTCATAACCAGTGGCTTATTTCTTGGTTGGTCATTAGGTGCTAACCATGCCGTGAATGTTTTCGGTACTGCAGTTGTTTCTAAGATGGTAAGATTTAGAACTGCGGCAATCATTGCCGGAATATTTGTAATTCTCGGTTCAGTTTTCAGCGGCAGCGGAACAACAAAAACATTAACGGAACTAGGTTCCATCAATGCAATAGCTGGAAGTTTTGCAGTTGCTCTTGCTGTTGGCATTTCTGTAACAGCTATGACCAAAGCAAAATTACCTGTCTCTACTTCTCAAGCCGTAATAGGAGGAATTGTTGGATGGAATATTTTTACCGGATCGCCAACGGATTTGAATTCACTTTCGAAAATATTGTTTAGTTGGATTGCTTCTCCAGTCTTAGCAGGCATCTTTGGATTTCTAATTTTTAAGCTCATCAAGAGTACTGTACTCAAATGGAAAATACATCTTCTTGAAATTGATAATTATACGCGCGTTGGTTTAATCATAGTCGGTGCTTTAGCTTCTTATTCACTAGGTGCAAATAATATTGCAAACGTAATGGGTATGTTTATTTCTGCTCCTTTTTTCACTGATGTAAATGTATTTAATATCTTTACTCTAACCGGAGTTCAACTGTTATATTTAATCGGCGGTCTCTCCATTGCAGTTGGAATTTTTACATTTGGCGAAAATGTAATGAAAACAGTCGGCAATGATTTATATAAGATTTCACCAATTACGGGATTTGTGGTTGTCCTAGCCGAGTTTATTGTACTTTCTCTTTTTACATCAGAAGCTCTAGAGTCTTTTCTGTTAAAAAATAATTTGCCAGCACTACCGTTAGTTCCGCTTTCCACAACTCAAGCTTTTATTGGAGCGGTGCTTGGTGTCGGATTGGCAAAAGATCCGCTCTCAATTAATTTCAAAGTGTTGGGAAAAATTGGTATCGGTTGGATTATAGCACCTCTTAGCGCATGTACTATAACATTTATCTCTCTCTTTTTTATTCAGAATGTCTTTGAACAAAAAGTTATTCATCCGGTCCCTTATGAGATCTCAAAAACAGTTTCCGCTAAACTTGACGAAGATGGAATTCCTACAGCTAAAATAAAAGATTTGGTAGGTAAGAGATTCTTCAACAAAAAGCTTTTTAAGAATGAACTGATAAAAAGAAATAACTATACTAATGAACAGATCTTTTCAATCTTTCAATATGCTATGATAGACAGTTTCAAAATTGATTCGACACTTATACTTAATCAACTTGATCGGTCAAAATTCACCATGGAACAACTAGGATTATTAAAAACAAATCACGGAAAAACTTTTCAGCATAAAATTGAGTTTAATAGTTTTCTTATCAAAGAGAAAATTGAATCTGAACTTAGCGGTAATAAATTATTTGATAAACAAATCGAAGACAGGAAAAATCTTTTAGAAAATTTATTTAGAGTGAAATCAAAATCCGGTTTATAAAATGTGTTTTTAATAATAGATTACTTAATACACAACATTAATCAGTTACAATAAGGAGTGAATATGAAAAAAAATCTAATTTCAAAGTTGGTGCTTGTCTTTGTGCTAATATTAATAACTGACGTAACAATGAATGCACAAGAAACAAGAATTCCTGGTGGAGAACAAAAAATTCCATTAGGTGTTGACGTTCGTAATGGAAAACTATTTTTCGAAACGAAAGATGGAAATTTTAGCTGGTGGTTTGACTCCCGGCTTCAAATTGATGCAGCAATGTATTTTGAGAACAAAAATGCAATGAGCAATGGTACACTTTTAAGAAGATTGACTTTTGCTATGAAAGCAGTTCTCTGGAAAAATTGGCAAGCGGAATTTGATATGGACTTTGGCGAGGCGGTTTCTGTTAATCCTCAAACTGACTTCAGAGATATGTGGGTAAAATATACTTTCCCAAATTTTAATCTTTCTCTTCAGGCAGGCAACTTTAAAGAACCTTTTGGGATGGAAAGATTAAATAGCTCGCGTCTTCTAACTTTTTTGGAGCGTTCAGCAATATCGAATGCACTTCCACTAGGAAGAAGAGTTGGTTTTTCAGCAAGATATTGGACGGATTTTGCACAGATTACTGCTGCTATAATGGGCCATGAACCTGGAACTAGAGTTGATAAAGGTCAGCGTGATGAAGGATATTCGACCAATTTGCGTGTATCCGCTGCTCCAATAAATAAATTTGGTGAAAACCTCCACATTGGACTTGCTGGTTCCTACAAAATTCCAGACGTGGTTTCTGACTTAAGTCCCAACACAATTGAAATAAATGCTCGTACCGAATCTTATGTTTTTAATCCTAAATTTTTACATACAGGCGATATTATAGATGTAAATTATTATAATCGTTACGGGGTTGAATTGATGTACATCAATGGACCATTTTATTTCCAATCAGAATATATGGGAACAATGATTAAAAGATGGTATGGTAAACCCGAAGTCAATTTAAAAGGATATTATATAACAGGAACCTGGATGATTACCGGTGAAACCAGAGACTATTATGTGGATGAAGGCGAAGTTGGTCCTATTGAATCTCCTAAGAATTGTTGGGGCGCTTTAGAACTAGCTGCAAGATATAGCATGACTGACCTCAATGATTTTGATGCTGGAGTTAAAGGCGGTAAATCCAACCAATTAATGTTTGGAATAAACTACTATCCAAATACAAATATTAAATTACAGTTTAACTATTCAATTGTTGATCTAGATGACTATGCAACGAGGAAAGGAAATCTTAAGGGTAATGACGATCATTCATTTATTCAAATACGCATTCAAGCATCTTTATAAACTGAGGTGATAAAATGAAAAATAAAATAAAAATACTTTTAACATTAGTTGTTGTTTCTATAATATTTATTTCATGTTCCAGGGAAGAACCAATTGTTGCACCAATTGTTGTTGCTCCAACCGTAATTAAAATGAATGAAATCTATTCAAGGGGAGTTCCAACCGACCCTGACTGGATTGAAATTTATAATGGTGGTAGCACTTCCACTGATATTGGAGGTTATAAGATTTACGACGGTGGCGGACAGGGAGGTACAAAACCTAAAATGATAATACCTACAGGCACAATATTACCGGCAGGAGGATATTTTGTAATAGTAACTGATATTGTAACAACAATAGATCCGAGCGGGTTCGGCTTATCCAGTGCGGGAGAAGAAGTTTGGCTTGAAGATAAAACCGGAACTGTTATTGACAATGTTGTTTTCCCTGTAATGGATGTAACACAAACATACAGCAGAATTCCTAATGGAAGTGCTACATGGGCACTTACCAGTAACATTACTCGCGGGACGGTTAATAAATAATTAATAATTATAAAAAGTATCGGAGTGAAATATTCCGATTCTAATTTTCTTTGAAGCTGTAGTGAAGGTTAAATAATGAAAAATTTTTTTGTGATAATTATTGTTTCTGTAATTTTGTTCGGATGTAAACGCGATGAACCTGTTGCAACAGTTATTGACTCATCAATAATTCCGTTAGTTCAGCTCGCTCAATACTCAACATCGGTACCGGAACCTTCGGGACTATATTATAATTCAAAAACAAATTCACTCTGGACAGTTTCGGATGGGAATGGAACAATTTATGAAATTGATTTCACTGGAAAAGTTTTAAGATCAATCGTTATTCCCAGTTCAGATTTGGAAGGGGTAACATTTTCCACTAATTGCGACACATTCTATGTTGCCGAAGAGACAAATCAACTAATAACAAAATATTTAACAAACGGGAATAAACTTTATTCCTTCCCATGTAATGTTGCAACAGTTATAAGTCACGGACCGGAAGGAGTTGCTCTTAACACAACAAATAACCATCTCTGGGTTCTTAACGAAAAAGACCCTTGTATGTTGTTGGAATATGTCAACAAAACTGAGTTGTGGCGGAAGCAAATCAACTATACTTTAGATTGCTCTGATATATTTTATGATAAGCAATTAGATTGTATCTGGATGGTAAGTGATGAATCTAAACAAGTTGTAAAATTATCTAAGACGGGAGAGCGAATTTCAGCGTATTCAGTCCCTTTAACTAAAATGGAAGGAATAACAATTGTTCAAGATAAAATTTATTTAATAAATGATTCGAACGGAATTTTATATGTTTTTCAGAAACCTGATTTTTATATTAATAACAAAATGGAGTTTATATGAAAAAAACTTTTATACTTTTTTTTGCATTACTAACAGTATTTGTGCTAAACGAAAGAAACTTAGCTCAAACTTCGACTGTTAAGATGAATGAAATTTACTCCAGAGCTACAGCAGTAGCACCTGACCTTGATTGGATCGAGCTTTACAATTCAGGTACAGCGCAAGTGGATATCAGTGGATATAAGATTTATGATAATGGTGGACAAGCTGGGACAAAACCAAAGATGACATTTCTGACTGGGACTATATTGCCTGCAAAAGGATTCTTTGTTGTATTGACTGATGTTTCTGTTACGATTGATCCGAGTGGTTTCGGTTTATCAAGTAGCGGTGAGCAAGTATGGTTAGAAAATGCATCCGGAACTGTTATTGACAATGTAACATTTCCTGCAATGGATGTTACACAGACTTACGGTAGGTATCCAGATGGCAGTGCAACATGGAAATTGTTAACTCCTCTTACAAAAGGCGTTTCGAATAGTATTATTCTGATGAATGAAATTTATTCTAGAGGTACTTCTACAACACATCCGGATCCCGATTGGATCGAACTTTATAATGCATCTTCAGCTTCAGTGGATATTAGCAGTTATAAAATTTATGATAATGGCGGACAAGCAGGAACAAAACCCAAAATGACATTTACTGCAGGAACTTCTATTTCTGCTAAAGGTTTTTATCTTGTTGTTACTGATATTTCAACTACTGTAAATCCGGCAGGTTTCGGATTATCAAGTTCCGGAGAAGAAGTATGGTTGGAAGATGGTACCGGCGCTGTGGTAGACAATGTGGTTTTTCCGGCTATGTCGGAAACACAATCCTATAGCAGAACGACAGATGGAAATCCGATATGGAGATTAGCAGGTTTAACTAAAGGCATTACAAATGGAACAGGCACTGCAGTTAGAGATAATGGCATCATAGTAACAGATTTTCAATTAATGCAAAATTATCCTAATCCGTTTAATCCAAGTACAAAAATTCAGTTTGCTATTCCATCAGGTGGAAACGTAAGTCTAAAAATTTATGATATTCTTGGCAGACAGGTAGCAACTGTAATTAATAGATATATGAATCCGGGGAGTTACATAGTGGAATACATTAGTAATAATCTTCCATCGGGGATATATATTTATAAACTTGAATGCGGAAGTTTCTCACAATCTAAAAAGATGATTTTATTGAAGTAAAATATTTATGAATTGAATTTTTTAAGTGAAACTAAATTGGAAACCCCAAGAGTATAAAACTTGGGGTTTTTTTATGAATTATCACCAAAGCAGCTTAAAAACTATCTTTAAAAATGAATTGCAAAAGAACTTTTTTTTGATAATTTTAGACTAAGAAAATAAAGGAGGTTGAATAGAAGGTTTCTACCATTCCCAAAAATTCGAAGGACTCATATTTCTCCGCAATTCAAAAATATCTTAAAACCGGGATTCAAGTTTATTTTGATTCCTATTTTTATGATCTCATTAGCCGTAATTTTCGGCTTTAGAAATCAATCTTACTCAAACACGAACAAACTTCTTTTGTTTGATGCTTGTTTTGATTATATCAAATCAAATTCAACAATTGACAGCTTAGTTCTTAAACAAGGTTTATTAGATTTAACAGGAAGTTCCAATAATGTTAAGAGTAATAAATTAATTCCCATCATTCCGGATTCAACGCTAAAACCATTCCAACCTGTTAAAATTGATTCTATTAAAAATCTATTATCGTCAGAAGATTCTTTAAGAATTAAAGCGAAACAAGATTCATTAAAAAGAATTGAAAACCTTTCTAAAGATTCTACAAATACTCCTGGCAAAAAATTAACTTCAATAATCCCGGATTCAACGGTAAAACCGATACAACCTTTTAAGCATGATTCTGTAAAAATTCATATATCGCCTGAGGATTCATTAAGAAATAAAACGAAACAAGATTCATTAAAAAGAATTGAAAACCTTTCACAAGATTCTACTGCAAGAATAAAATATTTTCATTTCTATCGTAACGATTATCCAAATGTTTTATTTAAAGTGAAGAAAAAGTCCGGCTTTTTTGTTTATCCATCTGAAAACATATTATCAAGAACCGTACAATTAGATTCTACAGGAAAGAAAATTATTATAAAAGAGAGTATGGCAGGTAAACAAATTCGGGAATATTTAGAACTTCCAATAGATGAATATATCAAACTTAGACTGGATGCCATCAAACGCGATGTATGGGAACAGAAAGGTTATGAATACAAATTAAAAGACACAAAGAAAGATCTATCTCAATTAATAACAGATATAACAAATATAGAAATACCACTTCCAAGCAGCCCGCTGTTAAGTATTTTTGGTCCGCCTCATATCAAATTAAATATTGCAGGCCAGGTTGATATTCATGGTGCATGGCGTAATGAAACAACAACCGGCATAACTACTTCTGCACTTGGTAATACCCGTAATGAACCAGACTTCAAACAGCAAGTACAGATAAATCTGAATGGAACGATTGGAGATAAACTTACACTTGGAGCAGATTGGAATACGGAAAGACAATTCCAGTATGAAAATCAGTTAAAGATTAAGTACACAGGTTATGAAGATGAAATAATTCAAAGTATTGAAGCCGGAAACGTTTCGCTGCAAACTTCTCCTTTGGTTGGCGGCAGTGAAGCTCTATTCGGAGTAAAAGCACAATTCAAAATGGGACCGTTTAGTTTAACAGCACTCGCTTCTCAGAAGAAAAGTGAAATTCAGGAAGTCTCTGTAAGCGGCGGGGCTAAATCGCAAAAGTTTGAAATTCATGCATACGATTATTCTCCGAATCACTTTTTTATTGATTCAGTTTATGCTGATACATCTCCTGCTATGAATATTTTTAACAAGTATTACGGAAATCCAACACCGAGAGTTGAAGGTGCTTATTATGTTAAAGATATTCAAGTTTGGAAAACCGTTACCGGTCTTTTTAATCCTAACGAAAGGAAAGCAAATGCTTATTTAAGTCTGCAGAAAAGATCTAAAGGAGCCCTGTATTCTCTAGATTTACGTGGTGACAGTACTAATACTAAACCGGATAATACTAAACTGGAAACAATTCCAGGAGTTCAAGAAATTGATAGAAGATTTGTACTTCTTCAGCAAGACATTGATTATGAAATTCATAAAGAAACCGGTTTTATAACTTTTAAAACTCAAATACAAGAACTAGATGCTATTGCTGTTTCATATTATATAGAAGGTAACAGCCCTTCAACAGCAGATGATGTTTACTTCGGGGAATTTATTAATGATCTGCAGGGAACAAACCAAACAAGATTAGTACTTAAACTTGTAAAACCGCCAAACCTTCAACCGCAATTTAAGAAAGCATGGAGTCTGCAATTAAGAAATATATATCCGGTAGGCGGACGTAAAGTGAAAGAGGAAGGTTTTGTTCTTGATATGAGATATAAAATTGAAGGGCAGGAATCTCAAAATAATTTTCAAGGCATAAAAATTCTTGAAGCTTTTGGTCTAGATAAAACAGATAAAAGCGGAACAAGTACCCAGCCTGACGGCGCATTTGACTTCTTCCCGCCAAGAACAATTATGCCTTTAACAGGTGAAGTAATTTTTCCTGTACTGCAGCCGTTCGGAAAAGATTTCCCAAAGACATTACCAGATTCATTAAAGTATGAGGCCGTTTACGATACAACAGTTACTTTTGCTAAGCAGGTAAGAACGAGAGATAAATTTATTATGATCGGAGAGTATTCTGCCGAAGTAACTTCTGTTTATAGCATTGGATTTCAAGCTGTTGAGAATTCCGTAAAAGTTTATTTGAACGGTAATCTATTAAAGGAAGGGATAGATTACACAGTTGATTACAATCTCGGTCAAGTATTAATTAGAAATGACAAAGCATTACTTCCCGGGGCTGATCTCAAAATTTCATACGAACAAAACGATTTGTTCCAGCTTGCATCTAAAACTTTGCTCGGGTTTCGGGGACTTTATGAATTTAATAAAGAAACAACTCTCGGTTTTTCTTATTTGAATTTGAATCAGCAAACATTAAGTGATAAAGTTAGGATTGGCGAAGAACCGCTTAACAATTCAATATTCGGTGCTGATTTCAAAACAAACATAAATCTTCCATTTATTACAAAAGCTCTCGATAAAGTAATATCAACCAGCGCCGCATCTAATTTTTCTTTGATTGCAGAGTATGCATATATCAGTCCTGATCCCAACACAAAGAAAAGTACAATAACAAGCGATAATAGTAAAAGCATAGCTTACGTAGATGATTTTGAAGGAGTAAAAAAATTAATCCCTCTTGGTATGCCATACGGCTCTTGGCGTGATATAAGTGTTCCTAATAATCTTCCGTCTATCGGATTGAAAACTGAAATGGAACAGATGGCTTTTAAAGCAAAAACATATTGGTATAATAGAACTCCATCCGATGTAACTATAAAAGATATTTACGGAAATAGAAGAGTAAATTCCGATCCTAGTGCTCAACTGATACAAACCTTAGATCTTGTTTTTCAGCCGGATCAAAAGGGTTTTTATAATTGGAATCCAACCCTTGGAGAAAAATTTAAAAACTGGGGCGGTATTATGAAAGTCCTTTCTTCAACTGCTAATAATCTTATCGAAGAAAATATTGAGTTCATAGAATTTTGGTTGAATATTCCAAACGCACCAAGTAATCTAAAATTAAATATTGATCTCGGGCAAATTAGTGAAGATGTTATTCCAAATGGTAAACTTGATACCGAGGATCGTATAAAAATCAACGGTCTTGTTGATGATGGTGAAGATACAGGTATTGATGGTGTGAAAGATATTGGCGAGCCGGGTTATGATTCAGCTTTTAATACCGATCCTGCGAATGATAACTATTCATTTCAGCTTACTCAGAATCCCGATTATTCACACGTTAATGGAACAGAAGGAAATGCAGTTTCAATTGATCAAGGAAGAATACCTGATTCAGAAGATCTGAACGGAAACCTTACATTAGACCGGGTTAATAGTTATTTCCGATATGAAGTTCCTATTGATACTAACCGCGTAACAAACAAATTTGTTCTTGGCGGCGGTGATAATGCAGGCTGGTATTTATTTAGAGTTCCTCTAAAAGATTTCGTTACAAAATTCGGCGATCCAAGTTTTTCTGTAATTGAGTTTATAAGATTTTGGATTTCAGGTGTTGATAAACCTGTGCATTTAAGATTTGCGGAAATGAATCTTGTTGGAAATCAATGGCAGAAAGTTTTAACTCCTCCAAGAGTAACCTTAAATGATACTGTACTTACGGTTTCATCAATCAACTTAGAAGATAATCCGGAATATGTTTCGCCTCCGGGAGTTTTTAGAGAAAGAGATCGAACTCAGCCGAATAATAATGTATTGAAAAACGAACAATCTCTAAATCTTATTTTGAAAAAATTAGAAGACGGAGATAAACGCGAAGTGGTTCGTTATCTATATAAACCTTTGGATCTTTTCAATTATAAAGAGATGAAGTTTTTCATTCACTCAGATAAAAATGATTTACCCGGTTCGGTTTCGTATTTCGATCCAACAAAACCGAATAATTACGGATCGGAAGTTTATCTTAGATTTGGTTCAGACTCATTGAATTATTATGAATATCGTCAACCTGTCAGATATAACTATGATATAGGAAGTGATGGATGGAATGAAGTTAGTATGGTCTTTTCTGATTTGACTGCTATTAAAATTCAAACAAGGGGTGATAGTACTTTTATCAATAAAATTCTTCGAATTCCTGTCCCGGGAAAATCCGGGCATACTTATGGAGTAAGAGGAAATCCTACACTAACTCAAGTAACATTTTTTACAATTGGAATTGTAAACCCAAGAGACAAAGGAACACCTAACGAAACTGTCTCCGGTAGTGTTTGGGTAAATGAATTGCGTGTACTTGATGCAAATGCAACGCCGGGCTGGGCATACAGCGCAAGCGGCGCTTTATCTCTTGCAGATCTTGTTAAGGTAAATTTCAATGTGAGCCAAACAAATCCGTATTTTCATAGACTTGCCGAAAGATTCGGGACACGCGAAGATAGATTGAATTGGGGTGTTGCAGTTGATCTTGATGTTCTAAAATTAATTCCACTTAACCTTGCAGGAAGTAATCTGCGAGTTTCTTATTCTCGCAACGAACAATCTACTAATCCGCTTTATTTACCCGGCACCGATATTAAAGTAGATGAAGCACAAAATGAATTAAGGAAAAAACTTACCGATAAGAATTTTGATCCGGTAATTATTGAACAGGAAGTTGCCAAATTAAAAAATGAATCACAATCCTTAAACGTAACTGAAATGTTGACATTGTCTAATATCAAGATTAAGATACCAACTGATGTATGGTACATAAGAGACACTTTTAACAATCTTTCTTTTGGATTTAATTACAATAAATCTAAAGCAAGTTCGCCTACGGTTCGTAATTCAGATAGCTGGATATGGAATGCAAATGCAAATTACTCGGTTAATATAAGCAGAGATAATTATTTTAAGCCGGTTGATATTCCAATTATAGGAAGTTTATTTGATCTGTTTAGTGATTACCGCGATGTAAAGATTTATTTTCTTCCGCAATCAATTACATCTTCAATTACAGCAAGCAGAAAAAGATCATATACTCAGAACAGAGCAATAAACGATAAGCCGAATATTTTACGTGATTTTACTGCAACACGTGGTGCAGGTTTTAACTGGGCATTGACAGAAGGAGGATTTTGGAATCTTTCGTTAAACTATAATTTTGACATTTCTTCCACTCTTGTTTATCTACTAACAGATAAAGATTTAGAAAGACCTGAAAATGAAATTTGGAGGGATGTCTTTAGCGGATCGTTTTTTGGTAAAGATTATAATTTTAAGCAGACATTTGATGTGAGGGCTAATCCAAAAATTCCTTCCATTTGGGATTTAGATCGTTATATTACTCTCAATGGAAGTTATTCTGTAACTTATCAGTGGCAAAATAATTTTACGCAGGGAGTATTAGGTAAGAGTGCCGGTTATGCTAATAGAATAACAACAAGTTTATTAATTCGGCTTAAATCTATTTTTGCGCCATTGTTCCGGGAAGAAGAGAAGAAAATAGAACAAAATATTCCTTCGCAATTTGAAGGGGGAAGAACTGGCGGAAGAAGAAGCGACAGGGGCGGTGATCCACAAAATCAAGCACAACAAATACCAAAGAACACGGAAGATATTCCGGTAAAAACTGAGTTAGCACAAGATTCTACTAATGTTGATAATGATTCAACTGCCATAGTTCAACAAGATACTACTAAAAGTGTAATGAGGACTCTGAATGCTTCGTTGGAATTATTAAAGCTTGGAATAAAAACACTATTGCTGGATTATGATCAGATCACAATTAATTTTTCTCAGAACAGCAGTTACACAGGCGGCGGTATTGTTGGAGACGGAACAGGATTCAATAATTTTTGGGGTTTTAATCAAAGCGATGATAAAGGTCCGAGAAGATTATTTATGCTTGGTTTCTCAAATGATCTCGGTCCAAGAGCACCTTTTGGAAATATTCAGGATAATTATAGTCAGAAAAATGATCTGTCATTCAGTACATCACGACCATTATGGGAAGGAGCAGATTTAAAGTTAGATTGGAAAGTTGGCTGGGGTATGAATAGATCGGCAACAATACAAACAGATTCACTTGGTAATATTTCAATTACCAATATGCTTTCTACAGGAACTTTAGATAGGTCGTTCTTAAGTTTGCCGCCGTCTTTTGTATTTTCATTTTTAGGGAACGGAATCAAGAAAGTCCATGAACTGTATGATCCAACTTCAAGCAATCCGGCTCAAAGTTTATCGGATGCATTCCTTAAAGGATTCGAAACATTTTCATTCTTATCAAAGATTCCTTTTCTATCTAATATTATGAAATATATTCCAAGACCTAATTGGACTTTTACCTGGTCAGGTTTGGAAAGATATCAGATATTAAGTTTTGCCAATAGAGTAACTGTTAATCATGCTTATAATTCTAATTACAGTGAAGGATGGAAAATTAATCCGGACGGGGTACAAGAAGTTCAAATGCAAAGAGTTGATTATGCTTTTTCTCCGTTAGCCGGTGTATCAATGAGCTTTGATAAATTCTTCGGCGGCACTTTCCAGAGTTCTATCAGATTTTCAACAAAAACTTCTTACAGCCTGGGTGTAACAACTCTTAATGTTACTGAAGCATTTAACCGCGACATTAATATTTCCGCAAGTTATACTAAATCGGGATTCGAGCTTCCTCTTTTCGGAATCTCATTAAAGAACGATCTTGAAATTTCATTCTCATACACAAGCGGAAAAACTTCTAGTGTAATTTATGAGATGGATAAATTTAAAGAGAACGGTACTCCTCAAGAAGGAAAGACAAACACAACTATAGAACCAAAAATAAAATATGTAATGAGTTCGCGCGTTACTCTTTCAATCTTCTACAGAAGAACAAGTATTGAACCCGAAGGCGCATCCAGAATTCCGCCCACTACAACTAACGAAGCCGGTGTTGACGTTAGAATTGCAATTCAATAACATTAATTGAATAATTATAGAATATATGAAAAGAAATAAAATCCTTTGGGTAGATGATGAAATCGAACTTCTCCGCTCGCATATCATTTTTTTGAATGAGAAAGGATATGAAGTTGCAACAGTAACCAATGGTGAAGATGCTGTTGATGAAGTGAAGAATAAACAATTCGATCTTATCTTTCTTGATGAAATGATGGCGGGAATAGGCGGACTTGAAACCCTTGCCCAGATCAAAGAGATAAATCCAAACATTCCGGTTGTTATGATTACTAAAAGTGAAGCTGAATCTTTGATGCACGATGCTATTGGAAGTAAAATAAGTGATTATTTAATTAAGCCGGTTTTGCCATCGCAAGTTTTGATGGTCTGCAAGAAAATTCTTGAAAGCAAAAAAATATCCGGTGAATATGTTGCCAAAGATTATCTTAATGATTTCAATGAAATATCGCGTCTGCTATTAATGGAGCAGGATTATAGTGATTGGATCGAAATTTATCTGAAACTTACAAATTGGGATATGGAACTTGATGAACATCCCGAGGTAGGTCTCAGGCAAACATTAACAGAGCAGAAAAAAGAATGTAATCAGGAGTTCAGCAAATTTGTTGAAAAGAAATACAAAAATTGGATTGATTCTGTCGGAAGTGAAGATGTTCCTCTTCTCACTACTCAAATAACGGAAAAATATGTTTTTCCTCACTTATCAAAATCTGCCGGGCCGATTTTTTATTTTGTAATTGATTGTCTTCGATTAGATCAATGGCTTGTAATGGAAAAACATCTAAAAGAACTTTTCAACATTCAGAAAGATTATTATTATTCGATACTTCCAACAGCAACACCATACTCACGAAATTCATTATTTGCCGGTTTATTCCCTTCGGAGATTGAGAAATACTATCCGGATTTGTGGGGAACGATGAACGATGATGAAAATAGTATGAATAAATACGAAAAAGATCTTCTGCAGAATTTATTAAACAGAAAAAAAATATCCTTAAACAATGAATTGAAATATGTAAAGATCATAGATCCGGATGTAGGGCGAGCATTTGAACAGAATGTTTTATCACATCGTAAAACTCATTTCATGGCAGTAGTAGTAAATTTTTTAGATATGATTGCTCACGGGCGTTCCGATTCGGATATATTAAAAGAAATTGCACCGGATGAAGCGGCTTACCGTTCATTGACAAACAGTTGGTTTCAACATTCATCACTTCTTAATACATTCAGAGCAATAGCAACTATTCCAAATGCAAAAGTTGTTGTTACAACCGATCATGGAAGTATAAGAACTATGCGCGGTGCAAAAGTATTGGGTGATAGGGAAGCATCTCCAAATTTGCGTTTTAAGTTCGGCAGAAATTTGAAAGTGGATGAGAAACATGCAATCTTTATTAAGAATCCACTGGATTATAAATTACCCAAACGAGGACTGACGATTAATTATATAATATCGAAAGAAGATTTTTATTTTGTCTATCCGACTGATTATCACAAATACTTAAGTCATTATAAAGATAGTTTTCAGCATGGCGGAATTTCTATGGAAGAGATGATTCTTCCTGTGATTACAATGGAGAGTAAGGTATAATGGATTTTCCATATAATACTGTAATTAGATCTGAAGAAGAAACAATTTTAACAGCACAAAATTTTGCAAAGAAAATCGAAATGGGTAATATAATTTTATTGAACGGCGATCTTGGCAGCGGTAAAACATTTTTCGTAAAATATGTCTGTAAAGAATTTGGTATTGAAAATGTATCGAGCCCTAGTTTTACAATTGTGAATGAGTATCATAACAAAAAGAATTTTATTCATTTCGATTTTTATAGGATAAAAAAAGTGGAAGAACTTTACGATATTGGTTTCCATGAATATCTATCGAAAGAAAATATTGTTTTCATAGAGTGGTCGAATATGTTCCCGGATATTTTGCCAAAACGAAATTTTCAAATTGATCTTAAATTTGTTCATAATACAGCAAGAGAAATATCAATAGTAAAACATGCATAATCTATTCCCAATATTAGCAGTTGAAACATCAGGTGATAATTGCAGTGTTGCTCTTTTATTTGATGATCATAATTTTGTTGAAATGAACTATCAGCAAAAACATATACATTCTAAAAAATTAATAGAGATGATTGACACAGTTCTGAAAAATGCTCTGATTGACTTGAATCAATGTAATGCGATTGCCGTTTCAATGGGACCGGGTTCATTTACAGGATTAAGGATTGGCCTTTCAACAGTAAAAGGAATGGCATTTGGAGCAAACATTCCTATTATACCTGTCCCAACTTTCGATGCTTACGCATTTCATATTTCAAAATATATTAAAGTCGGAACAAAATATGTTATAGCAATGAATGCTAACGGTGATGAATATTATTTTTCAAAATATATTAAACGTGATGATAATATAGAAGTTGTTGACAATTTACAATTAGTGGGAAAAAATAATTTACAATCATCAATTTCTGCTGATGAATTAGTTTTTGGCGATTCATTTATTGAAAGTACATTAAAAGAGGCATCTGGATTATCAGCCGTAATAATTGGTAGATGGGCTTATTTATTAGGTTACGATTTATTAACTTCCAATTACGATTATCTGGAACCAAACTATTTTAAGAAATTCATAACAAAGGAAAAAAGATGAAAAGAATAGTTACTTTTTTTGTTTTTGCAATTGTATCGGTCTCTATTTCACAAACTGCTGCGCCAAAATTGTTTGTTAAAGCAGATAATCACGATTTTGGAACAATTGCTGAAGGAGAAATTGTTACACATAATTTTGAAATTCAGAATGCTGGAAAAGCTGAATTAAAAATAATTCAAGTGCATGCATCGTGCGGATGTACGGCGGCAGCTCCCGAAAAAATGAATTTGAAACCCGGCGAAAAGACTATTGTGAAAATTGAGTTTAACTCTGAAAATAGATTGGGTCCACAAGAAAAATATGTTTATATCTCATCGAATGATCCGGTTAATCCTCAATTCAAATTAACTTTTACAGGTGTTATAGTTGATAAAAGCACATTAGTAACTAAAGAAGGTAAATCACCAAAATTAAAATTAAATTTAACTCAGCATGATTTCGGTACTGTTGAAGAAGGTAAAGTTGTTGAAACAAAAATTAGTTTTAAGAATGAAGGCAAAGCACCTTTAATTATAAATGATGTAAAAAGTTCTTGCGGTTGTACTGCTGCTTTGTTAAGTAGTAAACTTCTTCAACCGGGAGAATCAGGTAATATTAAAATTGAGTTAGATACTGCTAACAGAGAAGGCAAATTAACACGTACAGTAACACTTTATACAAATGATCCTAAGGAGCCGAATCAAACGATTACTTTATTTGTAAACATTGAAAAGAGAAAATCATAATGGGCTGGTTTAAAAGAAAAAAAGAAAATATTTCTCCAAATAGTAAAAAGACTGATATTCCAGATGGACAGTGGTCTAAATGCGAAGATTGCGGAGAATTAATTCATAATAAACAATTAGAAGTTAATTCATGGTGTTGCCAAAAATGTAATTATCATTTCAGGATCGGAAGCGATCAATATATTTTATTATTGTTTGATAAAGGATCATTTAAAGAACTTGATAAAAAAATGAGATCTGGCGACCCGCTTGAATTTACTGATACAAAAAAATACGGAGAAAGAATTGTTGCTACTATTAAAAAGAGCGGTTTGAATGATGCTATAAAAACCGGAACTGGAAAAATTGAAGGAAAGAAAATTGCCTTCGCATGTATGGATTTTAGTTTTATAGGTGGAAGTATGGGCTCTGTTGTCGGTGAAAAAATTGCAAGAGCTATTGATGCAGCTTACGAAGATAAAATTCCACTAATAATTATCAGCCAAAGCGGCGGTGCAAGAATGATGGAAGGTGCTTTTTCGCTAATGCAAATGGCAAAAACAAGTTCCCGTCTCGCACGACTTGCAGATGCAAAATTACCATTTATCTCCGTACTTACAGATCCTACAACTGGAGGAGTAACAGCCAGTTATGCAATGCTAGGAGATGTTATTATAGCAGAACCAAAGGCATTGATCGGGTTTGCCGGTCCACGTGTGATTAAACAAACAATCGGAAAAGATTTGCCACCGGGGTTTCAGCGGTCGGAATTTTTACTTGAAAATGGTTTTCTTGATTTTATTGTTAATAGAAAACAATTGCGGGAAAAATTATCGCAACTGATAACTTATCTAACTTAAAAAATTATTTTTTAATTTTTTTAATAAGTTTATTAATTACTTCCAAAGAGTAATCTACATCTTCAATGGTATTCTGCCAGCCGAATGAAAATCTAATTGTCCCTTTTGCATCCTCAACAGAATAACCTGTGCTAAGAATTACATGCGATGGTTTTAGAGTTCCTGATGAACATGCTGCGCCACTTGAAACAGCTACTCCGTTTATATCTAGAAACATTAACATAGCTTCAGGATCGTTTTTATAATAATCTGAATTTAATGTTAAACTTAAAATATAAGCAGAAGTATTTAACCCGCCATTTATTGTTATACCTTGTCTATCAATCGAGAGAATTCCATCTATACATTTCTGCTTTAGCTTATTCATATAATTTAAATTTTCTTGCATTGAATCCTTAGCTATTCTTACTGCTTCAGCAAAACCAACAATTGCAGCGGCATTTTCAGTTCCACCTCTACGATTTCTCTCTTGAGAACCGCCGAATAATATTGGCGAAAGGGGAGTTCCGCTCTTCACATAAGCAAATCCAATTCCTTTAGGACCGTTGATTTTATGAGCCGAAGCCGTAAGTGAATCAATACCGGATAATTTTACATCAATTTTATATTTGCCAAAACTTTGAACAGAATCTGAGTGAAAGAAAATATTTTTTTGTTTTAACAGAGAAGAAAAGTGCTCGATGGGAGAGACTGCACCTGTTTCGTTATTTATGTGCATTATAGAGATCAATGATGTACTTGAATTAATATTTTGAAGTAGTGATTCATCGCTTATTATTGAATCGTTTTCGACCTTGAGAAAATTAAGAGTAAAACCGTTTTTAGAAAGCTCTAAGAATGAATCATAAACAGAATGGTGTTCAGCTTCTGACGTGATCAAATGATTACGTCTGCTTCCTGCTAATTCTGATCGTGCAATTCCAAATACAACAAAGTTATTAGCTTCAGTTCCCCCGCTTGTAAAATAAATTTCACTAGGATTTGCGTTTATAAAATCGGCAATTAATTCACGGGATTCTTCAATTGCAACACGAACTTTTCTACCGAATGAATGAATGGAAGATGGATTACCAAAATTCTCGATTAGGAATGGTTGCATTTTCTCAAAGACTTTTGGATGAAGTGGTGTTGTAGCGGCATTGTCAAAATATACTTTCATGAATTCCTTTCAATTATCTAAGACTAACATCGCCGTAATGGATCTTCTCGATTTTTTCACCCTGCTTCAGTAGAAGAAATCCATGTTCATCAATATCATCAAAAATTCCTGTTCTAATTTTATCGTCTTCAACTATTTTTATTCTTTCACCTATCATTTTGCATCTGTTGCGCCATTGGTTCAATATTTTCTTGTGAGAGCGTTCAAGTTGATCAATTAACTTTTCAAAATTATTTAACACTTCACTTAGTAATTTCTCCCTGCTAACAATCGAATGAAATTCTTTACGGATTGAAGTCGGAACAATATCAAATTTACCTGGAAAGTTAGGTTGATTAACATTTATTCCAATTCCAACAGTTGCACGGTTAATTTTATTTCCTTTCGAACTTGATTCTAGTAGAATGCCTGCAATCTTTTTTTTATGAACAAGAACATCATTCGGCCATTTAAGTTCAACATCCAACTGAAAAAGATTTTCAATTGCTTGTGCAACAGCAACAGATGTACTTAAATTGATCAAGTTAATTTTTTGATCTTTAACTTCACCATTTAATAAAATTGAGAATGTAAGATTTTGACCGCTGTTGCTGATCCATTCCCTGTTTTTACGTCCGCGTCCTTTACTTTGAAATTCTGCTAGTAATACGGTTCCATTCTGATTAAAATCTTTACTTGATAAAAGAACGCTATTCGTAGATTCTACTTCATCACTATAGATAAAATTTCTACCGATATAGTCAGTATCTAGTTTGATGTCGAATTCTTCAATGTTAAACACATATCCTCCAATTACAATAATCTCTATGGATTAATTTCACAATTCATGACAAATAGTCACGGTAAACGTTAATAAGTTAAAATAGATGACATTTTTTCATAAGTCTTACTTGAAGAGTAAAACTCATTAACACATTATTTCCAAATAACTTACGCATAAAACAAGATTGGCACTCTCATTGTATATATAATAGCAATCAAAAAATTACTAAGGAGACCAAAATGACACTTATTCAATTTGAACCATTCAAAGAGTTAGAAACTCTTCATGACAGAATTCTGGGTATCCATCCCTTCGGGAAAAGATATATTAATGACTTCCCAGACTTTGGATTCAATCTAAACGAAAACTTTAGTCCAAGAATTGATATTTCCGAAGACAAAGATAATATAAATGTTGTTGCTGAAATACCCGGAGTAAAAAAGAATGATATTAAAATCACACTGCAAGATAATATATTGACCATTGAAGGTGAAAAGAAAAAAGAGACAGAACAAAAAGAAAAAAACTACTTTAGAAGTGAAAGAATGCATGGTTCATTCAAGCGATGTTTTACTCTTCCCGATCAGGTTGATTCTGAAAAAGTTGAAGCTAAGTTTGAAAACGGCATGCTTAATATTCAATTAAAGAAAATTGAGCAGAAAGTAAAAAGTGAAAAAGTTATCGAGTTGAAGTAATTTCTTCAACTCATTTATAATTCAAATAGGAGAATAAGTAAATGGGTAAGATTATAGGAATTGACCTTGGCACAACTAATTCTTGTGTTGCGGTAATGGAGGGAAATGAACCGGTTGTTATTCCAAATTCAGAAGGAGGAAGAACAACACCATCGGTCGTAGCTTTTACAAAAGCCGGTGAAAGGGTTGTCGGTCAACCGGCAAAAAGACAAGCTGTTACTAATCCAAAAAACACAATCTTCTCAATTAAAAGATTTATGGGAAGAAAAAGAGAAGAGGTAGATACAGAATCTAAAGAGGTACCGTACAAAGTGGTTGCAGGTGATAATGGTTCAGCCCGTGTTGAAATTGGTGATAGACTATACTCACCTCCGGAAATTAGCGCTGTGATTTTACAGAAAATGAAAAAAACTGCCGAAGATTATTTAGGGCAAGAGGTTACTGAAGCTGTTATTACTGTTCCTGCCTATTTTAATGATGCTCAGCGTCAAGCTACTAAAGATGCCGGCGAGATTGCCGGACTACATGTAAAGAGAATTATTAACGAGCCTACTGCTGCTGCTCTTGCTTATGGTTTGGATAAAAAGCATAAAGATCAAATTGTTGCAGTTTATGATCTTGGCGGAGGAACATTTGATATTTCAATTTTACAATTAGGAGAAGGTGTGTTTGAAGTGAAATCAACTAATGGCGATACACATCTTGGAGGCGATGATTTCGATCAGCGTTTAATTGATTACTTAGCTGATGAGTTTCAAAAAGAAGAAGGAATAGATTTACGCAAAGATCCGATGGCTCTTCAACGGTTAAAAGAAGCATCTGAAAAAGCTAAGATAGAACTTTCATCTTCAATGCAGACAGATGTTAATCTTCCATTTATAACAGCTACTCAAGACGGACCTAAACATTTGAACTTAAATATAAGTCGGGCGAAGTTAGAACAATTAGTTGATGATTTAATACAGAGAACTGTAGGACCATGTGAACGTGCAATAAAAGATGCAAACGTTACTCCATCTCAAATTGATGAAGTTATTTTAGTCGGAGGTTCAACACGTGTGCCCAAAGTACAAGAGCTTGTTAAAAAACTTTTTGAAAAAGAACCGCATAAAGGTGTTAATCCGGATGAAGTTGTTGCTATTGGTGCTGCAATACAGGGTGGTGTACTTGCCGGTGATGTTAAAGATGTTCTTCTTCTTGATATTACTCCGCTTTCACTTGGAATTGAAACATTAGGAGGTGTATTCACAAAACTGATTGAAGCTAATACAACAATTCCAACAAAGAAGAGTGAAGTATTTTCAACTGCTTCCGATAATCAACCATCAGTAGAGATTCATATTCTTCAAGGTGAAAGACCGATGGCAGTTGATAACAGAACACTCGGTAAATTTCATTTGGATGGTATTCCACCTGCACTTCGCGGAGTTCCGCAGGTCGAAGTAACTTTCGATATTGATGCTAATGGAATTCTGCATGTTGCTGCTAAAGATAAAGCTACAAACAAAGAACAAAGTATAAGAATTACTTCATCAAGCGGACTTTCAAAAGATGAAGTTGAAAAGATGAAGCAAACTGCTAAAGAACATGCAGCCGAAGATAAAAAGAAGAAAGAAATGGTAGAAGTAAAAAATCAAGCCGACAATCTTGTCTTCCAAACCAAAAAACAAATTGAAGAGATGAAAGACAAAATCACTTCAGATCAAAAGAATCAGCTTGAAAGTGAAATGAAAAAAGTTGATGATGCATTAGCTACTAATGATACTGAAAGAATAAAATCTGCAACTGATGGTTTAACAAAAGTATGGAATGAAATCGCACAAAAATTGTATCAGCAGCAAGGTCCAGCCGAAGGACAACCCGGAGGTGAACCGCATGCTGAAGGTCAACAGCAGACTTCTCAACAGCAATCTGCTTCAGATAAAAAAGATGATCGAGAAGTTCAGGATGCTTCTTATGAAGTTGTAGATGACGATAAAAAATAATAACCCATCTGTTTCTCCCGCAAAGTGGGAGAATGAACTAAGGGAAATTTTTACAAATAATAAATAAATTGGAGGTTAGTATGACGGAAAATAAAGAATTGGTTGAAGTAAAAACAAAGAGAGACTGGGATGAAGCTCTTGAAAAAGAAGCTTGGGTGGCTCCTCTTATTGATATATACGAAACTGCAGAAGATTATTTCTTAACAGCTCAAATGCCGGGAGTTTCAAAAGAAAATGTTAAGATTAAATTGGAAGAAGGTCATCTGGTTATTATGGGAAGAATAACTTTTGAGGAAGTTATCAACCGCAAATATGTTTTGAAAGAAACCGAGATCGGTAACTACTATCGCAGATTTAAGATCTCTGAAAGCATTGATGAACAAAAGATAGATGCTAAACTTGAGAACGGCATTCTTAATGTAAAACTTCCTAAACATGAAAGAGTAAAACCGAAGACGATAGAGATAAAGTAAACAGTCAACAGTTCACAGTAAACAGTAATTGAGAGAGTCCCGTTAAAGCGGGGCTTTCTTTTAAATCCCTTTTGATTGAATTAAACCGCTCTTCTGTTTAATTTGAAGTTACAATGAAAAGATTTTTCCCATTTATATTAATATTAGTCTTCTCCGGTTTATTATACTTCTCCGATTATGATAACGGAACAATTCAAAGGGATTCTTCTAATTCATCTGAATTTTATCATGATGGAATTCTGAAATCGGAATACAATAAGATTGATCGTAATGCTAACTATAATCTCGAAGTTGGATTTATTCCAGAATCTAAATCAATAGTAGTTAACGAAGAAATAATCTGGATCAATAAAACCAACTCAAATACATCCGAGATACAATTCCACCTTTATGCAAACGCATATAAAAGTAATAATACACTTTTTGCTAAAGCATATTCACTTAGTTCTGATGCAAAAACCCAAATTGATATAAAATCATTTCAGGTAAATGGTGAATCATCACAATTGATTTACTTCCAACCCGACATTGCTAATCCGCACGATAGTACAGTAGCAAAAGTACTATTGAATAAAAAAATTGAGCCGGGCGACAGTGTAAGAATAAATTTTGAATACACTATGAAAATTCCGCGCTCGGTTAAACGGATGGGTTATGCTACCGGAAGAAATTTCTTTTTTGTTTCGCAGTGGTTCCCTAAAGTTGGAGTCTTCGAAAACGGTAAGTGGGTCTGCAGTCAGTATCATCCATATTTAAATTTTTATTCTGACTTTGGCGATTACTCAGTAAAAGTAAAAGTGCCGAAGGATTACATTGTTGCAGCTACCGGTGTAGAAAAGGTAATGTATTCTGATACTAAGAATACAACGTACCATTTTGTTCAATCCGGTGTTCATGATTTTGTCTGGCTTGCTACTGATGAGATTCTTCATCGCAATAATATTTATACCCGCAAAGACGGATCAAAAATAACAATTCAAGCTTATGTTCAACCGGAAAGAGAAAGATATTTTGATCGGTATTTTACTGCTGTAAAAAATTGTTTAGAGTATTTTGAAAATAATATTGGAATCTATCCATACCAAAATGTTTCTTTGATTGATGTTCCAAGAACTTCTGCTTCAGGCGGAATGGAATACCCGACACTCTTTACAGTTGGTGCTGAACTCTTTGCACCTAAAGATGCCGGACAGCCGGAATATTTAGTAACGCACGAATTCTCACATCAATTTTTTTATGGTTTGATTGCCAATAATGAAGTTTATGAAGCATGGCTTGACGAAGGATTCACTTCATATATCTCGACGAAAATAATGTATCACTATCAACCGGAGATTTTGGAAACATTTAAATTTGCAACTTATATTCCTGTATTCGGACTTAATTTTTTATCATATAACGAAATTCCGCTCATCTATACACTTGTAGACGTAAAAGTACCTGAAGCTACACGAAGCATTACCAACTACTACAAAAATTTAACTGTTGGTTCTATTGCTGATACATCATATAAACTACCGACACGGCTTTCTTATTTAGTTAATTCTTATAATAAACCCGAATTAGTTCTTCATACTTTAGAGCGTTATGTCGGTTATGATAGAATGATGAAGATTTTAAAAGATTATTACAATGAATTTAAATACCGCCATCCTCGTGGAACAGACTTCATTAATATTGTACAAAAAAATTCAAAAGAAGATATGAGTTGGTTCTTTGATGAATTATACCGCGCTCCCAAAATTTTTGATTATAAAGTAACTTCCATTAAAAAATCATTTGCTAATGAATATGAAATTCTGGTTGAAAGATTAGGTGACGGAATTTTTAAGAACGATGTTGCAATATTCACCGATAAAGACACTCTTTATCAAAAATGGGATGGAATAGAACGATGGAAGATTTTGAAATTCAGGACCGCCAATGAGGTAGTAGCAGCAGAGATTGATCCATACAGAAAAAATTTACTTGATATTAACTTTGCAAATAATTCTTTAACTGTCTCCAATAGAGTCTGGGCATCGCTTTCACTTTCAATTCGTTTTTTCTTTTGGGTACAGAATGCGTTAATGGTACTTGGAAGTATCGGATGATAGAAAGTATTAAACAAATATTAACCCACGGTGTACGTTCTGTATTTCACAATGTTAAATTTGTTATTCTTATGTGGGTTATGAATGCTGCATCGGCTTTAGTTCTGGCTGTACCTGTTTTTAATATTTTATTAGATAATATCGGAACATCATCAACAAGCGATCATCTTGCACATTCTTTCGATTACTTCTGGTATCTTCAATTCAGAAATCTTTATTCGGTACAGCTCGATCAACTACCGCTGAGTATTTATTTTGCAGTTGGTATTTATGCTCTAATTCAAACTTTTTTCTTAGGCGGATTGATCTCAGTATTTCACATCCCCGATAAAAATCATACAGTAGATTTTTTCTTCGGAGGAGTAAGGTATTTTGCAAGATTTGTTAAGGTGCTGTTAATCTCACTTTTATTTTTTGCTGCGGCATTTAAGATTAATGATTACACCGGAGAATTAATAACGTGGCTTTTAAAAAATTCTGAAAATGTAACTGCGGATTTTTTTAGTAAATTCATTCGATATGCTCTAATGATTTTCTTTATCGGCATTGTAACTATAGTCTCGGATTATTCAAAAATATCTCTTGCAGTAAGAGATAAGGCGCAAATTCTTAAAGAAATTTATTATGCCGTTGTGTTCCTAAAAAATAATTTTAATAAAGTGTTTGCTGCTTTTTTAATCGTTGCAATTATTGGAGCATTCGGGGCTGTTGTATATAATGTAATTGGAAGATTTATTCCACGTACACCATTCTATTTTCTGATCCTTATCTTTATTCTTCAGCAAATGTTAATTATCTTTCGATTGTTAGTTAGGATGCTTTTCTATTCAACTCAAGTAAGTTTATTCAAGGATTTAAACGCAGATACCATTAAAGTTGATTAATAATATTTGAAAGGTAACATGTCTATTATACCAATTACAGTTTATGGAGATAAAATACTCCGTCAAAAATCGAAAAAAATAATTTCTGTAAATGATGAGACTATTGATAAAATTAGGAATATGTTCGATACTATGCGCAATGCTCGTGGTATCGGATTAGCTGCTAATCAGGTTGGTTATCGCGATTCTATTTTTATTTTAGATCTTAAAGGTACTGAAGGATATGAAAATTTTAAGCCTGTAACTATGATCAACCCTGAAATTGTTTTGCAATCCGATAAAAAGGTTGTTATTGAAGAAGGCTGTCTAAGTCTTCCCACATTAAAAGCAGATGTTGAAAGATCGGAAGAAATTAAAGTTAGGTATATGGACGCCGATGAAAATATAATTGAAATTGATGCCGATGATCTTCTTGCAAGAGTAATACTTCACGAGTATGATCATCTAATCGGTAAAATGATTCCTGATCGTGTGGCTGAAGATGTTAAGAAAACTCTGCAGAAAGATCTATCTAACATTATTAATAGGGAAGTAGAGATAGATTATCCTATATCAGAAAGTTAAATCAGATCGTAATATTTCCCGTCATAATATTTTGATGAGTTGATAATGAATATTGTTTTTATGGGCACACCGGAATTTGCAATTCCTTCTCTACAAAAAATTTTAGAAAGTAAACATCAAGTAATAGCTGTAGTAACTGCACCTGATAAAGAACGCGGCAGAGGCAGGCAAATTTCTTTTTCACCGGTTAAAGAATTTTCTTTGAATAATAAATTAGAGGTTTACAACCCGGTTTCACTAAAGGATCCGGAATTTATTTCACGTCTAAGAGAATTAAAACCGGATTTATTTGTTGTTGTCGCTTTCCGCATTCTTCCGAAAGAAGTTTATTCAATTCCATTAAAAGGATCGTTTAATTTACATGGTTCGCTTCTTCCTAAATACCGCGGAGCCGCACCAATCCAATGGGCTTTAATAAATGGAGAGAAAGAAACCGGAGTAACAACTTTTTTTCTTGAAGATAAAGTTGATACCGGAAATATTATTTTACAAGAAAAAATACCGATAGATGATGAAGATAATTTTGGTTCTCTTCATGATAAAATGATGATGTTGGGTGCCGAAGTTGTATTGAAAACAATTGAACAGATTGATAATGAAAAAATTATCTTGACAAAACAGAATGATCAATTAGCTTCAACTGCACCTAAGATTACAAAAGAAATTTGTGAAATCAATTGGAATAAAAACGCACTCGAAATTCATAATCTTGTGCGTGGACTTTCACCTTACCCGGGTGCATTCTTCAATCATAATGGCAAATCATATAAAGTATTCAAAACAAGAACAATTGAGAATGGCGAATGGAGAATTGAGAATTCGAACATTAATTCTCAATTCGCAATTCTCAATTCTCAATTTCAAATCATTCAAACTAAAAATGAATTATTTATTCAGACTACAAAAGGAGTACTCCAAATTCTTGAACTTCAACCTGAAGATAGAAAACGAATGACGGCAGAAGAATTTTTAAGAGGTTACAAATTCCCCCTTTCTAAAGGGGAACAGGAAATAAAAGATGATAAATAATCGTTACGAAAGTGTAATTGATGCAATCGGCGGAACACCGATGGTAAAGCTTGGAAACATCTCCAAAGGGTTGAGAGCAACTATATGGGCTAAGTTAGAATTTATGAATCCGGGCGGAAGCATAAAAGATCGAATTTCAAAATACATGATCGAAAAAGCCGAACGAGATGGAAGGATAAAGCCCGGCGATACTATTTTAGAAAATTCTTCCGGCAATACTGCAATGGGTCTGGCTGTTGTTTGCAGGCAAAAGGGTTACAATCTTAAAATTGTAATTCGTAATACAACGAGCAAGGAAAAAATTAAAATGCTTGAAGTACTTGGAGTTGATGTTATTAAAGTTGATGCTTCTTTACCACCCGATCATCCGGAGTCTTATAATCAGTATGCAATAAATTTAGCTAAAAAAGATCAATCGCTTTATTACATTGATCAGCATAATAATTTAGATAATAATGAATCTCACTATATGATGACCGGACCGGAAATATGGGAACAGATGGATGGTAAGATTGATTATTTTATTGCGGCAGTTGGAACCGGCGGAACTTTATGCGGTGCGGGAAAATTTTTAAAAGAAAAAAATCCTAATATTAAGTTAATAGGTCTTGATCCTATTGGATCTGTATTTTATGATTGGTTCAAGAATAAAAAAATGATATCACCAACGCGTTATTTGGTTGAAGGAATGGGCGATGAATTTTTGATTGGCACAGCGCAACTTGAAATTCTTGACGACATGATGCAGATTGAAGATAAAAAGGCGTTTGGATGGACAAAGAAGCTTGCGTTCGAAGAAGGAATACTTTCCGGTGGTTCGAGCGGTGCAAATATTTGCGGAGCCGTTCATCTTGCCAGGGAATTAGACTGTGAAGCAAATATTGTTACAATTATTTGCGACAGCGGTTATAAATATTTTTCAACTATTTATAATGACGAATGGCTGGAGAAAAATAATTTAGTCTGATATTATTTCTAACAAAATATTAGTAGTGAGTTAAAATGAAAACATCTAAAAATTTATATGCAGCTTTATACTTTTTTCTATCAACAATAATCTTTGCTCAAACTTCAAATCCATTTCCGGCTGAAAATAATCCTTGGCAGCAGATTCGAAAAGAACGGATTCAAAAGCTTTTACCAGAAGCGATGAAAAATGCCGGAGTTGATTCTTGGATTGTTGTATGCCGTGAAAATAATAATGATCCGCTTGCTTTACATGTTGGTGGTGAAAATGCCGGCGGCACCGCAGCATTTCTATTCTTTCTTAACAGCGATAAAGTTAAATCGGTAGCAATTTCACCTGAAGGAGAAGCAATAGCATTAAAAGATATGAACCTTCACGATGAGGTAATAGTTATCGAACGAGGTTCTAACATTTGGAAAGCAATAAAAGATGAAATTCAAAAAGCTGATCCAAAAAAAATCGCAATCAATTCATCCGGTTATAATATTGCTGATGGACTTTCTTTTACTCAACGCAAAGCATTAGAAGAAGAACTTGGTGAAAATTTCACTTCTCGTTTTGTACCATCAACTGATTTAGTTATGGAATGGTTATCTGTAAAACTTCCGCAAGAAATTGAAATTATGAAAAAAGCTGCCGAGATAACATCACAACTTCAATATGAAGCATATAAAACAGTAATTCCGGGTAAGACTAAAGATTCGGATGTTGCAAAGTTCTTGAAGAAAAGAATGAAAGAACTTGGGGTTACAGACGGATGGCAGCCGGATCAGAATCCAAATGTAAATTCAGGTATTGACCGGGGACATTCAAACGCAACTGAAAAAATTATTCAAGCCGGTGATGTTATTCAGTGCGATTTTGGGATAAAAGTATTTGATGTTTGGTGCACCGATATTCAAAGATTTGCTTATGTATTAAGACCGGACGAAATAGACGCACCGGCAGAAATAAAAAAATATTTTGAAAATTCAATAATTGGGCATAGAAAAGTTCTTGATGCAATGAAACCGGGCGCAACAGGATGGGATGCAGATAAAGTTCAGCGTGATTGGATGAAAGAAACCGGATCGCTTCCTGTAATGTGGGGAACAGGTCATCCAGTTGGATATTGGGCTCACGATGCCGGACCTTCGCTTTCAGGTGCAGCTAGAAGTGATAAACCGGTTGGAAGTAGTGCACGAATACTAAGAGAAGGTCAAACTTTTGCGTATGATGGGTTCTTTTCATGGAAACTTGATGATGCCAACACTAAAACGATATCTGTTGAAGAGATGGCTGTTATAACAAAAGATGGTGCTGAATATATGCAGAAACCGCAGAGCGAATTAATTTTAATTCATTCAAAATGATTGCGTAGTAGTTTAGTTGTTGGCAATTTTATTTTAGAATAGAAATACGAAAGAATTATTTAATGAAATATAAAAATTCAATTCTTGATTTGATCGGCAACACTCCGCTGATCAAACTTTCCAAAATTAATAAAGGTCTTAAACCTCAGATCTTCGCTAAACTCGAATCTGCAAATCCCGGCGGAAGTGTTAAAGACCGCATTGGCTACAACATGATTGTTGATGCCGAGAAGAAAGGAATTCTTATACCAGGCGGTTGTATTGTTGAAGCTACAAGTGGAAATACTGGAATTGGAATAGCATTGACTGCGGCGGTTAAAGATTATAAATGTATCTTCGTTTGTACTGAAAAAGTTAGCTCAGAAAAAATTAATTATCTAAAAGCACTTGGTTCCGAAGTTATAGTTGTTCCAAATACTTACGAACCGGATCATCCCGATTATTATGTTAACGTTGCAAAACGAATCTCAAAAGAGACAGGTGCTTTTTTTGCATATCAATATTCCAATCCTTCAAATCCGGAAATGCATTACAGAACCACTGGTCCTGAGATTTGGGATCAAACTGAAGGGAAGATCACACATTTTATTTCCAGTATTGGTACAGGCGGAACAATAAGCGGAGCGGGAAAATTTCTAAAAGAAAAAAATCCGAATATACAAGTGATTGGAGCTGATCCGCTTGGTTCAATATTTAAACATTACAAAGAGACGGGCGAGATCATTAAAGGAACTCCTTATCTCGTTGAAGGCATCGGTCAAGATTGTCTTCCTGAAAATGTCCACTTCCAGTACATTGATAAAATAATAAACATTAGCGATAAAGAATCTTTTGCTGCAGCAAGAAGACTCACAAAAGAAGAAGGAATCTTTTGCGGAGGAAGTACCGGCACAATTGTTCATGTCGCTTTAGAAACTGCAAAAGACTTATCAGAAAATGACGTGATCGTTTTTATAGTATGCGATACCGGTGAACGTTATTTATCAAAAGGGCACAATGTTGAATGGCTGAAAGATAACCGAATGCTCGATACTGAAATTAAAACTCTGCGTGATATTTCTTATGCCAAAAAGAAAAAAGGAAACGAGGATATTGTTTATGTTCACGATACAATTCTTGTTAGAGATGCTATTAAGATCATGAATGAAAAGGGATTTTCTTACATTCCTGTTCTTAATGAATTATTACGTCCGGTCGGAAGTCTCCGTGAGAGCAGGCTTATTTCGAGAATATTAGATGACAAAAATGTTATGGATAGACAAATTAAAGATGTTATGGAAGAAAGTTTTCTCGTTCTAGATGCTAAGGCAAGTATAAATGAAGTACGGCGTGCATTAAAAGATGCACATGCAGTTTTAGTATCTGATTTTGGAAGGATCACCGATATTATTACGCGTTATGATTTAATAGATTTTGAATGATTTAACGTGAAAGAGCCTGTCCCGTACTTGTTACGGGATGAAACGTGAAAAGTGAAAGGAAAAGAATTATTTTCTCTTAAAATTTCTAAACGACTTAAAACTAATAACTCATAATTAAAAATTAATAACGAGAGTAACATGGGCTTTTCAACTGATGCAATTCATGCGGGACAAATTCCCGATCCGACAACCGGTGCAATTACAACACCGATTTATCAAACATCTACTTATGCTCAAGAAGCTCTCGGAGTTAATAAAGGTTATGAGTATGGACGCACGCATAATTTAACACGGCAAGCTCTCGAAAAAAATATTGCAACTCTTGAAAAAGGAAAATACGGGATTGCGTTTGCTTCCGGACTTGCATCCGTTCAGGCAATTCTAGGATTAGTTAAATCGGGTGACCACTTAGTTGTAACGGATAATGTTTACGGAGGCACTTACCGTTTAATGGAACTGATATTCAAGAATTATGGATTGGATTTTTCGTGGGTTGATACAAGCGACATAAAAAATATTGAGAACGCAATAAAAAAGAATACAAAAATAGTTTACATAGAAACACCGACTAATCCGATGCTGAGCTTAACGGACATTCAAGCGACAGCAAAAATTTGCAAAGCACAAAATCTTATTTGCGTTGTAGATAACACATTTATGACTCCATATTTTCAAAAACCGTTGGAACTTGGCGCTGATATTGTTCTGCACAGTACAACAAAATATTTGAATGGACATTGCGATATTATCGGTGGAATGTTGATCACAAATGATGAAATGATCCACGAGAGACTGCGGTATTTGCAGAATGCGATAGGTGCTGTTCCTTCTCCATTTGACTGCTGGCTTACACTCCGTGCAACTAAAACTCTTGCTGTTAGAATGAAACAGCATAATGAAAACGCAATTAAAATTGCCGATTATCTTTCAACTAATTCTTATGTTAAGAAAGTAATTTATCCCGGACTTAAATCTCATCCTCAACATGAACTTGCAAAAAAGCAAATGAGCGGATTTGGCGGAATAATCTCTGTAGATTTTGAAAGTTTTAATAATGCAAAAAAAATTAGTAGTAAAGTTAAAGTATTCACTCTTGCTGAAAGCCTCGGTGGAGTGGAAAGTTTACTTTGTCATCCCGCATCCATGACGCATGCTTCCGTTCCTAAAGAAGAGCGTGATAAGTTAGGCATTACAGATGGTCTGCTTCGTTTTTCTGTAGGTATTGAAGATGTTGAAGATTTGATCGCGGATATCGAGCAAGCGTTGACGAGTTAACTAATAGTTAGGTACTTCATTAAATCAAAATTATTATTGGTAAATTTTACTATCTTTGATTCGTTTCAAAAATAATTATTCAAGAATACTTTACATACTAAACTATTTACGGAAAAAATCAATATGAGTTATTGGTCAGACTTAAGTATCGAATATGCTAATCAAAGGTCTTATTTAGATGACTTATTCCAAGTTTATCCGACAATACCAGAAGGTATAAGAGAGGTCAATGATGAATTGTGGGGTAGTATCGAGAAACCATTTAAGAAAAAAGAAAATATGAAATTGGTAAATGAACTTCTGAAACTGGAATTATTTCCAATAAAGGATAGTTACATTGCTTATCTAAAAAGGGATAAAACTGCACTTGAGAGGAATCCTAAGACTACCAACAGAATCGCTGGGAGACTTTATGAAATGGGACTTGATAAAGTTTACGAAAGGTGTAGTGAACCAAAAGAAACTAATAGACAAATTGGACCAATGTTCAAAAGATGGATTCAAAACAAATCTCTTGGAATTTCACCTGTTAAACTTGGTGTTTTTACATCGAATAACAAGGATGCAATTCTTCAAGCAAGTGATAAAGAAATGATGGATTTTGCTAAAGCAAAATTAAATTATAACCACGGTAAAGGATTAGATTTTGTCGCCAGATTTAACGGAAAATATATTATCGGTGAAGCAAAATTTCTTACTGATTTTGGCGGACATCAGAACGCTCAATTTAATGATGCTATCAGCACAGTTGAATCCAAAAATGTTAAGGCAATCAAACTTGCAATACTTGATGGAGTGCTTTACATAAAAGGCAATAATAAAATGTATCGCGAAATCACTGGCAAGTATAAAAACTATAATATAATGAGCGCATTAGTTTTAAGAGAATTTTTATACCAAGTATGAACAATTATGATTAAAAAAAATATACTTATCGAAGGCGATAATTTAGCTGTTCTTGATCACTTACTAAATGCATATGAATTAAAAGGGAAAGTTGATCTAGTATATATTGATCCTCCCTTTGCCACTAATACGAACTTTACTATTACAGATGGCAGAGCAACAACTATAAGTAATTCAAAGAATGGTGAGGTTGCATACTCAGATAAATTACAAGGTTCTGATTTTATTGAGTATTTACGTAAACGCCTAATTCGTTTAGAGAAATTGCTTTCAGATAAAGGATCAATTTATTTACATATTGATTACAAAATTGGTCATTACGTTAAAGTTATGATAGACGAGGTTTTTGGAATTCAAAATTTCCGAAACGATATAACTAGAATTAAGTGTAACCCCAAAAATTTTTCCCGTAATGGTTATGGTAATATTAAAGATATGATACTTTTCTATACCAAATCTGATAATATGATTTGGAATGAACCTATTTTATCTTATACGGAAGATGATAAAGAAAAACTTTTTCCCAAAGTTGATAGTGATGGAAGGAAATATACTACTGTTCCTATCCACGCCCCTGGTGAAACCGAAAATGGAGAAACATCAAAACCATTTAAAGGGAAATTACCACCAAAAGGAAGACATTGGCGAGTTGATGTAGCAACACTTGAACAATGGGACAAAGAAAATCTTTTAGAATGGTCATCAACTGGTAATCCTAGAAAAAAAATATTCCTTGATGAGAGGACTGGAAAACGCACTCAAGATGTTTGGGAATTTAAGGATCCCCAATACCCGACTTATCCTACCGAAAAAAATCAAGATTTATTGGACTTGATAGTCAAGACTTCTTCGAATGAGCACAGTATAGTTCTGGATTGTTTTTGTGGTTCTGGAACAACCTTAAAAGCAGCGCAAATTAATAATCGTTTTTGGATTGGTATTGACCAATCACCATTAGCTATCAAGTCAACTATTAAAAAACTTGAGTCAATTCAAGGTGATTTGTTTTCTATTAAATCTGATTATGATTTTTATAAATTCGAAAACACAACTGAATATAAAAACGCACTTGCGGCTGTTTCTTTCGCAAAATAATTAGGAAATAATTAAAGCGCACCTAACCAGTCGCTCAACACCAACCTCGTTTTTCGATGCGGCATTTGTGTAATTCTATTTTAGCCACAGACCAATCCGTGATACTTGTCAGACATATATTCAACTTCTTATTACTTACTTCTTCATCCTTATTTCTCACAACCAATTTTATTCCCATCCGTTATTTCCGTAATTTTGATTTAGTAAATGGAGGCACTATGTCTAACGAAACAAAAACAAAAAAGAAAAATCAAGTTGATGATTCAAAATACTCAATGGATACGCATCTTATCTATGGTAAGAATGTAAGCGATAGCTGGGACTACTCACATCACGTAACTGCACCAATATCATCTTCAACAACTTTCCGTTTGGATTCGGTTGAACGCGGTGCGCAAGGATTTATGCAGTTCGCTAACACAGAATTACTAGGTGATCAAGCTCCGATCTTTATTTATGACCGTCTCGGCGAGCCGAACAAAGATATGCTCGAAGAAAATTTGGCTTATGTTGAAAAGGGTGAAACGGCGGTTAGTTTTTCAAGCGGCATGGGCGCAATTTCTGCTATACTTGGTGTTCTAACAAACAGCGGAGATGAAATTATTACTCATACAACTTTGTACGGATGCACGATTTCTCTTTTTAATAATTGGTATCCTAAGTACAAAATTAAAGTATCCCCGATAGATCTAACTCAACCTAAAAATATTTTCAATGTTGTAGCTGAAAAAACAAAAGTAATTTATTTTGAAACTCCCGCAAATCCAAACATTGAAATTGTTGATGTTCGTGCTATTGCAGATGTTGTTCAAGATATCAACAAAACGCGTAATGAAGAAGATCAGATCAAGATTGTTGTTGATAACACATTCGCAACACCTTTCTGTCAGCGTCCGATAGAACTTGGTGCCGATTTTGTAATTCACTCGCTAACAAAAGGAATCGGTGGTTTCGGAACAGATATGGGCGGTGTTGTAATTGGAAAGAAAAAATATCGTGATCTAATTCTGCTTTACAGAAAAGATTTTGGTGCTGTGCTTAATACAAAAAGTGCATGGGCTATTCTGACTTATGGCTTACCGACTCTTGCAATTCGTCAGCGTCATCAAATTAAATCTGCGACACGAATTGCTGAGTTTCTTAATGCACACCCAAAAATTGAGTTTGTAAATTATCCCGGATTACCAAATTTTAAGTATTATGAAATTGCTAAGAAACAGATGATTGATTTTAACGGCAACTTTGCACCCGGTAGTATGCTCTATTTTGTTCTTAAAGGAAATTCTCCTGCCGAGAGTAAAGAGAACGGAAGAAAATTTATGGATTACGTTGCAGACAACGCATACACTATGACTCTTGCAGTTTCGTTAGGTCATACGCGCACTTTGATCGAGCATCCGGCTTCGATGACACACTCTGTAGTTCCACCTGAAAAATTATCTGAACGCGGAATTGATCCCGGCGGCATCCGTCTTGCAATCGGACTTGAAAATGCAGATGATATTTTGCTTGATCTGGATGAATCACTAAAAGTAATCTAACATTTTGAACCCACCCTTTCTCCCTCCATTTGTAAAAGGGAGGGACGGGGAGGGTTAGACTACACCTTATGCAAATAATTAAAAGCTCACTCTTTCAAAAATTTCCGGATATTATTTTTGGCTTAAGTACTAAGATAGGATTAAATCGCACTGAGCCATTTTTCTTTAACATGTCTCTTACTGTTGGTGATGATCCGGTAATTGTCCGTGCAAACCGTGAAGCTTTATATAACGAGTTGGGATTAACTACAGATCAAATAGCAATTCAAAAACAAATTCATTCAGATATTGTTACGATAGTTGATGAGCCGGGACTTATAGGCGAGAGTGATGCTATGATCACTGCCCGAAAGGGAATAGGTCTTGCAATATCAACTGCAGATTGCACGCCAATTTTTATTTATGATAGAAAGAATGAGATCATAGCGGCAGTTCATTCCGGCTGGCGTGGATCTGAAAAACAAATATTACGGAAAACTATTTTAGTTCTATTAGAGCAATTCAATTGTTCACCAAACGATATGTTTGTGTATATAGGTCCATCCATTTGTCAAAAGAATTATGAAGTCGGTGATGAAGTCGCAAAACATTTTCATCGTATTTATCTAAAAAAGATTGATAATAAATTTTATCTTGATATACTCGGAGTAAATAAAGATGAACTTATAAATTTCGGAATTCAAGAATCTAATATTGAAATTTCATCTTTGTGCAGTTATGAAGAAAAATATCTACAATCATATAGAAGGGACGGAAAGAATTCCGGGCGCGCTCTTGGTGTAATAGCGATGAAGGAGAAATAATTGCAGACAGAAAAATTTAAGATATTCGCCGGTTATGTATTGATTTGTTTGATATGGGGTTCAACCTGGCTTGCTATTCGTCTTGGACTTGGATCGCTAACACCATTAATATCCGCCGGGCTTCGTTTTTTCTTGGCTTCAATTTTTGTTTTTTCATTTATGAAAATGAAAAAGATAGAACTTCAAACCGATTCTCTTTCAATAAAGCTTTATTTTATCCTTTGTTTCTTTTCATTCGTAATTCCATTCGGTCTGGTTTATTGGGCAGAACAATATATTCCGTCAGGTCTTGCATCAATTGTATTTGCAGTCATGCCGTTCTTTGTAATACTTTATTCGATGATCGCATTCAAAAAAGAGAGTGTAACATTTAATCAAATCTTTGGTTCAATTTTAGGTTTTAGCGGTATCGTAATAATCTTCTCAGAAAATTTATCGCTTGATCTATCAAAGCAGCTTTTGGGAATAGTTGCTGTTTTAATAAGTTCTTCTATGCAAGCCGGAATAGGTGTAACCATAAAAAAATACGGACAGCATCTCAATCCGCTTTCAATGAATTTTCCACCGCTTTTTTCTGCCGGAATAATTTTAATAATAGTTTCAATTCTATTTGAAAATTCTTCCGGCTGGATATTCGATTTTAATGCATTCGCATCAATAATATTTTTAGCTTTTTTTGGAACGCTCGTTGCATTTACTACTTACTACTGGTTGTTGAAAAGGATGAACGTTGTAATCCTTTCACTTACAGCGTTTATTACTCCGATTATAGCGGTTATTCTTGGCTGGCTGATTATGAACGAAAATTTTTCTTTTCAAACTCTTGCCGGAAGC
>Ga0209514_10001103_pt1 | contig 49956 bp, 41 predicted proteins | sample Subgrocontami58m_FD_187452 | JGI IMG/M metagenome (GOLD analysis project Ga0209514, IMG submission 187452) | Subsurface groundwater microbial communities from S. Glens Falls, New York, USA - GMW37 contaminated, 5.8 m (SPAdes) (version 3) | ecosystem: Environmental > Aquatic > Deep subsurface >... | reverse complement strand
CCCTGATTGGCCGCTTTCCTACGGAATGCTTTTCCCGCCGATGGTGGGAGGCGTTTTTTATGAACACGGACATCGGATGGTCGCCGCAACCGTGGGATTTTTTATGCTTTGTTTAACTATCCTTATCTGGAAAGCAGAGAAACGTTCATGGATAAAAATTCTTGCCTTAAGTGCTTTAGGATCTGTCATTCTACAGGGAATTCTCGGAGGTATTACCGTTTTATTTTTTCTTCCCAAACCTGTCTCCATCGGGCACGGAGTTCTTGCCCAAACGTTTTTCATCTTGACAATTATCCTCGCGTATAGTTTATCTGAAGAAAGAAAAAAACGAGAATCAGAGAGTCCGAAGGCAGAGGCAGGGTCTTTAAAATTAATTATTCTTTGCGTATTTTTTATTTATTGTCAGCTTATCTTAGGGGCTTTGATGCGCCACACGGGCTCAGGGTTAGCCATTCCGGATTTTCCGACGATGGGCGGTTCTTTTTTTCCTAATTTCGACCAGAAAATGTTAGCCGGAATTAATAATTGGCGATTTGAGCATGATCTAGCCTTTGTCGCACTGCCTCAAGTGGTGATTCATTTCATCCACCGGCTTTGGGCTTTTGGGATTGTGATTGCGGCCTGTTTTCTTAACTATCAGAGCTTTAAAAATTATGCCGATAATAAAAGGGTAATCCATACCCTTTATTGGTTGGATATTCTGCTTATTTTCCAATTGTGTTTAGGCGCCTTGACTATTTTATCCGGAAAGAATCCGGTGATCACCAGTATTCACGTTGTCACCGGCGCGGCTGTTTTAGGTGCAGCGGTTTTATTAACTTTAAGAGCGGCACCTCTTTCATTAAAGGAAATAAAGTAAACCTTTAGAAGGAATGAACATGAAAAATTCGGATCTTCTCAAAGCTTATTTTGAAATGACCAAGCCGCGTATTCTGAGTCTTGTTCTGGTGACCATGTCGTTGGGATTTTATTTGGGCGGCAAAGGTATTCATTCATTTTACACATTGTTTTTTTTATTGCTGGGCGCGGGATTGGTTTGTTCCGGTTCCTCCGCCTTAAATAATTATTTAGAATGGGAATCTGACGCTCTAATGACACGCACCAAAAATCGTCCTATTCCCTTAGGGATCATTACCCCTACACAGGCGCTTAATTTCGGGATTATTCTGGTCTTAACGGGGTTGATTATTCTTGCCTGTAAAGTTAATTTATTAACCGCTTTTTTAAGTTTACTGACGGCGTTTCTCTATATTCTGGTTTACACGCCCATGAAAAAAATCACCTGGCTTAATACCACGATTGGCGCCATTCCCGGCGCCTTACCTCCCATGGGAGGATGGACAGCAGCAACGGGAAATATCGAGATAGGCGCGTGGGTGTTATTTTTAATTTTATTTGTCTGGCAGCATCCGCATTTCTATTCGATTGCCTGGATGTTTAGAGAAGATTATGCGCGAGGCGGTTTTAAAATGCTACCCTCTCTTGACCCCGAAGGTAAAAGAACATTTTTTCAAATTATTTTATTCTCTTTGATCCTTATTCCTGTTTCTTTAATGCCGACGATGTTGGGCATGTCGGGGATGATTTACGCTGCCGGTGCATTTTTAGCCGGTTTAAATTTATTGTGGATAGGCCGTAATCTTTCCCTGGCCAAAACTCATCAAGCCGCGCATAAACTCCTTAAAGCCACGGTTTTTTATTTACCCCTCTTGTTTATTCTAATCCTTTTGGATATAAAGCAATGAAAAACAAATTTTTTACGATATTTTTGGTTATTTGTGGGCTATTCTTAATATTTACGATTACCAAATATTATTTGAACGATGTAGAGACGCGGCATGCCGCGTCTCTACCTGTCTTCGGACAGGTTTCTGCCTTTTCTTTGTATAACGTAGAAGAACAGCCCTTTGGGCTAACCAATCTTCAGGGAAAAACCTGGATTGCGAATTTCTTTTTTACCACTTGCGTGGACATTTGTCCGATGATGTCAGCGCACATGGCTTCCCTTAACCGCTCCTTTGAATTAGAAAAAGATGTCCATTTAGTTTCATTTACGGTTAATCCCGAGCAAGATTCTCCGCAAGTTCTCTTGGAATACGCGAAAAAATTTAAAGCCAACACCGACAAATGGCATTTTTTAACGGGATCGCGTGAGGAGTTAACCCAAATAGCCGTGCAAAGTTTTAAATTAGGAGATGTTAAGGAGCCTATCTTTCATAGCACTTACTTCTGCTTAGTCGACGGGGAAGGGCGCATCCGCGGTTACTACGAAGGGATGAAGAAAGAAGGGATCAATCAGTTGTTTAAGGACGCGTCAATTCTATTAAAATATAAATATGACTAGTATTCTCCCAACCATCAACGCCTGCTTGAATGGCCTTAGTTTTATCTTTCTTTTCCTCGGTTGGAGAGCAATTAAAGCAAGGGACCAACAGCGGCATAAACAATTAATGCTCATGGCCCTTACGGCCTCATTTCTATTTTTATGTTCCTACCTAACGTACCATTTTCTTCATCAAGGGTTAACGAGATATCAAGGAGAGGGAATCTGGCGATTTATTTATTTCTTTATCCTGCTTACCCACACACCTTTAGCGGCGATTATTGTGCCTTTCTGTATCGCGGCTGTTTATTTTGCTTTTAAGGGAAATTTCAAAAAACATACGGCGATTACCCGGTGGTTACTGCCGGTGTGGATGTATGTATCTTTGACGGGCGTTTTAATTTATTTGATGCTGTATGTCTTTTAACGCTGAAAGATGCGTCTAAAAAATCTCCCCAATCTCTTTTCTTTTTCCCAAAAAAACTCAAATTGCCCTAAAAGAAACCCAAAAAAAAGAAGATTGAGCTGGTAGAGAAAAGGAACGGTGGCTAAATACAGAAGAGTTTTGAGAGGTAAGGATGTTTGAGATGTTACTCCCAGAGTAGAAAATAGCGGCCTTCTTTCAAAGATGATACTCATCCCCGCCAGTGAAAATACGAGCATAATTAGAAAAAAATCGACATTTTTTTCGATATTCCATTTTTTCTTTAAGTTGTTCACCCATTGCCCCATAAAATAAGCGCTTCCCTGGCCTGACCCGCCAGGGCAGGCGCGTACTATTTTATAACGTGTGGGAAACTTTCAGTTTCCGATACTATAAAATTATCCTAAAGGTTTGTACATAAAAATTAGAAAGACGGTTCCTAAAACAAGCGTGATTCCCGCAAATATCCCTAAGACCAAAACCATTTTTTCAAAACCATCTTTGCCAACATCAAATTTAAGAATCATCCGCATAGCCAAGAGATTCATTTCCTTTTTAGAAGAAAGTGTTCGACAATCCATCCAAAAAGAAAAATGAGAACGCCTGCGCTCAAAACTTTAAAGTTCATGAGCGCGGGAAAATACTTTAAGAAATCCCATAAAATAATGCCGAGTCCCACGGACTGAGCTATCTTGGCTAAATAGTACATAGCGCACTCATCTTATTTTTGGTCTTTGATTTTTAATTTTTAGTTTGTACGCCAGCCATCTCCAGAATAATGTTGGTATTATCCTTAAAACAATGGTGCTGAACAATTTTTACCTTAATAAAATGGAATATACAGCCTAGAAATATCAACTGATACGCCCAGCGGGGGAAATGGTTGGTATCGACCGCTCCCACGAGGACAAACAGAATAATCATAAAAAGAATATTGAGCATTTGAGGCGGATAGACGCGTCTTTTGATGGCAATCGAGCGTTTATGATAATCAGAATTTACTTTATGCTCTAAGACGTATTCTTTAACACTCACTCCTGTACCTACAAAGAAGAAAATAACCAGCGTTTCAGTAAATGAGTAAAGAATACTGGTTAAAATCATAAAGGTCAAGTGATTCGCTTTTAAAATAGGGAAATGGAAGATACTTTGCGCGAAACCCAGAAGGAGGGTGAAAAATGTTAAGAGGCTTAAAAAATAACAGGTATTCATGAAGAACCACATGGAAAAATCCTTTAAGTTGAGGAGACCGCTGTTTCTTTTTTAGGAATACCGTACGCCGGAATTTTGCTATCCGTCAATTCGATTTTGTACTTTTGCTCAAATTCAGCGGCAGGCAGCATATCGATGGCATCCCAGGTGAGATTGGTACAAACTCTCGCGCATATTTGACAGCCGATACATTCATTAAAGCGGATTTGAACAGGAGGAATGGGAATATTGTATTTTTCTTTTGGGACAGGACTGATACAATCTACCGGACAAAAGGGGACACACGCCTGGCAGCCCGTGCAGTTATCTTCATCCACCACCGCCACCAGTTTAGGCTTTTTCTTCTTGTCGGTGATTTTCGCCGGGAGGCTAGGGATCATCCGATAATGGTCATACGCTGGCGTACCCATTGCTCATCCTGCTTTCTTATTCTACTTCGCTCAAATGCTCTTGCGTTTGAGCTTCGTAGGAATGAACCCTTAATTTTATTTATTAAGAGTCTTTCTTAAGGGGGTTCATTTCGCTGGTCTATCTTTGGTGAGAGGTTCTTTCTTTTCCGTAATCACGGGAAGAACTTTGGACTTTTCCGCGTTGAGGGCGATAAAACTTTTCCATTGTTCAGGAACGTCATCTTGAGTATAAATAGCCTGAACCGGACATTCAGGAATGCAGGCACCACAATCAATACAGACATCGGGGTCAATGACAAGCATCTCGGCGTCTTCATGGAAACAATCGACAGGGCAGACGCTAACGCAATCTGTATATCGGCATTTAATACAAGGCTGAGTCACAATATGAGACATTCTATTCCTCCTTTAAGATAAAAAATCTGACAGACTTATTTCCCATTGTTAGAATTAAAATATAGCAAAATATTTGAAGAGTGTCAAACCAAATTAGATAATTGTCATTGATTTCCGCAGGAGGGCGTAGTAAAATTAATAAATTAATTTTGTAGGGATCCTATGAATACACAATTTAACAACAAAGACGTCAAAAGAAAATTAAAGACGAAAACATCAACTTTTTCGATCTTTGATTTGCCAAAATTTTCTCAATTAAATATTGGGAATGTCGAGCGGCTTCCATTTTCCATTAAAGTTCTTCTCGAAAGCGCCTTGCGGAGCTTTGATAACTATCAAGTGACCTTCAAAGACATTGAGCGCATTGCCAATTGGCAGGCTAAAAAGGCGGCTTTAGAAGAAATTGCCTTCAAACCAGGACGGGTTATTTTACAGGATTTTACCGGTGTTCCTTGCGTGGTCGATCTAGCCGCCCTGCGTTCAGCCATGAAACAGCTCAAAGGCGATTATAAAAAAATTAATCCTCAGGTGCCCTGCGATTTGGTGATTGATCATTCCGTCCAAGTAGATTTTTTTGGCAGAAAAGATGCCTTAGAACGAAATGTGGCGTTAGAATTTAAACGCAACCAAGAGCGCTACGAATTCTTAAAATGGGGACAGCATGCCTTTAAGAATTTCCGTGTCGTGCCGCCCTCCCGGGGAATCGTTCATCAAGTCAATCTAGAATATTTAGCTCAAGGCGTTTTAAAGAAGAAGGCGGGCAAAGAAATGATTGCTTATCCCGACAGCCTTGTGGGAACCGATAGCCACACGACGATGATTAATGGTCTAGGGGTCGTGGGCTGGGGGGTGGGTGGTATTGAAGCGGAAGCGGTGATGTTAGGGGAACCCATTTACATGGTCATGCCCGAGGTCATTGGTTTTAAGATGACCAAACAACTCAAAGAAGGGGTCACGGCAACGGACTTGGTATTGACGGTCACGCAGATTTTACGTAAGAAAGGTGTCGTGAGTAAATTTGTTGAATTTTTCGGCGAAGGGATTCAGCATTTGAGTCTTCCTGACCGCGCCACTATTTCTAACATGGCTCCAGAATATGGCGCGACCATTGGGGTTTTCCCCATTGATGAAGAAACGTTGCGCTATTACCGTTTAACCGGCCGTTCGTCCGCTCAAGTGGATTTGATTGAGCGTTATTTTAAAGAGCAGGGAATGTTTTATACCAAAGAAACTAAACAGCCGGAATACAGCGATCTGATTGAATTAAATTTAGAAAGCGTTGAGCCGAGTTTAGCTGGCCCCAAACGTCCGCAAGATCGTGTTGCGATGGCTTCTTTAAAAGAATCTTTCCAAAAAATTTTAACCGCGCCCGTTGAGGAACGAGGATTCGCGATCTCTCCTGATGCGGCAAAAAAAACGGCCTTAGTGGAAAATATCCAGGAGACATTGGAGCATGGATCCGTAGTGATTGCCGCCATCACGAGTTGTACAAATACATCCAATCCTTCCGTTTTGATTGGCGCTGGGTTGTTAGCGAAAAAGGCGGTTGAAAAAGGATTGTCGGTCAGAAAATCGGTTAAGACAAGTTTTGCTCCTGGCTCCCAAGTGGTTGAAGAATATATTCGTCAGGCAGGCCTCATGCCTTATTTAGAAAAATTAGGATTTCATATCGTGGGTTACGGTTGTACCACCTGCATTGGAAATAGTGGCCCCGTTCCCGAGCCGATTGCCACGGCTATTGAAAAGGAAAACCTCGTTGCGGTTAGTGTCTTAAGCGGCAACAGAAATTTCGAAGGACGGATTAATCCTCACACCAAAGCAAGTTTCTTAGCCAGTCCACCTTTAGTGGTCGCGTACGCGCTCGCGGGAACAGTGAATATTGATTTGGATAAAGAGCCCTTAGGCAAAGATAAAAAAGGAAAAGATGTTTTCTTAAAAGATCTTTGGCCAACCCAAAAAGAAATCAACGATCTTATTTCTCAATTTGTGACCGCCTCGGCCTTCCGTAAACGTTACAAAGATGTCAATAAGGGAAACAAAGATTGGAACGCGATCAAGGAAACAAAATCCGATCTTTTTAATTGGAAAAAGGACAGCACGTATATTCAAGAACCGCCTTATTTTATCGGCATGGGGAAAACCCCTGGAGTTATTAAACCTATTCAGGGCGCGCGCGTTTTGGTGATGGTCGGCGATTCCATTACAACGGATCATATTTCACCGGCCGGGGCAATTTCCTTAAAAAGCTCCGCTGGGAAGTTTCTCTTAGAAAAGGAAATTAAATTTGAGGACTTTAACAGCTACGGCGCCCGTCGAGGAAATCACGAAGTGATGATGCGCGGGACATTTGCCAATATACGCCTGCGGAATTTATTAGCGCCGGGGACCGAAGGGGAATGGACCATTTATCTACCAACGGGCGAAAAAATGGCTATTTACGAAGCCTCCCTGCGTTATCAAAAAGAAGGGATTCCTCTGGTCGTATTAGCAGGGAAAGAATATGGCTCGGGTTCCAGCCGCGATTGGGCGGCGAAGGGACCAGCCCTTTTAGGCGTTAAGGTGGTGATTGCCGAAAGTTACGAGCGGATTCATCGCAGTAACCTGGCCGGCATGGGAATCCTGCCTTTACAATTTAAGGACGGGATGAACCCGGCAGCGTTAGGTTTAAAGGGAAATGAATTTTTTGACTTGGTTGGAATCAATGAAACCTTAAAACCTGGACAAAATTTGACCGTCATTGCCCGAACCGCTGATGGGCACAGAAAAGAATTTTTAACAACTCTGCGTTTAGACACACCCATGGAGATCGATTATTTTAAAAACGGCGGAATTCTGCAAACAGTTTTAAGAAAGTTGATTTAATATGCCTAAAACAATGTACGAAAAAATTTGGCAAGACCATTTGGTCAGGGAAAGTCAGAAGGATATTTCTCTCATCTACGTGGATCTGCATTTGGTGCACGAGGTCACGAGTCCTCAAGCCTTTGAGGGTTTACGTCAGACAGCCCGAAAAGTTCATCGGCCGGAAAAAACTTTCGCGACCATGGATCACAATGTCTCGACTCGGACAAAGGATTGGAATAAAGTGGAAACCACCTCCCGCACGCAGATGGAAACTCTCGCTAAAAATTGCCAAGAATTTGGCGTAACGTTGTACGATTTTGCCAGCCAGGATCAGGGCATTGTGCATGTGATCGGGCCGGAAAAAGGATTAACTCAGCCAGGATTAGTGATTGTCTGCGGCGATTCGCATACCGCGACCCACGGCGCCTTTGGCGCGTTGGCGTTTGGGATTGGCACTTCCGAAGTTGAGCATGTGTTAGTGACCCAAACGTTACAGCAAGATAAAGCTAAAACCATGTTGATTTCAGTCGACGGAACGCTCGGCAAAGGTGTGACCGCCAAAGATATTATTTTATATATTATCGGCCAGATTGGCACCGGCGGCGGTACAGGATACGTTATCGAATACGCGGGAAGCGCCATCCGCAATTTAAGTATGGAAGGCCGCATGACGATTTGTAATATGAGCATCGAAGCGGGTGCCCGCGCGGGGATGATCGCGCCGGATGAAACAACGTATCGATATTTAAAGGGAAGAGAATTTGCTCCTAAAGGCACGAATTGGGACAAGGCGGTAGCGTATTGGAAAACACTGCCCAGTGATTCTGGCGCTAAATTTGATAAAGTCATTAAAATTAAAGCGGAAGATATTAAACCGCAAGTGACTTGGGGAACAAGTCCGGGACAAGTTGTCTCGATCGACGATAAAGTTCCGGATCCAGAGAAATTTTCTGAGCCGGTTGAACGGGGTGCTGCAAGAAACGCTTTAGCGTACATGGGACTGGAAGCAGGCACGTCAATGAATGGGATTAAAATTGATAAAGTCTTTTTAGGATCCTGCACGAACGCGCGCATCGAAGATTTACGAGTCGCTTCTAAACTTGTTAAGGGTAAAAAGGTTCATGCGAACATTCAGGCGATTGTTGTCCCTGGATCAGGGGCGGTTAAAAAACAGGCGGAAAAAGAGGGATTGGATAAAATTTTTATTGAAGCGGGTTTCGAATGGCGCTTTGCCGGCTGTTCGATGTGCTTAGGGATGAACGATGATCGCTTAAGTAAGGGCGAGCGCTGCGCCTCCTCGAGCAATCGTAATTTCGAAGGCCGTCAAGGTCCCGGGGGACGGACTCATTTGATGAGCCCTGAGATGGTCGTCGCCGCTGCTATTGAAGGTCAAATTACGGATGTGAGGAAATATCTTTAATGGAACCATTTATCAAACATACTGGCCTTGTGGCCCCTTTAGATCGGGCTAATATCGACACGGATGCCATTATTCCTAAACAATTTTTGCGTAAAATTGATCGCAAAGGTTTTGGGAAACATTTATTCCACGAATGGCGGTATTCGGATTACGAAGGCACGAAAGAAAATCCTGATTTTATTTTAAATAAACCAGAATACCGACAAGCGACAGTCCTTTTAACCCGCGATAATTTTGGCTGCGGCTCGAGCCGTGAACACGCGCCATGGGCTTTGGCCGACTACGGATTCCGCGTGATTGTCGCTCCAAGTTTTGCCGATATTTTCTATAATAACTGCTCAAAAAATGGTATATTGCTTGTACCGTTAACTTCTCAAGAGGTGGATGATTTATTTAAGGAAATCAGCACCCATCCCGGAACACGAGTGACGGCGGACTTAGAGAAACGCACGATTGAAACCTCTAATGGTAACGAATATGCTTTTGACATTAATGAATTTACCCGTGAATGTTTTTTAAATGGCCTCGACCAAATCGGCTGGACCGAAAAATTTTTAGATAAAATTGAAATATTTGAGAAAAGGATCGGGAAAGAAAAGCCATGGCTGAGTTAAACAAAAAATTACGTCCTCATTCCTCCATTGTCACTGATGGTTACGATCGAGCCCCGAGCCGCGCGATGCTCAGAGCTGTTGGTTTTAAAACGGAAGATTTTCAGAAGCCGCAGATTGGCATTGCCTCGACCTGGAGTCAGGTGACGCCCTGCAATATGCACATCGATCAGCTGGCCCGTAAAGCCGCCGAAGGGGTTGACGGTTCCGGCGGGAAAGCGGTTATTTTTAATACGATTACGGTCTCCGATGGCATTTCTATGGGATCCGAGGGGATGAAATATTCTCTGGTGTCCCGCGAAGTGATTGCGGATTCGATTGAAACCGTGGTGGGCTGTGAAGGCTTTGACGGATTTGTGGCGATTGGCGGCTGTGATAAAAATATGCCCGGATCTTTAATGGCGATCGCCCGGCTTAATCGTCCGGCGGTTTTTGTCTACGGCGGAACGATTTTACCCGGATGTCTGGAAGGAAAAAACTTAGATATTGTTTCGGTCTTTGAAGCGGTCGGCGCTTATGCCAATAAAAAAATTAACGAAGAACAATTAACGCAAATCGAATCTTGCGCGATTCCAGGACCCGGTTCCTGCGGCGGGATGTACACAGCGAACACCATGGCCTGTGCCATTGAAGCGTTAGGTATGAGTTTACCTAACAGCTCGGCTCAGGCGGCCATTTCACCGGCGAAAGAAGAGGATTGTATTAACGCCGGTAAAGCCGTTTTAAATTTACTCGAAAAGGGAATATATCCCAAAGATATTTTAACTAAAAAGGCGTTTGAAAACGCCATGACCGTGGTGATGGCCTTAGGCGGTTCCACCAACGCCGTTTTGCATTTATTGGCCATCGCTTATACCGCGGGAGTGAAATTAACTATCGATGATTTTACCCGCATTGGCAAAAAAGTTCCGGTGTTAGCGGATCTTAAACCCAGCGGACGTTTTGTGATGGCGGAGTTAGTCAACATCGGAGGCATTACACCGCTGATGAAGATGCTTTTGGACCGCGGACTCTTACACGGAGATTGTTTGACGGTCACGGGGAAAACTGTCAGAGAAAATTTAGCCGATATAAAGCCTTATCCGGATGGCCAACAAATTATTCGCTCCTTTGATAATCCTATCAAAAAAACCGGACACATTATTATTTTGTATGGGAATCTGGCGCCGCAAGGGGCGGTGGCTAAAATTACCGGTAAAGAAGGAAATGTTTTTACTGGCAAGGCGATTGTTTTTGATTCCGAAGAAACCGCTCTTAAGAAAATCCTCGATGGCACGGTTAAGAAGGGGCATGTGATTGTCATCCGTTATGAAGGCCCCAGAGGCGGACCCGGGATGAGAGAGATGTTAAGCCCCACATCCGCGGTTATGGGCAAAGGATTAGGCAAAGATGTGGCGTTAATCACCGACGGCCGTTTCTCCGGAGGCAGTCATGGATTTGTCGTGGGCCACATTACTCCCGAGGCGTACGAAGGCGGACTATTGGCAGTTGTTAAAAACGGGGATCCCGTCACAATTGACACCATCAAAAGAGAAATTAATCTGGAAATTCCGGCATCGGAAATTAAAAAACGTTTAAAAGTGTGGAAACAACCCAAACCGCGGTATACTCGGGGGGTGTTAAGTAAATACGCGAAAGTCGTTAGTTCAGCATCAACAGGAGCAGTGACAGATGGCGGGTAACTCATTCGGACAACTTTTTAAAATCACCACCTTCGGCGAAAGCCATGGGCCGGCGATCGGTGTGGTTATCGATGGCGTCCCCCCGAATATGCCTTTAACCGAAGCTGATATTCAATACGAGTTAGATCGCCGTCGTCCCGGTCAAAGCAAAATCACGACCCACCGCAAAGAACCCGATAAAGCTGAGATTCTTTCTGGTGTTTTTGATGGCAAAACAACCGGGGCTTCTTTAGCTATTCTTATCCGTAACGAAGATCAGCGTTCCAAAGATTACGAAAATTTAAAAAATTTATTCCGTCCAGGTCACGCGGACTACACGTATTTTGCTAAATATGGGACCAGGGATTATCGCGGTGGCGGCCGGGCTTCAGGCCGCGAAACGGCTTGCCGTGTCGCCGCGGGAGCGGTGGCTAAAAAAATTCTCGAACAGTACCACATTAAAGTGATTGCCTATACTTTGGCGGTGGGAGAGATTTACGCCAAGAAAAGAGATTACGCCGTTATTGAGAAAAATATTGTCCGGGCGCCTGACATGGATGCTGCCGATTTGATGGTGCAAAAAATTGAAGAGACGCGCAAGAATCAGGATTCAATCGGGGGTATTGTCGAAGCCATTATCCACGGCTGTCCACCGGGCTTAGGCGATCCGGTGTTTGACAAATTAAATGCCCGCCTCGCGTATGCCTTGATGTCCATTGGCACCATGCGCGGGATTGAATTCGGTCTAGGATTTGAGGCGACAAAAATGCCTGGCTCCGAGCACAATGACCGCTTTTATATGGATGGTGACCGGGTTCGTACCGTCACCAACCATGCCGGCGGCATTCTAGGCGGCATCTCGAACGGCGAAGATATTATTCTGCGCGTAGGCGTCAAACCGCCCTCGTCGATTCCTCAATCCCAGCAGACGGTTACCGTGGATAAACAACCTGCGACCGTTGAAGTCAAAGGCCGCCACGATCCCTGTATTTGTCCCCGCGTAGTTCCTGTCGTCGAAGCCATGATCGCCCTGACCCTCGTTGATTGTTTAATGATTCAAAAAACCCTCAAAGGTCAATAGTCAGCCAGCATTCTTCCTGCTAGTAGAAAGTAAGGAAGTAATCTTGACAGACAATCTGATTTGTGGTATCCTTTATTTAGGAGGTGAAGGATATGGTTACAAAGATGACGTCTAAAAATCAAGTGACAATCCCCAAGAAGATATTAGAACGGGCGGGACTTTCTTCGCTTAAAGAGGATGAAAAATATTTTGAGGTGGATGTTAAAAATAACTGGATACTACTCAAACCCGTAACACTTGTTATTGAAGAGAGGATACCCGAAGAGCAGCTGCAAAAATTTGAGAAATGGGCTGTTCAGATCGACAAAGGTGACGAAACGTTTGATTCCCATGCTCAAGCCGCTCAATTTTTAAAAAAACGGATGAAGAAAAAGTAAGTTAGAGGTCTCGTAACTTGAAATTCATTTATAAAAAAGACTTTCTCAAGGCTTTTGATTCCTATCCAGTATTCTTTCAAGAAGCTATCCTAAAAAATGTCGAAGAGATTAAAGAATATTCTCTTCAACAAACAGCCTCTTATGGATTAAGGGTCAAAAAAATTGGATCCCACACCTTTGAAGCCAGAGTCACCGATAAAATCCGTATTGTCTGGATCAAAAAAGAAGACATTATTTCCTTTGCTCTCTTAGGTTCTCACGATGATGTAAGAAAGTTTATTAAACTCCTCTAATGTCAGGCCCTAATCCCAAAATCATTCTCATCACCGGTACCTCCAGCGGATTTGGACTGCTCACCGCGGCTCGTCTGGCCTCGCACGGCCATCAAGTCATTGCTACCCTGCGGGATTTGAATAAAAAAGATGCCCTCTTAAAAGAAGTGGAAAAGCGGGGAGGAAAGGTGCAAGTCTTACCCCTCGATGTCACGGACAAAAATTCTATTCATCAAGCCGTTCTTCAAATTATTAAAGAATACGGTCAGATCGATGTTCTCATCAATAACGCGGGTTTTGGTTTAGGAGGATTTTTTGAAGATTTAACGGATCAAGAAATCAGAAACCAGATGGAGACAAACTTCTTTGGCGTGCAGAATGTCACACGCGAAGTGATTCCGTTTATGCGGGGAAAAAAAGGCGGTAAAATTATTAACATTTCAAGTATCGCTGGATTGTATGCTTTGCCTGGATTTAGCGCCTACAACGCGAGTAAATGGGCGCTGGAAGGATTCTCCGAGAGTCTTTACTACGAATTAAAGCCTTTCGGAATTAATGTCTGCCTGATTGAACCGGGAAGCTACAGAACAGAAATATTTTACAAAAATCGTCAGTACGCTCAAAATTACGATAATCCGCAGAGTCCTTATTACGCTTACGGCCAATATTTTAAGAAAAAAGTTGATGAAATGATCGATGCCGACAAAAAAAATCCCGAAGATATTGCTATTTTAGTGGAAAGGCTAATCCATTCCAGGAATCCGCCCTTGCGAAACATCCCCGATTTAAGAAGCAAAATCCTTTTAGGTCTTAGAAAGTATCTTCCCTTTCGTATTTTTAGTGGCATACTTTACAAGATACTATCTAACGGCTTTAAATAATCCCTGGTCAAAATTTTTTATTTGCTTTTAAATCTTCACCATGATATAGTCAGCCTATTCCCCTTCCCCACCCTATAAAAAATTTCAAATTTTTAGTGGAGGAGAAAATGAAGAAAGAAACAAAAATGAAAGATAGTCAAGCAGAGTTTAAAGCCAATTTGGAACGAGAAACACGCGTCTTGCTAGAAGAGGTCCGTCAGCAATTCGAGACGGTAGCCGAGGGACACTCGTTTCTTGTCAAAAAAGCTGAGGAACATGACCAACGCTTTGATCTTCTTGATAGGAAACTGGAGGATCATGACCAGCGTTTCAATCTTATTGGCAGGAAATTAGAGGAGCATGATCGACGCTTTGATCGTCTTGAAGCCGCTACTTTAGAAAATGGCCGGGAAATCAAAACACTCAAAGAAGGCCAGAAGAGAATTGAAGGAAAACTTGATTATCACGAACAGCGATTACAAAGAATAGAGACTGTTGTCAAGGTTTGATTGTCTTACTTATACAATGCCCATACGTTCCTCAAGGAATTCTTCCAAACTGTGACATCGCAGATAGGGGTTCGTTTGCCTCTGAGAAGCGAGAGTGGCGTAGGGAGTGGGTCCGTAATTGTGGCCGGAATAAATAATGGTTGTGTCCGGGAGTTTGCCGATAATATTATAAAGGGAATTGTACATCGCTTTTGGGTCGCCGCCGGGAAGGTCACAGCGTCCGCAGCCATCGATAAAAATCGCATCTCCCGTAATTAAAATATCTTTATATTTGAAACACTGGCAGCCCGGAGTATGGCCGGGCGTAAGGATACACTCAAATTCAATGCTGCCAATTTTTAGCTTTTCATGATCCGCTACTTCGATCAAATTTTTATGTTTAGGCTTATAAAAAGGCGCTTCGTGAGCAGAAATATACGCGGGGACATTGTGTTTGGAGAGAATTTCCGCCAGGCCGTTGACATGGTCCGGATGTCCATGCGTTAAAAATATAGCCTTAATTTTATATCCCTTTTTATCCGCTTCCTGGCAAAGATAAGGGACATCCCAGGCTGGATCCACCACCGCGATTTCTTTTGTCTCCGGATCACCCACAAAATAAATAAAATTATTAAGCGGCCCTATTTCAAATTGTTTGAGAATTAGCTTTGATGATGTCATAACTTTAATTATACCTGAGCTCTTGACAGGAACAAAGAAAAATTTATAATGGAGGCATATGGTACTGCTCGAATCCATCACAATTCCACTGGGCACAAAAATGCCCGAATTTCATGTCAAAGACCCCTTTGGCAAAGAGTATAAGGGAAGTCAACTTTTTAGGGAAAGAGGACTTTTAGTTGTTTTTACCTGCAACCATTGTCCTTACGCCATCGCCGTATGGCCTCGGGTGATTCGTTTAGCTTATTATGCGAAAAATTTAAAAATTAATACGGTCGCCATTAATCCAAACATCAATCCTGCGTATCCGGATGATTCTCCGGAAAAGATGAAGGAAAAAATTAAGGAATGGAACATTGATTTCCCTTACCTTGTCGATGAAGCTCAGGAAACCGCCAAATCTTTTAAAGCCCAATGCACGCCGGATATCTATCTCTTTAATAAAAACAAAGAGCTTGTCTACCACGGCCGCATTGACGATAATTGGCAGGATGAATCCAAAGTGACTAAAGAAGACCTTAAAGAAGCCCTCAACAATCTGGCTGTAGGCCAGCCAGTTCCCGCAACTCAAAGGCCCTCCATGGGATGTTCGATTAAATGGTTGAATAAATAAAAATTATTTTATATTTCTTGACTTCTATTCATTAAATGATACAGTGTCTCATATGAAGAGGCACTGCAATTCACATCATGCCAGAATCATTGATGAGAAGTCCAAATTCGAAGATTATCTTAAAAAGGCGGGGTTCAAATTAACCCATGGCCGCAATGCTGTTTTCCATGAAGTCACGCAGGCGCATGGCCATTTTGCCGCGGAAGAATTAACGAAACAATGTAAAAAGAACGGCAAAAAAGTTTCCCGCGCGACCATTTATCGAAGCCTTCGAGAACTTTTGGAAGCAGGAGTTATCAGGGAGACAGCCTTTGGCGAAAAACATCAGCACTACGAGCATGTTTACGATGAAAAACTGCACCATCACGCCCGCTGTATCCGTTGTTACGGAATCATTGAAATGCCCTGCATGCGGGCTGATCAGCAATATATGCCTCTCTTAGAAGAGAAAGGATTTTATGTTTTAGGACATGAACTTCATTTTTATGGAATTTGCCGAAACTGTTTAAAGAGAAGAGGAATCCATGGATAAAGAAGAAATCGTCTCTGACAACGATCAGAATAAAAATAACGAACTTGAATCTGGCTGGAGAAGGCCTGTAGCTCATCCCAGCCTGCGTGAAGTGTATGCCTCTATCGCGATCCCGCAGACATCTTCCGTCTGGCGAAAAATTTTCGCGTTTGCCGGGCCCGGATTAATGGTGGCGGTCGGCTACATGGATCCGGGAAACTGGGCCACGGATTTAGCCGGAGGAGCGAAATTCGGCTACACACTTATTTCAGTTGTTCTTATTTCCAATTTTATGGCCATTTTATTGCAGCATCTGGCCCTAAAATTAGGTATCGTTTGCGGCCGCGATTTAGCGCAGGCCTGTCATGATCACTATTCAAAACCTTTTTCCTTTTTTCTCTGGATTCTGTGCGAAATTGCTATTGCCGCCTGTGATCTGGCGGAAGTTCTAGGTTCAGCCATCGCGCTTAATCTCCTTTTTGGAATTCCTCTTGTTGTGGGAGTTTGTTTGACGGCCTTTGATGTCATGCTTATACTTTTTTTACAAAACCGAGGGTTTAGAATTTTAGAATGCATTGTCGTCAGCCTTATCGTCATTATCGGAGGTTGTTTTAGTTACGAACTTCTCGTCTCTAATCCTTCCATGTCCGCTATTTTTGGTAATCTCTTACCCAAACCAGAAATTATCACTAATCCGGAAATGTTGTATATCGCCATTGGTATTTTAGGGGCGACCGTCATGCCGCATAATTTGTATTTGCATTCCAGTATTGTTCAAACCCGGGCCTTTGAACGCAATGATCAAGGCAAGAAAATGGCGATTCGCTACGCGACCTTTGATTCCACCGCGGCCCTTTTATGCGCTTTTTTTATTAACGCGGCGATTCTTATCGTGAGCGCGGCGGCGTTTCATGGAACTGAACATGAAAACGTGGCCGATATTAACGACGCTTATCAATTGCTGACACCTGTCCTGGGAGCCCCATTGGCGAGCCTGTTGTTTGCCGTGGCCCTCCTGGCCTCAGGCCAAAACTCTACTTTAACAGGAACTCTGGCGGGCCAAATTGTGATGGAGGGCTTCTTAAATATTCGTCTGCGGCCATGGGTACGCCGGATTATTACGCGTCTTATCGCTATTGTTCCTGCGGTAATCGTTGCTATCCTCTTTGGAGAAAAGGGGGTGGGGCAGCTGCTTATTTTAAGCCAGGTTATTTTATCTTTACAACTTAGCTTTGCTGTTGTACCCTTAGTGTGGTTTACCAGTGACCGGAGAAAGATGGGGCCCTTTGTTAATTCAATGGCCCTTAAAATTGTGGCCTGGATTGTCACCGCTATTATTGGGGGATTGAATATTTATTTATTAGTGCAAACTATCCTTTTATGGATGAAATAAATTATTTAAGGAAAATTTCTTATGTATAAAAAAATTCTTATCCCCCTGGATCATTCACCGGCTGACCAGGTGATTCTTAAACACATTCATTCTCTGGCGCAGATGATGAAGGCGGATCTTATTTTAGTGCATGTGGCCGATGGTTATGCGGCTCGTTTTCAGGAAGAATTAAATCTCGCCGACTCTCAGGAGATCAAAGACGATCGATTTTATCTTGAGAATCAAAAAAAAGAATTGACCCGACAGGGATTTAATGTTAATACATACTTGGTGGGCGGCGAACCCGCGGATCAAATTTTGGCTATCGCCGATAAAGAAAATTGTGATCTTATCGCTATGTCAACGCATGGCCATCGGTTCTTTAAAGATATTCTTTTAGGCAGTGTCGCCGAAAATATCCGCCATCGGACGGACATTCCCATTCTTATGATTCGATCCCAGCCTTAAAATGACACAAGATATTAAAAAAAATCAAGCTACGCCAGTTATTACCTTAACTCCTCCCGCCATCGAGAAGGTCAAATCGATGATGGCCAAAGAGGGTAAGGAAGGGTTTTGCCTTCGTTTAGGTGTGGTCACGGGTGGTTGTGCCGGGCTTTCCTATGATATGCGGTTTCAAAAAGAGCCTTACGAAAATGATACGGTTCTCGAGCAGGGCGATTTAAAAATTTTAATTAATCCTGAGGCTTTAAGTTTTTTAAAAGACCTTCAAATCGATTATGTGGATACCCTTAAAGTAAGCGGCTTCCAATACCGAAACCCCAACGCTAAATCCAGCTGCGGCTGCGGGACATCGTTTAGTTAATTTATTTCAACATCTCATGCTTCCTCTTTTTACCTTTTTTTATCTTCTTGGTTCTTTCCTTCTTGGCTTGGTTATTTATTCTGAAACATTTTTACAACCCTTCCATTTCGATGATTTTTCTAATATCGTTCACAATACGGCGTTACAGAATGATTTCAGTTCAATGCAAACCTTTACCATCCACCAACCTAGCCGTTTTATTGGATTTTTAACCTTTGCGTTAAACTACCATGCAAATGGTTTGAATGTCTTTGGTTATCATCTTGTTAATTTCTTAATCCACGTTATTAACTCCCTCTTAGTTTGGTGGTTGGTGAAATTAATTCTCTCAAAAGGAACATTAAAATATTCTGGTATTGATCAAAATTCTCGGTTTATTCCAATTTTTACAAGTTTAATTTTCTTAGTTCATCCGATAGCGACTCAATCCGTCAGCTATATTTCTCAAAGATTTACTTCTTTGGCTGCTTTATTTTATCTAGGCTCGCTTTGTTTTTACATTAAAGCCCGCTTAACAAAGACATACAGAATATCTCTACCTCTTTCAATGGTTTTGGCTCTTTTGGGCATGTTTACCAAAGAATTTGTTATGACGTTACCTTTTTCCATCATTTTATATGAATTATTTTTTCAGTCAGGTACTCATACATCTTTGTTCACTAAAAAATACCTTAAAATAAAATATTTGATTACAGGTTTAATCCTTATTTGCTTTATTCTAATTATTCCGAAATTTTCTCCGTATGCTGGGCTAGGGAGGTTTTGGGGATACTACGCATCCGAATCTCATCTGGGGGATATCTTAACATTTAAGACGTATGTTTTAACACAGCTGCGTGTTTTAGGCACCTTTTTGAAACTTTTCATCCTTCCTTTCAACCAAAATCTTGATTATGATTTTCCAATGTCGCATTCTCTGATAGAACCAATGACGACATTGCTCAGTCTTTGTATCTTAATTGCCATCCTGGCTGTGGGAATAAAATTAAGACAGAAGAACCCTTTAATCTCTTTTGGAATTTTTTGGTTTTTCCTTACCATGGCTCCCAATTTTGTCCCCCGTGTTCATGTCATTTTTGAACATCAAGCCTATCTTCCTTTAATTGGTTTTGCTCTGTGTTTGGCTTCGATCATTACCTATTTTATAAAATGGCCCTTATCGCGTATTGCTTTTAGTGGAATCGTTCTTGTATTTTTTTCTATACTTACTTTCCAAAGAAATCAAATATGGGAGAATGATGTTACTCTTTACCAAGACATTGTTAAAAAGTCGCCAAACAAACCTCGGCCACATCTTAATCTGGGAGAAGCTTATCTTAATAAAGAAGAATATACTCTGGCACTTGCCGAATTTAACAGAACTATTGAACTTAATCCCGAATATGATGAGGCGTATAACAATCGGGGAATGGTTTTTATGCTGCGAAAAGAGTTCTCGCCAGCCTTAGAAGATTTTAATAAGGCGATCGCCTTGAACCCTAGAAAAGATACCTACTATATTAACAGAGGAAACCTTTTTCAAAGGCTAGGCGAATTTGAGAAGGCCCTTGAGAATTATAACCTCGCCTTAGATTTTAATTCTTCTCTTGAGAAAAAAACTGCTTTAATTTATCATAATCGCGGCACAATCTATCTACGTATGGCCAAGTATGAGCTGGCACTGCAAGATTTTAATGAGGTATTAAAACTTCAACCGGATTTTGTCCCCACATATATGAACAGGGCAGAATTGTTTATGAGATTAAAAGAAAACAAAAAAGCGATAGAGGATTATACTAAAGTTATTGATATCCAACCTCAAGGGAAAGCTTACTACAACAGAAGCGTCCTTTTCTGGCAGGAAGGAAAATTTCAACAAGCCTTACAAGACGCTTTAAAAGCTAGGGAACAGGGTTACCCGATTAAAGATGAATATTTTCGGCAATTAAAAGATCAAATTAATTTTGGTCAATGATAAAATGTAAAATTTCTTGACAAAAGAGAGGAGTATGCTAACTTACTACTTAAGTTTACTTAGAGTCTGCCCTCTAAAGTATTTATCTAACAACCGTAGAAAGGAGTTACACATGAATAAAGCAAAAATTTTTTACATCGCGTTAAGTTTGTTTTTAGGCAGTTGTTTTGGATCTTTAGCTCAGGCTGAAGATGAATACATTCCCCTCTGGAGCTTTTCAATTCCCAATAGCCATATTGATCAAGTTAATTATGTCCCGGAATTAAGGTTTAAGTCAAATGGACAGCCCGTTGCGGAGTCAGGGCTAGTTATTGTTGGTGTTACGGAAGGTGATAATTCCATCGGCCAAGTTCAAACTCCCAAAGTTTATGCTATTGGATTAAATGCAGAAACGGGTGTAGAATTATGGCGTAACGCATTTGACTTAACAGATGGCCTTGGAAAGGGAGGAGAAGTCCTGTCCATTACTCCAACCCTTTTACGTAATGAAGCTGGGCTACAAAGAGCTACTTTCGTGTATGTAGACAAACTACGTCCGGGTGTTGCTCAAATTAAACTTCTGGATTTAGATTCAGGCAGCACCATAGAAAGTTTAATCGAGGAGGATGTAAAAAGAGAATATACTACACCTGCGCTTTATTTTAAGCCTATCGATGGTGACTTTGATGGTGATGGCAAAATTGATGATTATATTATCCGCCGAGATCGATCATTAATTCAGGCCATTGATTAAGTTATTATCTAAAGACTAGAAAAAGGGCAATCTACTGTTAAAGTGGGTTGCCTTTTTTATAGATTGTGTTTTTTGATTTGCTTTCCATAATAGCTCGTAATATAATAACTCTGCGATGAACACCCAAACAGAAAACATTGTAAATAAAGCTAACCCTGCGGAGCTTAATATAAAATATAAACCCTTTTCGGGATCAAAAAAAGTTTACCGCAAAGGGCAAATCTATCCGAAGATTTCTATTCCTTTTCGTGAAATTCAATTATCACCCACCTTCGATGAATATAAAAAAAGTATCGATCCTGCGACGCGCACCACGGGCAAAGCCCGTGGGCTTGCTCAGGATTCCGCCCAAGGGGCAAATCAAGCGGGGCTACATAATCCATCGTTGTTAATTTATGACACATCCGGGCCTTACACTGATCCTCAAGTCTCTGTTAATATCGCCCAAGGGCTGCCGGAATTACGCAAAGAATGGATTTTAAATCGCGGTGATGTTGAAGAGCTCCCGCAATCGAGTTCCCAATATCGGCGTCAGGAAGAAAAAGACCCCAGCCTTAACAGTATCCGTTTCTCTCGCATTCGCAAGCCTTTAAGGGCCAAGAAGGGAAGTAACGTCAGCCAAATGCATTACGCGCGCCGGGGTATTGTGACTCCCGAAATGGAATTTATTGCCATTCGTGAAGGATGTAATCCCGAATTTGTCCGCAGTGAAGTCGCCCGTGGCCGCGCGATTATCCCTGCGAACATTAATCACCCTGAAACCGAGCCCATGATTATTGGGCGGAATTTCCTGGTTAAAATTAATGCTAATATCGGCAACTCGGCGATTAGCTCAAGCATTTCAGAAGAGGTCGAAAAAATGACCTGGGCCATCCGCTGGGGCGGCGACACGGTGATGGACCTTTCCACCGGAAAAAATATCCACGAAACGCGGGAATGGATTCTGCGCAATTCTCCCGTACCCATTGGAACGGTTCCGATTTATCAGGCCCTGGAGAAGGTGGGAGGGAAGGTGGAGGATTTAAACTGGGACATTTATAAAGATACTTTGATTGAACAGGCCGAACAGGGAGTCGACTATTTTACGATTCATGCCGGTGTCCTTTTGCGATATATTCCTTTAACGGCCAAACGAATGACCGGAATTGTCTCCCGCGGCGGGTCAATTTTGGCCAAGTGGTGTTTAACGTACCATCAAGAGAATTTTCTGTACACGCATTTTGAAGAGATCTGTGAGATTATGAAACAGTATGATGTCAGTTTCAGTTTAGGTGATGGGCTTCGGCCGGGAAGTATTGCCGATGCCAATGATGACGCGCAGTTCGCGGAATTAAAAACATTAGGAGAACTAACCCAAATTGCCTGGCAGCACGATGTGCAGACCATGATTGAAGGCCCGGGCCACGTTCCCATGCATTTGATTCAGGAGAACATGACCAAACAATTAGAAATTTGCCAGGAAGCGCCATTCTATACCTTAGGGCCGCTCACTACCGATATTGCCCCTGGCTATGACCATATTACTTCCGCCATTGGCGCGGCGATGATTGGCTGGTTTGGCACGGCCATGCTTTGCTACGTCACGCCTAAAGAGCATCTAGGACTCCCCAATAAACAAGATGTCAAAGAGGGGATTATTGCTTACAAGATTGCCGCTCACGCCGCGGATTTAGCCAAACACCACCCTATGGCTCAAAATTGGGATGATGCCTTATCTAAGGCCCGCTTTGAATTCCGCTGGAGGGATCAATTCGCGTTAAGCCTTGATCCCGAAACGGCGGAAAAATACCACGATGAAACCCTGCCTGCCCAGGGGGCCAAAACCGCGCATTTTTGCTCGATGTGCGGCCCGCAGTTTTGTTCGATGAACATTACCCAGGAAGTCCGCGCGTATGCCCAAAAAGAAGGCTTAGCTGACCAGGAAGCTTTATTAAAAGGACTAGAAGAAAAAGCGGAAGAATTTAAAAAAAGCTTAAGCCGAGACTAAAATATTGGCGGTGCGGGGGAAAAAGTACGCGTGGTAAGCAATAAAATCTTCTAATTTCTTTTTAAAAATCTGCAATTCCCAAAGGGCGCGTTCTTTGGATTCTCTTGTTTCTTCCATCATTTTAGGATAAAGGCCGCGGTAGTATTCAATCCCTGACAATAAATTATCTTTAAATTGATTAAAATACTGGATTTGTTTCTCGCTTGGATGCGGCGCTGCTTTTTTTACTTCCTTGATAAAATAATCCACGTACAATTTTAATTCCTTAATGAACATATGCGGGCGAGGGGTGTCATTGAGTAAATTGATTCGGCCATAAATATGACCGACCATTTCCGTGAGTGTAGAAATCTTAGAAAAGTAAGCGATATTAGGGCCCGGGCAGACAGCGGTGACGCGTTTTAACCCATTTTTATGAATCTGGTGATTGATAAGCGGCGCTTCGCCCAGATCATTACAAATACAGGATTTTTGGACAACAGCTTTATATTTCTCTTGATAAGAGTTTAAATCTAATTTCTCTTTTTCTTGATTTAATTGATCGATTTTAAGTTTCTGATATTGACGGGAAGCCGTGCAGATGGGTTCTTTGGTAAATTCGGTGTTCGATACCAAAAAACTTTTGGGACAGGCGCTTCCCGGCCGTCCTAAAGCAATACGGCTTTCTTTTTCTAATTCACTCTTACTCTGGCGAAGGGTATAAAAAGGAACTCCTAAAGGCGAGACATCACTTAAATAAACATCGTCTTCATTGGCCTGAGCTAATTTTTCTAACGTATCGGGATCAACGTTGGTCACTTCCGGAACCAGAAGAAAAGGTGTGGCCCAGCCGGTGCTGTCAAGCTGATAATAATTCAAGACGAAACTATTTTCTTGAGCGGTCCCAATGCCGCCTTGAGCGGTAATGCGCACCTCATGCGGCTTATCGAAGGCGGGTTTATTTTTCGTTTTTAAGACTTCACTGCAAATAGAATGCAGAGAGGCGGTCAATTCTTCTCTTTTATTTTTAAATTCTTCTAAGATTGGCCCCATCAGATACCCGTCGCTCGCGAAGGCATGGCCGCCGCAGTTGAGCCCTGATTCAATGCGGTATTCGGACACCCACAATCCTTTTTTAGCTAAGAAAGTTCCTTGAATAATCGAGGAACGGTAGTCGCTGACTTTAAGAACGATTTTTTTCTTAATAAAACCCTTCACGTCCGCGAAGAAATCTTCAAATTGTTCGATATAGCTGTACAGGCGGCGGTTAAACCCTGCGGAAAAAATAATCGAAGAGTTCAGAGTGCTTTTCGCAAAACCCCGAAGAGCCGAAAGGGCATCCGAATGCTCCGCCGGCAAAGGTTCCCCTGTCTTGGCAAAGTTAGTACGGTCAAGCTTGGTCATAATATTAACGTTAATGTCGCCGCACTGCATGACATTACGCAGCTTATCCTGCAGATCCTGTTTAATTTGGGGATCAGATTCCGCAAGCATTTTACGGTATAACGCCTTGTGGGTAGAATCATCGGGAAGAAGTTCAAAATATTTGGTAATTTCACTTTTTGGTTCAAAAGGGGAATTCTTGACCTGCGTGAATCTTTTTTCGACAATGCGATGCACGAGGTCCAAATAAGCGGTAATGCGCCGCGCGCGGTAATCTTCTTCGTATTTAGTAATCGGAGCATACTCTTCCTGCATCACGTGGCAATAAAATTGCCGCATGTCCTCAATCAGAAAGTCATCGACTATGGAAATAACGGAAGAAATCCCATAGGGCGCAACTTTGACAGGGGTATCGATAGAAAATCCCGTTCCCATGACGGGAATGTGGAAGGTATGCAGTCGTCTCATTTGCTTTAATAATACAACATATTTCAAAAATTGCAAGCTATTTATAGTCTTTTATAGTCTTTTATTTGATTTAATCTTTATTTTGTATTACAATATGCCTTCAATATCATTACTTGAGAAAGGATGAACATGGACAGAGAATTTTACGCGCGATTGGCTGATCAAAGCATTGCCGGTGAATTGTTGTCGAAAGATACCGCTCGTGATATTCTAACTTCCACCGCGATCGATTTATTTCCTTTACTGAATGCCGCTTACGAAGTGAGGAAAAAGTTTACGGGCAAAGAAGTTAATATTCATATCATCAACAATGGCCAGAATGGATTCTGCCCGGAAGACTGCCACTACTGCGCCCAGGCCAAATCTTCTCAAGCTGAGATTGAAGAATATCCCTTAAAAACCGACGAAGAATTTTTAGCCGAGGCCAAAAACGCCTACGAAAAAGGGGCCCATCGTTACTGCATGGTCTTTGCCGGCCGCGGGCCTTCCACGCAACGCACCGAACATTTATCGCGACTTATCAAGGAAATTAAAAGCCGATACCCCATTGAAGTGTGCGTCTCCGCCGGACTTTTAGACGACGAAAAAGCCCGAATGCTTAAAGAGGCTGGATTAGATCGGCTCAATCATAATTTGAATACCTCCGAGCGAAATTATCCTAACATCTGCACCACGCATACCTTTCAAGATCGCCTTAAAACCATTCAAGCCGGCCGCAAGGCAGGAATCGAATTGTGCTCGGGAATTATTCTTGGCATGAACGAGGACGTTAGTGATATAATAGATGTTGGATATACCTTACGAGAAGTCGCGGTTGAGTCAATTCCCGTCAATCTTCTCATTCCCATTGAAGGAACAAAAATTAAGAAAGATTCAGTGTTAACTCCTGAATATTGCCTTCGGGTGTTATGTTTATACCGCTTTTTAAATCCGCAAGTGGAATTGCGTATCGCCGCCGGGCGGGAACTGCATTTGCGCGGTTTAGAGGTCCTGGCCCTTTATCCAGCCAACTCTTTATTTCTTGACGGATATTTGAATACGAAAGGAGGATCGAGGCTCAAGACTCTTCAGATGATTAAGGACGCGGGATTTACGATTAAATCAGAAATTCCTTTGGAAGAATTGATTGACAAAGAAATGGAAGAGACCAACAGCATTAACGAAATTCAAAAGGATGCTGTTTCCAAAGCCCTATTAAAAAATTTAAAAGATTTACGGCCGCATTTAACGTGTAAATGATACAAAATATCGATTATTATTTACGAAACCTAATGTAGATGTTATAATTCAAAATTTCATAAAGAGGAAAATATGTCCGTTGAAAAACCAAATGTTACAAGATTCGAATTGTTAATGGACGCCGGTTTCGGCGCCCAAAAGGCCGGCGATATTCTCGTCCAGACCTTTGCGAAATTAGGCCGATATGTTTATATTGAGCCTATGATCCCCGCGGAAATCAGTCCGCCCCCCAGAACCCGTCCGGCTCTCTCCGGAGTCATTATTCGCTTGGCGGATTTTGACATCACCAACATCGGCAACAATACCGATGTCATTATCGCTTCCCATGAAATCGTTTTAGACCGGCGCCTCGATGATAATGAACACAATCCCCGCTGCCGTGTGCTTCTGGATATGGGGGATAAAAAGGGGAATGAAGAATCTTACGAAAAGGTCTGTAAACGCGTGACCCAGCTGGGCCTGAGCGTTTATCCGATTGAAACAACCCCCGAAGCCATTAAAATCATTCAGGGTTTAAGCGGCAAGGGAAAAAATATGTATTATCTGGGGATGCTGACCCACATCTACAGCATGCCGGAGGAATCCATTATTGAGGAAATTCAAGAAACATTCGGCAAAAAACTTTCCGAAGATATTTTTAAAAAAAATATTGAAGTGTTTCATTTAGGTTACCAGTACGCTAAAGCCAATCTGCATTTCAGCTACGAGATCAAAAGCGTGCCCGAGAATATCGGCGGAGAAAAAATTTTGATCGATGGCAACAGTTCCTTAAGCATGGGAATTATTGACGCTGGCATTAAACTTTTTAGCGGCTATCCGATCACTCCAGCGTCTTCGATTATGCATACCCTGGCAAAAGAATTTCCCTCTTACGGCGGGATGGTGCATCAAGCTGAAGATGAGATTTCAGCGATTGGTACTGCCATTGGCGCTTATTACGGTGGAGTGCCGGCCGTGACCGCGACTTCTGGTCCGGGATTATCTTTAAAGCAAGAATTTTTAGGGTATGCTTCTGTTGCCGAAATCCCCGTTATTATTATCGACGCGCAGCGTTCGGGGCCTTCCACGGGAATGCCGACGAAGACAGAACAATCGGATCTTCCGGCCGCGATTTTTGGGGGACATGGAGATAATACTCGAATTGTTATTAGCGTGTCCAATGTTATCGACTGTTTCTACGCGCCGCTGATGGCCCGTTATCTAGCCGAAAAATTACGGCTCCCTGTGTTTATTATGTCGGACTTTCAGACGGCCAATAGTTATAAAGTTATTAAAAAACCTCAAGTCTGCTTGACTGACAATGTTGATAGTATCCCTGATTTTGTTTTAGAGCGCTTTCACATGAAACGTCTGCCGGATAATATAGAAATGGTGCGCGCTGATCAATCCAATCCCGGTGTCGAAGGCCACATGCGCAGGGTCACAGGTTTAAATACCGATGATAAAGGGCAGGTGAATTATTTCTCCGGCGTTAATCAGCGTTCTCATCAAGTCCGGAATGAAAAAATTCATCATGTTCGCCGCGCCTTAACGAAACCTGAGATGTTTGGCAAACCAGAAGGAGAACTTTTGGTGGTCGGCTGGGGAAGCACACGCGGAGTTATCGAGGAAGCCGTAGATATTCTTCAGAAGCAAGGCTATTCCATCGGCGGCATGCATTTAAAAATTGTCAATCCACTTCCGTTAATGCTCAAAGAACTGTTTTCCAAATACCGAAAAGTTGTGACGGTGGAACTGGCCTATGGCGATGAGTATAAACCGGCACCTCTGGCGATGCTTCTGCGGGCGGAAACGTTAATGGATGTTCGATCTATGATTTCAGGGGCCACGGGGCGGCCCATCAGGCCTTTAGATATAAGAGAAAAAGTAAAGGAGATGATACATGTCACAACTAGAGTCGGCGCCTAATCCCAACGCGCCTTTGGCCGTTAAAGATTTATTTACCGAGAACCCCCGCTGGTGCATTGGCTGCGGGGACTTTGGAATTCTCATGGGAGTCAAACGTTTTATGGTCGACAACCAAATCCAGGCCCATAAAAGCGTTCATGTCTCGGGAATTGGATGCTCGGGACGTGCTCCTAACTACATCAATTCTTATGGCGTTCACAGTATTCATGGCCGGCCGATTACCGTAGCCTTAGGCCTGGCCTTAACCCGGCCTGATCTGAGTCTCTTTATCCATTCCGGTGATGGGGATGCCTTAAGCATCGGCGGCAATCATTTAATCCACGGCGTTAATAAAAATTTTAAATGCGTTTTTATTCTTTATGACAATGAATTGTATGCTTTGACCAAGGCGCAAACTTCTCCGACGACTAGAAAAGGGCACGCCACGATGACTCAGCCCAAGGGAACTTTTCTTGATCCGCTAAAGGCAGTTCGTCTGGTTCTGGGCGCGGGCAGTTCTTTTGTGGCCTCAACCGCGGATTGGATGCCCGATCACCTGGCCAGCACGTTGAAAGCGGCATTTGCCCACAACGGATTTGCCTTTGTCCATATCTGCCAGCGATGTCCCCATTTTGATCCGGAGAATTTTGATCATAAAAATTCTTCCTGGTTTGCCTTTCTGCGGCATGAAAAAGGAATTGCGGTGGATAAACGCCTCGCGGATAAATGTGAGGTCGTAAGTCACGACCCCAGCAGTTTGGATGACGCCTTTAAATTAGCAAATCAAGAGAAAACGTATTTTGGACTATTTTACCAGAATCAGAATAAACCTCGGTATGATGAGATTCTGCGTAATCAGATTAAAGAGGCGAAGCAGTTGCCGCGAGAGAAAATATTGGAGAAATATAAAATTTAGGATGGAAAATGTAATCATAATCGGTTCCGGTCCCGCAGCTCACACCGCCGCGATTTACGCCGCGCGCGCCAAGTTAAATCCTTTAATGTATGAGGGATTACTCGCTGGCGGCGTTGCCGCCGGTGGACAACTCACGACCACAACGGAAGTTGAAAACTATCCTGGATTTCCCGAGGGAATTTCCGGTCCCGAGCTCATGAACCGCATGCGCGAGCAGTCGATTAAATGCGGCGCACGGATTAAAACACTCACCGTTGAAAATGTCGATTTAAAATCCGGATTTAAGATTTCAACTGAAGAAGGTGTCGTTGAAACCAAAACCTTAATTATCGCGACGGGAGCGACCGCCAAACGTCTGCATATTTCTGGAGAAGATCGTCTCTGGCAAAAAGGAATCTCCGCCTGCGCGGTTTGTGACGGGGCATTACCGATCTTCCGCAATAAAGTTCTCGTTGTAATCGGTGGGGGAGACACCGCCGTTGAAGAATCCACTTACCTGACCAAATTCGCCAGCAAAGTGATTCTTTTAGTGCGCCGAGATGTTTTACGGGCCTCCAAAGTCATGCAGGAAAAAATCTTCAACAATAAAAAGATTGAAATTCTCTGGAACACGGAAGCCCTCGAAGCCATTGGTGAGAAATCTTTATCCAGCCTTAAAATTAAAAATAATAAAACCGGTAAAACCAGCACGCTCGATTGCGGCGGATTATTTTACGCCATCGGCCACCTTCCCAATACCACCTTCCTGAACGGCCAAGTGGATTTAGACGAGGCTGGCTACATTAAAACTTCTCCCGGCACCACCAAAACCAACGTTGCCGGCGTTTTCGCCTGCGGTGATGTGCAGGATAAAGTCTACCGCCAGGCCGTAACTGCCGCCGGCTCCGGCTGCATGGCGGCTTTAGACGCCGAGAGATACTTATCTGAGTGATGAAAAACATAAATTTTTGTTTAGAAATCTTGACGACGCTCTTTTAATATGGTAGATTTGAATTGAAATAATATTTTTTCAGTTTGTATTAGGATAACTTAAATGCATAAACGTATTTATATTGACACATCAGTTATCGGAGGTTGCCTGGATGAGGAGTTCTCTCATTGGTCGAACCAGTTAATGCGTGAATTTAGAAATGGTTTTAAAATAGCCATTATTTCTGATTTAACTTTAAGAGAATTAGAATGGGCGCCCGAGGCAGTTAAAAAAATCCTTTCATCCATTCCAGAGGATAATTTAGAATATGTCTTTCTCGCATCCGAGGCTGAACAGCTGGCGCGGCGTTATATAGAAGAAAAGGTAGTTACGATTAAGCATATTGTGGATGCCCAGCATATCGCCATTGCAACTCGAGAACACGTTGATGTTCTTGTAAGCTGGAATTTCCAGCAAATTGTTAACCTTGATCGCATTCATTTGTTCAATGCCGTTAATCTAAAGTTAGGTTATCCTATCTTGGAAATTAGAAGTCCACGGGAGGTTATCTATGAAAAAGAGATTTGATACTGTCCAATATCAGCGTAAAATCCGCAGCCAGTTAAGTAAGGAATACCTAAAAAGCAGGTTAGATTTTTTTAATAAACTTAAGCAGAACAAAGCTCACAGAGGTTCCTCAAAAACTTTGATCCACAATTAAACTCTAGTGGAAACGTAAAAAAACAATTGACAGAAAAGAATCAGTGTGTTAAAAGTAAGGCAAGTGCATAACCATTCCCCCATGGTTCCCCACTTTATTAACTCATTTAAGACAAAGACTATCCTTTGTCTTAAAGTCCAAAGGAGCCATCCATGGATTACGTCAGACAAAAATTCCCGCTGTTGAGATTGCTCGTCGTTACCTGTTCCTTAGCCTTATTTGCTTCTCCGCAAAGCGGCCAGCCCCGTGAAGTTCAAGCCCAGATTAATCCCGTTACAATAGAAACTCCAGCTCCCTACGATTTTACGCCGGTTACTGAAAATCCTGTACCGGTCACTCACCAATCCACCATTACCGGCGAAGTCTTTGATGACCAGGGCCAGCCCATCGCGGGCGCCAGAATCAAAGCAGCTAATCCAGATAATCCCGCGGAAACTTTTGAAACGACAACAGATTCTAACGGTAAATATATCCTGGCCGTGAAATTTACTTCCTACGCCTGGGAGGCCCTGCAAAAATTTAATATCGACTTATTTAAACCCGGCCACACCGCTCAGCAGACCATTGTCGAAACGATAGCCGATCGTACGGCGGGTGCGGGGAAAAAATTTCTAAAGAAGCTGGATAAAGTAGTCACACGGATTACCCAAGCCGGCGGAACGCATATCAACGAAAAAGGCGATGTGCAGATTATTGTGCCGCCGGGAGCGTTACAGCGGGCGGCGGACTTTCGCACCACCCTCTACGATCATTCGCAGGAACTCCCCGGGCCGCTGCCCTTAACGTCTCAATTCACTTACGCCGGAGATTTTGATAACGAGGAAGCGCCTTTAAGCGAACCGGCCACGGTCAAGATTGCCAATAGTTTAAGATTTGCCCCGGGACTGCAGATTCCCATTGGCTATTACAATCCCGAAACGAGGCAGTGGGATGATTCGGGAAACAAGGCCACGGTCGATGCCGCGGGTGAATGGCTGGAGTATGAAACCGATCATTTTTCCTGGCCGGATGTTAATCTTCCCGCCTTGCCGCCGCCGACCGCTAAAGCACCCACGGGATCAAACAACGGCCCGGTTGAAAATCCAACACCCGAAGGGACAGACCGCGATAAAATCGCGTGCGCTACAAGAAATAATTCACAAGTTGACATGCAAAGCGGCAATTTAAACGAGGATTTTTCTCTGCCCGGGATCCGCGCGATGAATCAAGAAGACGGATTAAAATTTGTTTATAATTCGTTCACGGCGAAACCTTCCGCCGTCATTAAAACGGTCAGCGATTTAGACGCTCGTTATGCGCTGCAGCCCAAGGCCCGCAGTGTGAAATTCGAAATCGAAGGGATTGAGGCTTCGGCATTTTATCAGAACAGCTGGGGCCGGAATGCTGAGCGCTTTTTGTGGGATGGTACAAACGGCGCAGGAGAGATCGTTTCCACGGGAAGTTATCCCTACAAAGTGACCTTGGGCAACGAATATGAAGGACAGTATTACACCGCCGATACCTTTGGCGGAGCGCCGATTGCGCCAACCGGCGTCACCAGCCGCGAAACCGTGCCCAAGACAACGGTCATCGAAGGCCGCGTGGCCATCAATAACCAAATTAATTCTGATTTTGGAGCGGGATGGAATCTCGCTAATTTGCAACGGCTTCATTTCGATCCAGAAGGAAGTATTGTTTTGGTGAGTGGTGATGGAAGTGAGAAGTATTACGCCAGATACAATGTAAGAGAAGGCAGAAACGCCTATTGGCCGTTTGAAGACGGAACAAATCCAACCAAGGATATTGTTGGTGGACATGACGGCACTCTCGTTGGGAATGTTAATTTTGTACCCGATACTGCCCCGGTACCAGAAAATTTATTAGCGCTAAACTTGGGGGGAGGACCAGATTACGTCGAAACAGCTGATGCTAATGGTTTAGATTTTGAGTCAGATGATCCGATGACCATTGCCGTATGGTTTAAACTTACACAATTGAGAGATGTTTACCATATTCTAGGAAAAAGAGATGAATGCAGTTTGGTAGCGTCGAATCATAGGACAAATTATCAATTAGCCCGTGATTGGAGACTGTTGCAATTCAGCTCAGCAGGTGGAACTGTCAGTTCAGGCGTTGATGCACAACTGAATAGCTATACCCACATGGCAGTAACGTATGATGGGGTTAATACGCTAAGAATTTATATTGATGGTAGAGAGACCGCAGTTAATACCAATTATATCTTAGGAGGAGTCAATAATGATCCGCTTAAAATAGCCCACTCAGGATCATGTCCGCCCTATAGTACATTCCCAGGGATCATCGATGAGGTATACATTTACGGTCGAGCACTCTTTAAAGAAGAGATTATGGCCTTAGTTGAAGACGGCCCTAAGGCTGATACAATTTATGTTGCCCCTCCTGGGGATTATTCACGGTTGATAAAGAATGAAGATGGGACTTATCAATTGATTGAAAAAAATCAGACGATTTATAAATTTAACGCCGAAGGTCTACAAACTTCCGAAGTCGATCGCAATGGCAATACGATTAGATACACCTACAATGCGGATGAGCAGATTGAAACAATTACGTATCCGGGGAATGTCACGTACACGTTTGCTTACGACCCCACCAGCAAGAAGCTCCAATCCGTTACGGATAACGCCGGGCGCACGACGCAGTTCGTGGTCGATGCCAACGGTGACTTAGTTGAAATCATCAAACCAGATACTACTTCTAGAAAATTTACCTACACTCCCGATCATTTGATGACGACCAAAACCGATGAAAATGCCAATACGACCGATTATGTCTACGATACCCACGGCCGTATTAAGGAAACCATCACCCCGGAATTTGATGTCTGGGATGGCACGCAGGCTGTGCGCGAGCGGGTGAGTACTTTGTATTTACCTTCGGACACTCGGGGGTTGATTAACGATTTTACGGGCGATATTGGCACACCACAAAATCCCGCGCCGATTATCGACCCCGCCACACTCACCGATGAAATCAGCGGACCCTGCGGCTGCAGCGCGGTCAAAGGTTACACGAACAAATTCGGCTCGTGGACGCAGACTGAGGATCAGTTAGGCCGGATTACCAAATACACCCGCGACGCGGACAATAATTCAACAAAAATCGAATACCCCAACAGCCGCGTAACCGACATGACCTACGACGGGAAAGGCAATCTTTTGACCGTTAAAGAAAATTACAACAGTGCCTTGACCACCTTTACCTACGAGTCCGTCTTTAATCAAGTCAAAACGATTACGGATCCTCTTTTAAATCTCACCACCTTTGAGTACGACGTGAAGGGTAATCTCGCACAGATCAAAGATGACAACAACACGGTTACCGAAATGGCCTACCTTAATAATGGATTGGTAGAGTCGATTACTCAGGCGAAAGGGATTGTGGGATTGGAGAATACATCGCGGTTTACGTACTACGCGCCGACGGGGAATCTGTGGACAACGACCGATCCGTTAAGCCACACAACTGAGATGGCCTACGACCCGGCTGGAAACTTAAAGACAATTCTCGACGCGGAAGGGAAGACCACAACTTACACTTCAGATTTACGCAATAATAATCTGACAAGCGTTGAAGATAATTTAGGGAATACCACTGAATACCAGTATGACAATATGGGCAATCTTAGATACGTGACTGATGCCAAAGATCAGGCAACTGAGTTTATTTACAACGAACTCAATCTTCTCTCTTCCATTATTAATCCTTTAACCAAGACCAAACAATTCACCTACAACGAGGATCGGCTCTTGGGGCGCATTCTCGACGCAAAGGGTCAGCAGATTAAGTTCGAATATGACGCGGCCCATCAGCTCACCAAAAAGTATTTGCCTGAAGAAACATTAACCTACACCTACGATACTGGAGGGAATCTGACTTCAGTCAAAGACATTGATTCCAATATATCGTTTACATACGATAAATTAAATCTCTTAACCAAGGCCCAGACGTTAACGGGCGGCGTACAACCGGTCACAACAATCGATTACATCTACGACAAAAATAATAACCGTGACACGCTAGTTGATGTTAACGGTAAGACATTTAAGTACCTTTACGACAATCTTAACCGTTTAACCGATATTCCCAGGGCGGTGCATTACGACTATGACGCCCTGTCACGGCGTACACAGTTAACCTACCCCAATTCAACCTCAGCGCTCTATACCTATGACCTGGCCTCGCAGTTGACGCGTCTTTCTAATATAAAGATTGATCAAATCTATTTTAATGATTTTGAAACCTCAGCCGGGTCAGAATGGTCGAGTCAGTCAAGGGATACAACGCCTAGAGGCGGCCGAAAGTTTTTAGGGCAGTTTGGCAATGACACAGTTCGTTTTAGTTTGAATAATCTGCCGGCGCATGAACAGGCGGTTATCTCCTTTGACTTATTCGTCATTCAATCATGGGATGGAAATTATGGTGCAGGACCAGATATCTGGGATTTAACAGCCCCTGATGCCCCCAATTTGTTACACACAACTTTTAGTAATGCAGGAGGACTTAATCAATCCTATCCAGACCTTTATCCTGGAGGTAACAACCCTCCACGTACTGGGGCTACGGAGTCCAACACGTTAGGATATTCACCCTGGGGTGACACGGTTTATCCATTAAGTTACACGTTCCCGCATACTGAGGCTGGACTGGGTCTTGATTTTTCAGCTGCCGGCCTTCAAGGTCTCTCCGATGAAAGCTGGGGATTAGATAATGTTTCCGTAGGGATTATCACAGGCGAGCCTTCTCTAATAAGCACCTTTGACTACGCCTACAACGACGTGGGTTATCGTAAAAGCATGACGACGTCTGAAGGTTTGCACGATTATACCTACGATGATCTGTATCGGTTGGAGGGAGCGGATCATCCCGACTTTGCGGACGAAGCGTTTACGTATGATCCTGTAGGTAATCGCAAAAGCCTGGGCAGGCCGCCGGCGTGGGATTACAACGCCGCCAATCAACTCCTTGACGACGGCACGTACACGTATGAATACGATGATAACGGCAATATGGTGACCAAGACGGATAAAATTTCATCTCGGGTCATCCGTTATACTTACAACAGTGAGAACCAGTTGATTCAAATCAGCACGCCTGGCGCCGGAACCGTCAAGTATGCCTACGATGGTCTTGGGCGGAGGATTCAGAAAGACGTGAACGGTACTAAGACTAAGTATGTCTACGATAACGAAGACATCGTGGCGGAATACAACACCAGCAACGTCCTGCAGGCCACGTACCTCCACGGCCCGGGGATTGACGAACCCATTCGCATGACCCGCGGCGGGCAGGATTATTATTACCACGCGGATGGGCTAGGCTCGATTACGGAATTGACCAACTCCACCGGCACCGTTGTCCAAACCTACAAATACGATTCTTTCGGCAACATCGTCGAGCAGACACCTGTCCTGCGAAGCCAAACGCGAAAGCAATTTGGCGAAGCAGGAGGTGACGGAATTACAAATCCATTCACCTACACCGGCCGCGAGTTCGATTCCGAGTCAGGACTCCTTTATTATCGGGCTCGTTATTACGATTCGAGGATTGGAAGATTTTTGCAAGAGGATCCAGTGGGAGGAAGTCCTCAGAATCCACAAACGTTAAACAGATACCCTTATGTCTTTAACAATCCCCTCAATTTTTTAGATCCTAAAGGGCTACAAGCATGCAATTCGGATGAAGAGTGCAGAGAGGTTATGCCACCTGTTCATGTACCTGGTTCGGAAGATTTAAATAAAGCAGCTCAAAAATGTTTTCAAGATTATTTGAAATCTATTATTAATTGTTGGAAGCCGGACATAATAGATGTGGTTTGTGAATATTTTGGAATACCTAATCCAAGCGATCAATTTTGTGTAGTAGCGGCTAAAGCAAAACTAGAAGAATGCATATGGGGTCTAAGTCAAAAACAAGACGACTAATTGGATACAATAGAAAGAACGAGTTTTGAGAGGGAATGCAAAATGAGAATTAGAAACAACGCCATTGGGCAATTCAAAGGGTTATTAATTATTTCTTTCTTGCAAATCATGGCTTTGGCTTTTCACTCCTTTCATCTATTATTTACATTAATTTTAAATTATACTCCTGATCTCAAACAGATAATTTTCTTTCATTTCATTCGAGCTGTCATAGATTATACAATTCTTACTTTAATAACCCTATTGGGAATTTTCATCTACAAATATCTAGAGAAATTTAAAATTCTTCGAATTAGGATAATTTTTGTTTTTTGGGGTGTCATTTTTGGTTTTTTACTCTTATTTACGATACTTTGGTTATTTTTTCGTTTAGGTACATTTTTTCAAGCCTATACTTTTTCTTTTGTCCTGGGGGTAGCTTTATTGCGCCTTAAAAAATGGGCTATAATTCCTTCAGTCTTATTGTGCCCAATTATTCTTGGGGAGTCACTCGCGCTTTTATATGTCACAGCTATTGTTGCTTTGCCTAGTCAGTTAATAAAATGTTTTCCTGCTCCGTTGTTATATTATGGATACATTAAAATGGTTATAATCTCTTTTTTTTACGTAATCTATATTAATTATTTTATGAATAGAGGGCTGCTTGAGACTTTTCAATGTAAATTTAACAAAATTTTTGGGGAAATTGCACTATCGAAATTTATTAATTCTTTAATGAGTTCTAGAACCAAAGGGCTCATCTTTGGTTCAATCGCTTTTTTGATTCTCATATTTGGTTGGTTCAAAAGCAATCCGGTAAATGATGGGGTTCGAAAGGCATATTATGATAATGGAAATTTAGAGTACGAGATCAGTTATCGACAGGGAAAACGGCATGGGAAAGCTCTGGAATTTTTCCCAAATGGACAATTAAAGCTGGAGTGGATTTATCAAGACGGGAAATTAGATGGGACAAGTAAGGAATATTATGAAAGCGGGGAGCTGTACCGTGAGCATGAATATTCTAATAATACGCGAATTGGTCTCAAGGTGTTTTATAAGAATGGCCGAGTGAAGGCAGAATATCAATTTAAGGATGGCAACCAGCATGGATTAGCTCGCCAATATTATGAAAATGGTATGTTCGAGAGTGAAGGAAATTTTGTTCAAAACAACTGTTCTGACTGCCGTGAGTATTATGAAACAGGAGAATTAAAGCAGACGCTTAACTACAAAGACCAAAAGGAGGACGGGCCATTTAAAGAATATTACAAAAATGGCAAATTAAAGGCTGAGGGCCGATATCAAAATGGAGAGCGCATTGATATAAAGCAGTATAATGAAAATGGAGTAGAGTCGCCTCACTAAAGTCCTGCAATATGACGAAGAAGGCCGTTTAAAATCTGAAAAGTTTTTATTACCCCATAATTAATAGTCGTATTGCTGAGAGACAACTTTGGTAAAATGAAAAACGTTATTATAGCCACAATCATACTTGTTGTTATTTATTGGTTTGTTCGAATTTTATTTGGCAAAAAACAAGGTAAGACATGGGGTGATATCCTTTCAAATGTTATTGATTGGTTTATCTAAAATAAATACGATTTGATTTATTTTCGCTCTTTGATAAAGTTGGCTATTTATTTACGACAATGAAGATATCATCGCCGAGTATAACGGTAGCAACGTCCTCTTGGCGACGTACCTCCACTAGGATTACGGGGTCAAGTCTCAACTTGACAACAGGATGAGGTCGTAGGGCAGATAAGATGTTTGCAAGTTGAGACTTGATAATATGAGATATTGTAAGGCGGCTCTCCAAGAATGCTAGTACAATAAAGTACTACATTATTAACCATTAGGTTAAGAGGAGGAACCGCCATGAATTACGTAGGAATCGATCTTCACAAAGAAACGTCCTGGTTTTATGTTCTTGATGCCAAAGGTCAAAAGCTTGATAGTAAGAATGTATCAAATAATCTGGATAATTTAAAGGAATATTTTGAACATATCCCGAAGCCATTTACTCTAGCCGTTGAAGCTACGTATAACTGGTATTTTTTTGTAGACCTGGCCGAACAATATGCCAAAGAAGTTTTTTTAGCTAATTCTTATGAACTGAAAGCCTTTGCGAAAAGACATAAAAAAACAGATAAAATTGATGCTCGATTAATAGCAACTGTTTTATACAAAGGATTTTTACCGACAGTGACCATAGCCAATCAACATACGCGGCAAATCAGAGAATTCTTGCGTTACCGAATGAAAATCGTAACGGACCGTTCCAGAAATATTTCTAGACTCAAAGCCCTGCTGGATAAATTGGGCCGCAACTCTTCAGGAAACTTTACAACGTTTAAAGCTTTAAAAGATATCAAAACTGAAGGGTTACCGGACATTTATGTCAGTTTAATTAAGAAGTATGGCGACCTGATCTGTGATTTAAATAAAAAAGAATATGAAATCAGTAAAGAAATCCATGAAGTGTCCAAGTATGATCTTGATGTGGTGAATTTAGTCACGATACCTGGCCTTGGTCCCTTCTCAGCCAGCCTGATTAAATCAGAAATTATTGATATCCAACGATTCTCTTCGTTTAACCGATTGTGTGCCTATGCTGGCTTAGCTCCGAGGGTATCAGCTAGCGCCAATAAGATATACCACGGGGCTCTCAATGTTAATAGACGTAAGAATCTTCAATGGATCTTACTGGAAAATGCATTCCATTTTATAAAATCTGATTCTAAAAGATTAAAGAAGTTTGAAGATATCAAACAACGCAAAGGCCATAATACGGCTAAAGTAGTATTAGCCAGAGATTTCCTGAAAGTTATTTACCATGTTTTAAAAGAACAGCGGCCTTATTTTCAATCAAATGATGTTGAAGTTAAAATCCAGTCGGTAGCGGCTGCTGCACTCTGCGGGGTCTGAAGTCCTGCCTTTGGGTGGGAGCTTCCTTAAGACTTGATTAGTGAGCATCCGCTTCCGAGATTATCATGCGGGTCAAAGCACATCAGACGCCGCCTATTGGTGACTGAAGACTGGTATTATGTCCAGTGCTTCTTAAGATACTGTTTATCGACTGATTTAAAAAATATTTATAAAAGATTCAGAGGATGGGTCGCCTTACAAAAGAAGTGTTTCATCTATTGACTAAAATATCAATTGGTGACCCGTCAAAGAGATTTAAGAACCGTCCTTAACTTTTAAATCGAAAGAAATAGTTGACGGGCAGAAGAGATGTGACCCCGCAAAGCTTCAGACCCCTTTAAATGACCCCAGTATGCCCTATAAAATTTGCCCTTCAGCTACACATTGTCTTCCTTCATATAATTTAAATACACTCCCAACGTTTAGCAAATATTTTGGAGCTTTTTCAGGAACTAAAAAACGAACATTTGCTATTATTTCGTTCTCTTTTACTGATATCTTAATATTATTTAAGACTAGACTCCATGCCTCATCAGGCCATTTATCCTTATCTTTTTCAAACCATGCAACAGTGGAATATCCATCTTTAGGATATTTTGTTTCCCCATTGACTATTTTATACCATTGTAATTTGGCTTTCACATCTTTCATTTAATTGTCCTTATATTTACTTGTTGTAATTGATGTACATCACTATATGCTGCAGGCCCGATACCATCAAGTCTATTCCAATATAAAAATGTACTAGCCTTTGTCTGACTTACTTGTATTTCAACAATTCTATAATCCCCTGAAGGATAAAATTTTTGACCCCAAGCTTGGGCATCTTGAGGAGTTGTAGCAAAAAATTTCCCTTCGATTGTTCCTTCTCCTGGCCTGAATTGGCCCGTGGTCATTAAATCATCATACTCTGCCGGACTCATAGCTCGATAAAAACTTTTTGTTTGACTTTCAATAGTAGTTTGCTGAGTAAAATCTCCTTTGGAACTTTCTATATTTAGCGCTTGCTTATCACTTGCCAGCGAACCCTTATCTACATTGAGCGCCGTATTCGGCGTATTCCTCATGGAGCCGATGGGCATGGTGTTAATGGAATAATACATTTCATTAAACGAGCTAGAGACCCAGCCATTAACGCTCTGAAAGATTTTACCAATGGCTGTTTTGCTAATGGCATCCCCAAGTTTTGCTCCCACGGGGGACATCCCTATTCCCGCGGTTACTCCAGCAGTTATCGCTCCAGTGATGGCTCCAGATGCAAAAGAACCTCCTTGAGAGACACTGCCTGCTCCTCCGCCAACAGCACCCGATGCTACACTTAAGATAAATACCGTTGCATTGACTGCGGCGGCTGAGCTGGTGGCACTCAAAATTCCCAACCCAACTGCACCAACCATCCCCGTGCCGAAGGTGGCCCCTCCCGCAGCCCCTGAAATCGCTCCCGATAAAATACCTGCCCCTATTCCAGCCATGACACTCGTGCCATTAATTCCCGCCATAATACCGCCCATCACGCCGCCTATTATACCTCCGGCAATTGCCCCTACTACTGCCATTTTGGCAATGAAGACCAAAGCAGCAAACCAAAAGAAATGTCCATCTGGATCAATAAAATTTATAGGATTGTTGCGGGCATAGGAATAGCGATTTAGCGACTGTGGATCGGAAGCATACGGCACAATCGTATCCGGCGTGATGAAGCGGCCAATGAGGGGCATGTAATAGCGGGCACCAAAAAATATCAGCCCGCTTTCGGAATCGAATTCCTTGCCGCCAAAGTAAAAGTTGGCCTCGTCTTCATCCCCGCCGTACATCTCGTGGGTGGTCATGGAGCCAAAGGGCTCGTATTCAGTCCATTCCTTGAGCGCGCCGGTGTCATCAACGATTAAATTCGTTGATCCTAAGTGATCAGTTAGAAAATAACTGGTCTTACCTTGAGAATCAACGGAAGCAATCCTTTGGTTACCGAAGAATATGTAGCGGATTTGGCGGGTTCCTTGGACTTCGTACAAACTTCCAACGTACTTGGTCGTCTCGATCTCGCCGTTGAAGTGTTCTTCGGTTCCGCGTGAAGGCGAACCCGGTTTCCAGCCTTCCGAGGAATGGAGCCCAGCGGGCAAAGCCTGTGATTCCATTTGATCGGCCCGTTGGGCGGAATCCTGAGCAAGCCCATGGGCAGAGCCCGTGCGCGTCGAAGGATCGGGGGGAAGGATTTCCGTGCCGCCGATGGCATCGCCAGCAGGATTATTTGAGAAAGAGCGGTCAATTCTTGAAGCCTCTTGGCCGCGGACATATCTTTCAAAATTGAATTTTACTCCTCCGCCCTTCTGCTGCAAAGCGTTTTCCTTGAAAACTATTTTCTTAACTCGTCCCCCGTCTCCGTCGTAGACGTACTGCGCGACGGGAACAGCGTCTTTCGTAACTTTGATTAACCGGTTCTCGGTGTCATAGGTATATTGGGTAACGACACTGTTCTCCTCCTGCTCGATCATATTCCCGTTGGCGTCATATTCGAAATTCAGCCACACGTCGCTGTTCTTAGTAATCAAAGTGACCGCGTGGGGGCCCGCGTTCTCGCCGTAGGTGTAGTCTTTAGTCACCCCGTCATCGATGATGGTATCAATGTTGCCGACTTCATCGTAGGAATATTCCTTCAAACATTCACGGGAACCCTCATCGCAATATTTTCCCGTGGCGGTTTTTAATCGATTCAATTCATCGTAGGTGAACGTTTGGTTCATGCCCCGCGCGGCGTCGGTGATCGTCTTGATATTGCCCACGTTGTCGTAGGTGTAATTTAGGTCTTGAACTGTTAACAGTGAACTGTTCACAGTTAACAGTCGAGTTAACCGCAAGGTTAACTCGTTATACTCATACGTCGTGACAACACCGTTGCCATACTCGATCTTCATCATCTGGCCGGCCGCATTGTAGTCGACGTTCTTGACGTAAGTAACAGGATCCTCAGTATTTATTTGGGCAGGCTGATCAACGACTTTGATCCTTAATTCATCGATCCAGCCATTGAGAAGAGAATCCCAGAAGAAAATATCCCACCCTATATTCACATCATTTGCTATATCCGGATAATTCGTATTCGCATCAGGATCTACGGAATAATTTAAGTGCCGGGGTTCACCTGGCTGGCCATCGATATCATTGATATAAATATATTCCTTTTCCCCGTCTCTCTGCACTTTAATGTGATACCATGTATTGACAGCAACCGTATTGGCATCCGTATAAAAATTGCTGATCAGTTTTCCTCCCACAGCGCACTCAAACTGTATTCCATTATCCGAATTTTTATACAGCCAAATGTAATTACTGTTTATGCTTATTCCCTGGTAATAAATCGTTTGATAGTTATCGCCAATGGTATTAAATTGTACCCAAAAATCAATCTTAAAATCCTTTGTCCCAAAATACCAATCATCTGAATCCGGGATGAGTAAATAATCGCCATCCCCATCGAAGCGCGCCGAGCCTGTACCTGCAACCTTCTCTTGCGTGTCGATATACACATCCCCTTGAGGGCTGATGATGTGCCGACCCGTGGCATCTACAAAATACTGCAACCCTTCCTCCCAGTCGGCATGAATAAGGAGAACTGTTCCTGTGGCTGGAGACGGAGGGTCCTCATTAGGAATATATGTGTCGGATACCGTCTCGATCTGTCCGGCCGCGTTGTAGCTGTAAAATAATACACTGCTGTTGTCGGGGTAAAGCATGGATTTGAGACGATTGAGCGCATCGTACTGCCGCTGCACAGGATATTGCTGGTCATCAATCACTTTGATCGACGCGATTTCTCTTCCCAGCGCGTCATACATAAATTGTGTGTAATCCGGGAAATCGTTCCCGCTTGCGCTCATCCCCAAAGGCTCTTGCTGGTAAATTGCCTGTGTCAGCCGCCCCCGCGAATATGACACCTCTGCATCATCATACACATAATCCACATTCATGACTTGCTCATCTCGCTTGTTCCTTAAACGATTCAACACATCATAATCAAACCTTAAGACCTGCCCCTTGGCATCAATTTGTTCCGTCAAATTCCCGATGAGATCATACTTGTAGCTCCAGTGCCCCATGTCCGGGTCAACCATCTCTGTCTTGCGGCCTAAGTTGTCATAGGTAATTGTTGTTTCATTAAGATGAGCGTCGATAACTTTCGTTAAATTTCCTTCTGAATCATATTGATACTGCGTTGCGGCATAAACAGGGGCACTTTCCTCTGGCTGGGCATAGACTCCCTTGTATTCTTTCCTTAGAACCAAACGGCCATAAGCATCAGATTCACTTCTCTGCTGATTGCCGTTTTCATTGAGACTCGTGACTGCCCAGTCGTTATATTTGACCTGACTAGATGTTCCATCCGGGTTAGTTGTCTTGACCACTCGGCCCATGGAATCATAGGTATTTTCAGAATAATAAGGGCCAAACGCTGCTGTTAAAATATCCAAAGGTTCTGTGGTAAAAAATGGTAAGTAACCGCGTTTCACTAAACCTCGGTTATCATATTCAACACGGCCGCTGACAATATACTGATCAGGATCTTCATGCCGAGTCTTGGTCTCAATTGGCCTGCCCAAGCCATCAACATATTGGACGCTGTCTATTGTCTCTGGCCTACCGTGCTCGATGCGCGCTGAGGTCTTTACTTTAATATAGTTGCTAAAAAATGTATATTCAGTTCGGCTGGTAGGGAACTGAACACTATCTAAGGGTGAAACAATAATTGTTGACCGGCCAAACACATCGTAATCTTTCTGAACTGTCTGGCCATTGGGATCCGTGGTTGATTTAAGCAAGCCCCACGGTACAGGTTTTCCCTCTAATCCTATAACGGAAACACCCTCAACGCCGTAATATGTATTATTTACAGTTTGTAATAAAGCGTTGGTGGTTGTGATAGGAAATAAATGGTAGGTGGTGTCATAGGTAATCGTCGTTGTGTTCCCCAAAGGATCCGTGGTTGTTTCTAAATTTCCATAATTATCGTAACTGTAACGCGTAACCGGATTAATATTTCCCTCACCAGCCCAGTCTTCTTTTTTGGTTAATTGTCCTTTCGTTGGCTGTGCCTCAAGGTCGTTACTGTCATCGTAGTAGAACCATGCCTTGCGCACTTCTTGGCCAGCGCTGTCTTTAACGATTGTTTCTTTCGGCAGTCCTAAAAGCCAGGCGCTGGTGTTGTTGTGATATTGGGTTTCCACCGTGCGTTCATCACCGGTGATGTCATTGCCGTCGACCACTTCTCCTAGCTGACGGATATGCGTCACATTTCCGTAGGTGTCATAATCGGATTCCTTGGATTCCGCGGCTGTATGTTTGCATGTGACATCCCCTTCACAGAGATATTGATCGCTTCTCTTTAAAAATACAAACTTGGATTTTCCATCTGAGGTCACATCCTTTGTTTCCCACGCGTTAACCGTCTTAGTGTACGGGTTGGGATTCCCGGCGGCGTAGCTCGCTTGCTCCAGCGGCCGGCCCTTTTTGTAGTCATCCTCCTGCTCAAACGTCGTCTCGGAGTAATTGTCATCAATATCGATGATCTTCACCTTCCCGAACCCGCGGAATTCCCGGTCATCCCAATCCCACAACCCTTTGGTGTATTCGTATTTTGTTTCATAATGGTCATTTGAATTTCGGTCATTTTTAACCACGACCGAACTGACCACGGGGATACAAAAGGGCATCGATCTAAGTGGATCTTCGTTAAAGCACGAGGATGTATAGACCAGTTCCGTGGTCCCACCGATGCCGTTTTTCGTTTCAAAGAGAAGATCAGACGTTTTACCGTTATTTGAAAAAGCCGTCTCGGCGAGTTGAATACTGTCAGAGGAGGCAAAATCAGTGACGCCATCTCCATTGTAATCAGAGGCCTGCACCTGAATCGCCTGCTGATTAGCCGAGAAATTAAAGGGGAGATTTTGAACACCAGCATCAAAGCTGTAACCTCCTTGAGATATTCTATAAAAAACTTTTCCTGATGATTTTTCATAGTAACCAATATCGGTGAATCCATCCGCGTTAAAATCCGCTATCACCGCCTGCTGGCCATTGCCAAAATTGTACACGCTTGGTGCCTCTATAAAATCGGCACCCATACGTCCAGGATGTAAATAAAAGACCCAATACCCTGAATCCTTGTCAACATTCGCGAAATCCGGCAATCCATCTCCGTTAAAATCAGCGGTAAAAGGTGTTCCAGAATCAGGGCCAATGGAAGGAGTCCAACGAGGATACATTAAAGCAAAAGAGCCGCCTTGGTTTAAGAGAATGTCTACCTTTATGAGCTGAGATTCTTTGTAAAAAATAAGGACATCAGTTAACCCATCCGCGTTAATGTCAGCGGCGTTAGGGCCGTAAACCTCTGGTCCGACACGACTATCTCCTAACCACTCTTTCGGACCATTAAACTGCGCGCCATCTGAGATAGCCACGTTCCATTTGCCGGTTTTACGGTCAAAACTGGCAATATCCGTTTTCCCATCCCCGTTAAAATCCCCGGGAACAATTTCCAATTTTTTTCCAAAATTTGGAATCCAGACCGTTTCTGGCCCAAACCCATTTAAAGTAGCCAATTTAATTTTGACGGTTCCCTCTCGCCGTAAAAACGAGCCAGTATCCGCCAATCCATCGCCGTCAAAATCGCCTCCTAACAGGGGAACCAGCCCCAGGCCGGCGGAATCCATTAAATCGGCATGACCATATCCATTATATTCATAGGTCAATTCACTTTGTAATTTAAAGGTAAAACCATGTTCTGGCTTTACACCCGTAATAACAACGGAATTCCAGCCCTCCTTTAATGGCCAGTAGTACCTGTCGTTGCCAGTTCTTTCGATATCGTTAACCCAAATGTATATATTGCCCTCATTATCATGCCCATTATTTCCATCTGTGAAAGGAACATTGATTATCCGCGCGCTCGTCGCATACAAATACGTCCAGAAGGTATTCACTGTTCCAGCATTTGAACTAAAAAGTAAATGTCCAAAGATATCGGTCTCCCAAGAGGTGCCTCCGATTAATCCCGAAGGCTCTGTGTAGATGGTTCCTTGTCCATTCTGCTGATAATTCCATAAAACATCGTCGCCATTAAGGCTTTCAGTCTTTGAAGAAAAACTGTAATTGCCCAAGGAAGGGTTATCTTCGTTCTGATAAGTGAAGATAGTAGACGGCAGTGTACCGCCATCGGCTCCATACACAACGATTTCTTTTAGCAGGCTGCGCTGGGTAGCTTGACTTGTTGTATAAATTAAGTGATATTTTTGTTGTAATTGATCCGCGGCGAATACCTCTATATATTGTAGTCGTCTGGCAGTTTTGACTTCAAAGCCTGGTATCATGGTTGAGCTTTTATCCGGCCGGTCTTCATATTGGAAATTAACCTCGGCATAGGGCAAAAGTCTCTGCTTGGAATTTCCTGTATACAAAATCTTAGAAGGATAAATTTGATTTTGATCTTCCGTATATTCGATGGTCATGGTGTTGCCAAAAAGGTCTTCGACCTTGTCTAAATACCATTTAAAAATTTTTGTGGAGTCAGTAGAATCATATTGCCGGCTGGCATGCGTTTGCCCAAAATAATATTTAATGCCTTTTTTATCGGTAACGACCCAGTAATCAGAGACGCGTTCCGTCTTTCTGAAAGAACCTTCGATTTTAGCCCGGTAAAATTTTGCTGTTTCATCCCAGATGAGTTCCTCATTGCCTCCCCCCTGGTTTAACACAAAGTGATCCGAGCTATCGTATTTAGGCGGGCCTTTTTTCGTAGAAATTTCAATATCCCCTAAGCCTAAATTCCACCCCATGCCAAAGGGGCCGTTCTTAAGGCTCGAATTGTAAAATAACGCTAAACTGGGTTGAATTCCGGCGCGACCGGCGGAAACGCTGATTGGAAAAGAGGTCGAGGCGCTGCCAGAAGAGGGATCGACATTAATCTTGGTGCTGCTGGTATAGGGAAGGACGTTGGCTAAAGGGTCGCCTTCGCCGCCATTGATCGTGACCGGATTTTCAGAAGGTTGTTCCGCGGCCTGAGAATTGTCCGTATCGGTGTCTGTTGCCGTGGCTTGGGAGGTGTCTTGAGAAGTATCTTGACTTTGAGTTGAGTTATCTGAAGTTTCTTCTGGTGAGGAGGAAGCTGGAGAGACCCCCTGTGTTTCTTCAGAAAAACTTAAACCAGAAAAAAGATAAAAATACAAAAAGATTCCAACGACAAAAAATAGTTTTCTGTGTCATGGCATTTTTCTCCCCAGCTTGTTAAGATTAAATTCCGCGCTCATTGAGAAAGCGCTTTCTTGTAGTCAAAATATAACATCTAAATTGGGGGTTGTCAATTTTTTATTTAATATCAAAAAGCCGGTGGGTGACCATCCTGACATCGGCGCCGATGAATATAATCCAGCTCGAATTCCCGGAACGCCTCAAGCCGCTGAATAATTTCCGTGGAATTATTGCGTTTCAATCAAGAGCCCGCCGCACCAGCGCGCGGCCAGATTAAAAAATACCGCTCCCAGGAGGCCGGCAATAAATCCAGCAATTCCAAAAAGGATGGGAAAAGCAATCACAGAAAAAGCTCCCGTATAAACACCCAGCTCCGTTCCCGGGGTTCTGGCGGCCTGCGAAGGGTCCACCCCCAAAATAACCATCAGAGAAAAAATAGCGCCAAACAGTAAGCCTAACAAAGAATACATCATCCCGACCATTTTCCCTGAACTTACAACATTAATCTTTTTGATAACAAGCATGGATCCCTCCTCCGATGTTTTCTGAATTAATTTATGTTGAAATCGGAGTCCCGACTACCTTTGACAATCTCCTAGAAAACGTCGGGACCTTTTTTAATGTCTCACGAAAACGATACGCTACAATACCAAAAGCCACGGCGACATTCAACGAATTTTTTAAACCCGTCATTTCGATTTCAACAGCCGCGTCGCAGAAAGACACAAGCTGATCCGCCACTCCCTCAATTTCATTACCGATAACAAGACATACCGGCGCTTGAGGCGCAAATTGATGATGCAAGACGCTTCCCTTGATCTGTTCTAGAAGAACAATCGTATAGCCTTTTACTTTTAGTTCTTTAACAAGAGAGACAACATCAGCGCGATATTCCCAGGGAACATTTTGCTCAGCGCCCAAGGCAGTCTTGGCAATCTGCGTATTCGGCGGCTGGCCCGTAATGCCGCAGAGCCAAATTTTCTCAACCCCCACGCCGTCGGCCGTTCGAAAAATCGATCCCACATTATAAAGACTGCGGATATTATTTAAAACCACGCAAAACGGCAGACGCGGATTAAGATTCTTACCCTCCTGCCTCTCGACGATTTCAAGATGAGTTAACTTGCGCATACTATTTATGGAGTAGTCTCATTTTCTTTGGGCTTCTCGAAAGGCTTCTTTAAAAAATCCGTTATCCCCTGCGTGGTTTTCTTTAAAATATCCACCGTTGTATCCAAAACTCCTTCTGAGATGGACCAAACAGATCCGGTCAGTGATTCCTGGAGATCTTTTAAATTCAAGCTGGTTAGATCCGCAATGGTTGTTTTCGCCAGAGCCCTGACCACAATCAGACGCACAAGGGCCCTGGGATCGGTCACGCCAGAAAAATGCTCCTCGCTATTAATGTTAAATTCTCTTATTCCCGCTGGCTCCTTGGAATAGTCTTTGTAGACCACTTTCCCTATTTTAAAATTCAATTCATCAATGGCGAAAGAACCAGGCGCTTTTTTCTGCGGCTCCGGCTCTACTTTCTTTTCTTTTTCTTCGGAAGAAACCTTCAGCGCTTTTAAGGCATCTAGATTCAGCGCCCCATTTTTATTTTTAACAACTAAAAATTCTTTTAAAGAAAGCCTTAATTCATAAAGATGAGTCTTCCTCTTTAGAAAACTTTGTAGATCATAATGAAAAAAAATTTCAGGGATCTGTAACATCAGCGGGTCCTCAAATCCCCGAGGATTAAAGAGCGTTAAATTTTTAACGGAAAGTGTTGAATCGCTGATCCCAATATCGACGTCTTCGATCCGAAGGTCGAGGCCGGTGAGCGCTTTCACGCCACGTTCGACAATAAACTTAGCCAGAATATTACGCGCGAAAACTACGATCAAAAGAACAATAAAAATATTCATAAAAAACTTTAAAAGAAACTTCATAAGCACCTCCCTGGAACATTTCCTCCCCCATTTGGCACAGTCTCTCGACGGGAGGGGAATCTCACTTTACGGCCGAATAAAAAGCGCCGCGCCGGCCGCGTCCATCTCAAGGACGCTTAATTCCACCTCTCCTTGAAGATTAACCGCGTTCTCCACATCGTCATCCAAATCATAATCATAACGGCCCATGCCCCCTAAAGTCAATAAATTTAACGGCAAATCCATTGTGAGATTGACTTCTTCGGAATAAACCACACGGCCGGTCGGCGATTCGATGCTATAACTTTTAAGAACGTCTTTGCCATCCTGGCGGCCTAAAAGGACATCTAACGCCCAGCTCTGCCCTTCGCTTGAACGCGCTTCTAATTTAATC
>Ga0209514_10001098_pt1 | contig 50101 bp, 55 predicted proteins | sample Subgrocontami58m_FD_187452 | JGI IMG/M metagenome (GOLD analysis project Ga0209514, IMG submission 187452) | Subsurface groundwater microbial communities from S. Glens Falls, New York, USA - GMW37 contaminated, 5.8 m (SPAdes) (version 3) | ecosystem: Environmental > Aquatic > Deep subsurface >... | reverse complement strand
CTCACCGACCTCATCGGCGGTCAAGTACAACTCTCCTTTCAAACGCCCGTTGCCTCCATTGGACATATCAAAGGCGGCAGGCTCAGGGCGCTTGCCATCAGTGGCGACAAGCGTTCGCCGAGCATGTCCGAGGTGCCGACCTTCGCCGAGGCGGGCCTGCCGGGTTTCACCGCGCTGGCGGGTTACCAGGGGATCATTGCGCCGGCCGGCACGCCGGCTGCAATCGTGAATAAGCTGTCGGCCGAGATCGGCAAGATCGTGGCCATGCCGGATTTCATCCAAAAGCTGGCCGACCAGGCCGCCGAGCCCTATTACACCAAGCCGGAGCAGTTCGGCGCGTTGGTCAAGGAGGACACGGCTAGGTTCATCAAGGTCATCAAAGACGCCAATATAAAGGTCGATTGACAATCCGGCGGCATGCCTGGCCGGCCCGTTGCGGGACAAACTCCACAGGAGGTGTAGCCATGGGAACAACAGCGGTCCTTTCCGATTTCGCGAGCAAGACCCGTATCACGGACATCAGCGCCGAGGCGATCGCCGCGACGAAGCGCCATATCCTGGATTGCACGGGAGTGGGCCTTGCGGCGACGATGGAACCCGCGGGGCGCATCGTCTTGGACATCACGCGCGAGCAAGGCGGCGCACCGCAGGCGCGCGTCATCGGGTCGAGCCTGCGTACCAGCGCGGTTTCCGCGGCATGGGCCAACGGCGCCCTTTCACACCTGCTCGACTTCGACGATACCGGCTTTTCGCACCCGACGGCCTGCATCCTGCCTGGCGCACTTGCAATGGCCGAGGAAGCGGGCGCAACCGGCGGCGATCTGGTGGCGGCCGTCTGCGTCGGCTTGGAGGTGTTCGAACGGATGTCCTTGTCCGGCCGGCAGCACGAGCCCGAATTGCGGCGGCGCGGCTTTCACCCCACTTCGCTCTATGGTTGCTCGGCAGCAGCCGCAGCGGCAGGCAACATCGTCAGGCTGAACCCCAAGCAGATGAGCGTTGCCATTGGGCTCGCCGCGGCCAACGCGGGAGGCCTGACACAGCATTTCGGCACCTGGGGTAAGGGCGTTCACGCGGGCAACGCAGCGCGCGCCGGCGTCACCTCCGTCCTGCTCGCTCGCAAGGACTACTTCGCCGACCCTGATGGCCTAGACGGCGACTACGGTTTCTTTTCTGCATTTCACGGGGCGGGCAACTACAATTTTGACAAGGTGGCGGACGCTTTGGGTTCGCACTGGTCGATCGTCGATCCGGGTCTCACGATCAAACGCTATCCGTGTTGCGGCGGCAATCTGCGCGCGCTTGACGCCGCGCGCGGCCTCCTCGCGGAGCACGGTATCAAGTTCGACGACGTCGCCAAGCTGGAAGTAGATGTGCATCCGGACCTGCTTTGCACCGTACGCTTTCACAAGCCCACCCAGGGCTTCCGCGGCAAGTTTTCCATCGACTATGTACTGGCGGCAATGCTGCTGGACGGCCGCGTCGACCTGGACTCCTTCTCAGACGAGTACTGCAATGCGCCGCGCATGCGCGCATCGCTGGACAAGGTGCAGGTCAACGCGCACGCGGACTGGCCCAACGACGCGACGTCGCGGCGCAAGTCCCCCGTCACGATCACCATGAAGGACGGTCGCAAGTTCACCAAGAGGGTAGACAAGGTGCGCGGCAGCCCCGCAGACCCGATGACCCGCGACGAACTGGTCGACAAATATCGCAGCTGCGCCTCGCGCGTGCTGAAGGGCGAGCGCCTGCAGCGGTCCATCGCGGCGCTGGAGAATCTCGACCAGCTTGCGACGGCCAAGGATCTGATCGATACCCTGACCGTGTGAAAGCCCCGCTCGCGCATCAGGCGCGCCGACTCCCCCGAGCCCCGCTGCAAGTACAATTGCAGCGGGCGCGAGCGCGCCTCGCTTCATGATCCATACCAGGCATTTGCTGTCCCGACCGAGCCCGCGCTCGAGGTCGAGTACCGAGCGCAGCGATTCGCTCAACCTGCCGCGTGCTTCTAATTCGATATCGACACTGAGCCCTGCTTGACACGCGAGGCGAGCCTCGCGTCGGATTTCAGCGCGCCCACTGCGTCGCTTAGGATATGGACAGCTTCGTTCAGTAGAACGTCTTTGGCATTTTTCCGGGCCTTTTCAGCCGCCAGTTCATTGGCAAGATTGCGTTCGTCAGGCTGCAGGCCGTCATCGCGCAGCTCGCTGCCCCTCTCCAGCGCGGGGCTCGCCTTGCGCGCCGCAACCTCGTGGACGCTCGCGCCGGCGTCCGTCTGCACTTCCCTTGACTTACGCCGAGCCTCCAGTGCATCGCGTTCTTTGCGCCGAGCGGCTTCGTTCAGCGAGAGCAGGTTCTTCTTGCGCTGTAGCCTGAATTCGGCGATGTCTGCCTGCAGCTGGCGGAAGTCCTTGTCCTTTTTCACACGGCCCTCATGCAGTGTCAGCAGGACGGGCAACAGAGCTTTCAAGTCGCCCGCGGGCGCATACGCGGCTGCCTCGACCTGGGCCCAGGGCAGCGCGTTGCCGAAGCTGGATTCGCCAAAGTTCTCCGCGTCGGAAACCGCGGGAAAGAGGATATCCGGTTTCACGCCGCGCAACTGGGTAGTGCCTCCATTGACGCGAAAGAACTGTGCGATGGTCATTTTCAATTCGCCGAATTGCGGTTTATTGTTCTTGGCGACGCGATCGAGATCGACAACGCTTTGCACGGTGCCTTTGCCAAAACTCGGCTCGCCAACGATCAGGCCGCGGCCATAATCCTGAATAGCAGCAGCAAAGATCTCCGACGCAGACGCCGAACTTCGGTTGATCAGAACGCCTAAGGGGCCATCCCAGGCAACACCGGCCCGCGTGTCGCTCGCCACGGAAATCTCACCGGTTGCGTTGCGTTGCTGCACTACGGGTCCTTTGTCGATAAACAACCCGGTCAGATTAACCGCTTCGGTCAATGAACCACCGCCGTTATTGCGCAAGTCGATCAGTACGGCGTCGACCTTTTCCTTTTTCAATCCGTCCAGCAGGCGAGCGACATCGCGGGTCGCGCTGCGGTAATCCTTGGCACCTCTTGCTCTGGCGGCGAAATCCTCGTAGAACGAGGGGAGGGATATCACACCGACGCGCCGAGTGGCCCCCGCGTCCGTTACGGACTGGACGGATGCCTTGGCGGCCTGCTCCTCCAGACCGATCGTCTTGCGAACGAGAGACACGAGTTTGTGTTTGCCATCTGGCCCGGCGCCCGCCGGGAGCACGTCGAGGACGACCACCGAGTCGGGCGCGCCGCGAATCAGCATTACGGCGTCATCGAGGCGCCAGCCCTGAATATCCGTCATGACGCCGTTTTCGCCCTGGGCAACGCCGACGATGCGGTCCCCGACCCGTAGCTGGCCCGAGAGGCTTGCCGGTCCCCCGGGTACCAGTTCTCGTATCGTGGTGTAGTCATTGCGCTCCGCCAGCACTGCGCCTATCCCGACCAGCGAAAGCCGCATCGAGATGTTGAATTCCGCCGCTGCGCGTGGTCCCATGTAGTTGGTGTGGGGCTCGATCGCGGTGGTGTAGGCGTTCATGAATACCTGAAAGGCATCTGCGCTCTTTACCTGGCCGATGCGCTTCAGGAAATTGTCATAACGCTTATCCAGTATTTCGACGATGCTTTTGTCATCCTTCCCGGCAAGCTTGAGCCGCAGCCAGTCGTTCTTGACCCGTTTGCGCCACAGATCGCGCATTTCCGCTTCGGTCTTGGGCCAGGCTGCTTTTTCCCGTGCGTATTGGTAGCTTTCGTCCTTCTGGAAATCAAAACCCTTCTTGAGCAGAGCGCGGGCGTACACAAAACGCTCGGCCGCGCGCCGCTCGTAAAGATTGAAGATGGTGAACGGAACGCCAAGGTCTTGCTTGAGGATGGCGTCGTCGAGCTGGGTCCGCGCGTCGGAAAGGCGATCGATGTCGGCCTGAACAAAGAATAGCTTCTCGGAATCAAGGGCTTTAAGAAACTGGTCGAAGATCTTCTCCGACAAGGCGTCGTTGAGCGGCACCCCTTTGTAGTGATAACGGGCAAGAATATCAGCCGCCACGTATGCCGCCTGAGCCTCGTGCTGTACCGGCTTCAACTCTGGCGGATAAGGCGTCCCCGCATCGAGCGCCGCACCTTGCGCTGCCGTTGTCAACGCAAGGAATAGCCATAGCAGTTTCTGTTTCATTCGTGCTCCATCTCATGGCACCAAAAAGTTCCGCCGCCAGTATGCCTTATGCCGCCGCGGTAATGGCGCCGAACTCGATTTGACCCACGAGCCGGCATTTCGTTGCATCCAGTCGCAGAGGTCAGGCTTGCCTCTCAAAGAGCGGCGCCCTGCCTGCCCAAGTGCCCACGCGGTTCGGTTCGTACGGAATCTTCCCGCGTCTGCGTCTCTGGCATGCTCCCGCCATCCAGGGTAACGCATGTTTCCGGTTCTGCGTAGCGCCGAAGCAGCGCGCGCACGCGCGCTGCTTTCGTTGCCAGTGGCCTGGCGTCATGGAATGATCCATGACTGCTGCATTGATACGTGCCGTTACATTGCTCGCAATTTCGACTGGCGTTTTCGCATAGAATACGGATGACTTGCCAAAGTGTGCAGCCGCGGAAAACCCGCCCAGCGCGTCCATCCTCGACGAGTTCGCAGCCATAATGTGGTCACGGCTCCGGTGTTGGGCAATCCGGTCGTCCTCGAGAAGCGGGACGGTCGTATGTGGATTTTCTGGCCACATGGGCGTGCCTGACAAGCGTGCTGCTCGGCCTTCGCTTTCGGCGCCGCTTCGGGCGCTGTTTGTGGGCCGATGTCGGCATGTACCAACTCGGTTGCTACAACGTGAGCGAATACGTACTCGACTGGATCGCGAATCGCACGCCCGGGGAGCGAATCGGTAACCGCCACCGTCAATATGCGCCGCAAGGCTGCTATCGCTGCGCAGGCGATGACGCATGGTGCGCGCTCAGCGTTCGGGACGATGCGGATTGGGTCGCGCTCGGGATCGCCTGAAGGCGTGGCGTGAGGTCGCGAATATGTTTTTGGTGCCTTTCGGCCCATTTTGATGGAAGGAAATGCTGTGACTAAATCTTGCTATGCAGTGATGCGCCTGCTGATCGTGGGCGTATCGATGGCTATCGCAGCTCCTAGCTTTGCGCAGCAGGCTTATCCCAACAAGCCGATCCGCTTCATTGTCCCCTATCCTCCCGGAGGCACCACCACCCCGCTGGCACACCTCGTCGGCCAAAAGATAAGCGAGAGCTGGGGCCAGCCTGTTATCGTCGACAACCGTCCGGGTGGCAACACCTTTATCGGCACCGAAGCGCTGGTGAGATCCGCAAATGATGGTTACACCATCATGCTGGCAGCAGGCAGCCTTACGCTCGTTCCACAGTTGATCCCAGCACCGTACGATCCGCTGAAGGACCTGGCTCCAGTCGCTACCTTCGCCAGGACCGCATTCATTCTGCTCGTCAATCCCTCGGTGCCGGCCAACAATTTGAAAGAACTCATCGCCCACGCCAAATCCAAACCTGGGCAGCTGAATTACGCCACGCCGGGCGCCGGCGGACCGCAACACCTCGCGCATGAACTGCTCAACCTGGCGGCGGGAATCAAGACGCAACATATTCCCTACAAAGGAGCGGGCCCTGCCCTGACTGACCTCATCGGCGGGCAAGTGCAAATGTACTTTTCCACCACCGTTACCGCCATTCCTCACGTCAAGGCCGGCAAGATCAGAGCTATCGCGATCTCCGGTGACAGCCGCTTGCCCGCCTTGCCTCAGGTGCCCACGTTCGCGCAGGCCGGTCTGACGGGTCTGGATTCGCAGGGGGTATGGTATGGAGTCATCACGCCAGCCGGTACGCCGAAAGCCGTCATCAACAAGATGTCGACCGAAATCGGCAAGTTCATGGCCATGCCCGATTTCAAGGAGAAGCTGCTTGCCCAAGGGCTAAGCCTCTTCTACTCCAACCCTGAACAGTTCGCTGCGCTGCTCAATGCGGATACCGCCAGTTACGCCAAAGTGATCAAGGCGGCAAATATCAAGTTCGAAAACTGACACTGGGCGCAGCTGCGCGTTTAGGAAAGCGACGTGGCCGGGCTGAGTTTGATGCCCCTTTCCCCCCAAACGCGGGTGGGTCAATCGACCCTCCAAATCCGTTGCGCCGTCTTCCTAGTCCGGTCTAGGCCCGATTTATTGCCGAGAAAGCGCCGAAAACGCCACGTTTACCGGCTTGGTCATGCTGGCACGGGATGTGCAAGCGTTGGTCTAAAGGCAAACAACCGCACCGCATGTGCGACGGGGGAACGACAAATGGGCTCGGTATTGAAATGGAACGCAAAACTGAAGCTGACTATGCCCAAGGCACTGCGCAGCGGCCATGACGAGGCGCGCGCCGAATTGGTTCGGGCAATGATGGAAGGCGGTCCGATCGCCATAGCGGCGAGGCAGGTCACGCAACTTTGTCTGCCGCATTTTGCGGACGAGGAAAAGACCGTCTTTCCGGTATTGGCATTGCTGCCCTATCTGGAGCAAGGCAGTCTGCGACCGGAAATGATGGATGTCATGCCGCTGATTGTCGATTTTCGCGCCAAGCGCGCTGCGCTCGACGACCATCACCGATCGATCCTCGCCGCAATCGACGCGCTACTGCGAGCCGCGCACAAGGAGAAGAACAGGGAATTCGCCGAATTCGCGCACAACTTGAGGGTTCACGAGCAGATTGAAGAGGAAGTGATCTACCCCACCGTGATCCTGATCGGCAAATACCTTCGCGAAAAGCTCGCGGGCTAGTCATCTCGGCGCCAAGGGCAATGGCGGCTGTCCGGGCTGGGCAGGTGCTATTGCCGCCGCAACGCTTCACGCCCGGCGCGCCGTGCTTGCCCCCTCGAACATATTCATGCCATGCCCAGCGGGCTCGCAGCGGGAACTCAGTACGACGGGCGTTCCCTCGCCTCGTTCTTGATCGCTTTGCCGCCCTTCTCGATGTCCTTGCCCATGCCTTCCACGGTGTTGCAGCCGGTAAGCGTGGCAAATAGGCTAACCAGGAAGAGTGCCGCCATTAGCGGCGCGAGAATCCGTTTGATCATGGTTGATCTCCTCGGATGAAAGTTCAAAGGCTTAAAGATTGGGTTTCGCCCATGCGTCGCCGTCAAGACGCGTGCGATTCCACCCCAACCCCATGGGAGACGAATTCGACGTTCGACGCATCGATCACGCCGATGCGCCGCCCCAAATCCCAGTCCGGATCTTCGCCCAGATACTCGAGGGACACCAGCCGGCCGCTGACGGGGGCCATGGTACTCTCCCACGTGTGTACGACCAGAGCCAGAAAATCCTTGTGGTAGCGCACGATGTCGCCAGCGACCAGTTGTCCTGATTCCATTTCCTTCGTCCTCAAACGTGGGTTAAGCGGCCGGAGCCGGCGGCGCAGCATAGGGCGCAATTCGTCGCACTGGCCGCCCGGCCCGCGACGATGCGTACAAGGACATTCGACCCCGCCCGCCGGTCGAACTTCCTTCAACCGAGCTTCCTGCTTAACGGCGTCCAGTCAAATTCGCGATGCCGCATACGCCGGCATCAAATCCCCGCAAAGCTATGTCTACGCTTCACGGGAATTGCGAGCAGACGACAAGCGCGCCCGAATTCGCTTGCATCTTTGAAATGCGGGCGGGTCGCGGCCGCGTACTCCCACTCGGTTTCGTAAAGCTCGGATTCGTCCGCATCGCCCTCGTCCAGATTGGGTTCGACGAGATCGAATTCGTCTGAATCGAATTCTTCGTAGAGCAAATACTCAGTATCGGCGGCATTCATAGTGCGTCCTTTCAACTAAGACTTCCACGGTCCGAACATCCGTTACGCGCATCGCACGCAGCATTCGCGGGGCGCTTACGGCTTTCGCTTTCCTTGAATGCTGATTGCAGTCTAGACATGACCATGACCAGAAACAGCTAGGCAAAACCCCCATTCACTCTGGGGGGAAATACGCAATGGGGCTCGTCTGCCAGTCCTGATTTCAGCGATGCCGGAATCCATGTCCGCCTCCATGCACGCCGATGCCGATCCCGATCGACGGTCCGTAGTAGGCTGGCGGGCGGTAATACGCAGGCGCATAATGGCCCGGCGCTCCGGCGTAATAGCCCGGACCGACCGGAACCGCGACGCATCCTCCAAGCACCCCTAGCACGGCCAGTAACCACAGCACAAACCCCACACTGATTAAGTTCATTGTCACGCCTTCCGTGACGACTTGGACACTCACCCATTGGCGAATTTCCCGGCGAACATAGAAAAAAGTGTGTGATGCGTGTTACGAACTCCGACCAGCTTCATCGCCGCCTGTTTCGCCAAGCGTTGGCTTGACGAACCGGGCATTCCGAAGTCGATGACTCGAAGCATCGTGATATTTGTCGCCGCGGCAGTCGTATCCTATGGCGTGTGGTCGATCTGCTAATTGTCTGACGGCAATCGCCGGCTTCCGCGCCAGTCCTGAAGTGACACCCAGTTCATCAGAAATGTGGCTGGACGTTTTGTTCGGCGCAGATCATGCGCGCTTCCATGGTCGTGACGTACGGGTTCTTGCTGACCTGGATGAAGCTCGATGTTCCTGAACTCTCCCTACGGATCAGAGGCGAAGAGCCCTCAAGCACGGCCTCCCTCGGAATGCGGTAAAGGTCGCCTGTGCCAACGTCGACATAGGCCCCAGGCTTGTCGATGTCTCGCCACGTCATTTGCAGATGTCTGAATGATTGCTTCGGTTTTATTGATGCGTTTTCAGGTTGGTGTGCCATTTTGATTCGTCCTTTCAGACTTGACAGGAAAAACTCCGACGCTCAATTCGCGCGGAAAAACCATGGCCCTTCGCACCGGGGTGGCGTCAGATTTGACCGATATGCCGAGTGCGAGTTCCAATCGGCCGATTACGGCTTTCGGCCGCCTCGCACTGGCCGCTGGAAACAAACGAATCGACGACCACTACGCAACCAGGGTCGATGCCACTGTCAGCGCGCGCGAAGTTTGCTTCACGAACTCACGCTCAGTTCCCAAAGAAGATTGCGGTCGAGAACTTGCGCCGGATTGACCTGGATCAACCTGTACGCGCTTTGCCATCGGTATGTTTTTGCTTGGATTCCAAAGGTACGCGGGAACGATCTATTCGGAGGGTGTGCATGAAAAATGAGGTCTTCCACCTTGGCGACACCATCGTGTGCTATAGCGTGGGCGATACGTGGTTTGACAGGACATTGCAGATTTCGAATTGCCACGACGGCGCGAATTGTGCGCCCCAGGTACAAGGGGCCGACAAGATCATCGCGCTCAGGGACTTTCTCAATTCGCTGGATCTCAGCGGCAGAAGGTTGTGCCTGGTGAAGTCAACCTAGGGTAACCGGCAAAACTCCGCCAGCGGCTTTCCACTTGGGAAATGCGGTCGGCGGGCTGGCGCCAAGGCGACAGTCGTTTTCCCCTGCGCCGCCGCGGCATAGGCTCAACCCTGCCATACGCCATAGCCTTCGTCGCGCAGTCCTATAGCCAACTCGACCTCCATCTCGCGCGCCGCCTCATACGGCATGGGGTTGTAGACCTCGTACAACTCCGGCAGCAAACGCAGTCCATATAACCGCGCGTACTTGTTGGATTTGATCCCGGCCTTGTGCTTGTCAAACCGCTCGTCCGGGGTGAGCCCGGTCATGCCGACATAGACGCAGGGCTTGCCCGGCTGATAAGTCGGGTTGGCTCTTCTGAAGCGTGGTTCATCGAGCACGTCTTTCGACAGCTCGACCACGTAGACGTTATGGCGGTGAAGAATGGCCTGCCTCAAGCACAAAACCTATTCATAACCTATCTCATCCACCATCTGCCCATGTCCCAGTGGACTATGCCCCCGCCGAATATCGCGGCCATCAACATGGAGACTGCCGAGCTGATGACGAGCAGAATGATCATCGCGGGAATGGCGGCGATGGCCAGCTTGACCATCAGCACGACCATCGACCAGAACCGAATCTTGACATCCGTAACGACGACTTCATGCGTATTGTCGGCCATGCAAGTTCCTCCCAGGTGCGATCAGCAGATTTTAGCCTGGCGCCTGCCGTGCCCGCTAACACCGGTGGCGGCGCATCGTCCGGCGAGTATCCTTCGGCTTTGGTCCGGCGTGCCTTGGGCTGCTCGCTTTACGGTACGATGGCTCGTGCTCTTAGTTGCCGCACGGATGCCAATGCAGTCAAGAATTCTAACCAGGCGTACCGGGTAACCGACGAAAAAGAAGCATTAATCAGGATAGAGGAAAACGATGAAACACACGCATACATTTCTCAAGTCGCTTGTGCTGATCATGATCGTGTCGTTCGCAACCGCGGCCGTTGCGCAAAAGAGCGGCGGCACGCTCAAGATTCCGCTTGCCGCGAACCCGAGCAGCGCGTCCTTGCACGAGGAATCGTCCATATCGGCGCTGCAACCCTTCATGGCGGTATTCAACAACCTCGTCGTCTTCGATCAGCAGGAAAGGATAGCGCGCCCCGAGTCGATCAAGCCGGATCTCGCCACCGAGTGGTCCTGGAGCCCCGACAACACGGTGCTTACGCTGAAGCTGCGTGAAGGCGTCAAATGGCATGACGGCAAGCCCTTTACCAGCGCCGATGTGAAGTGCACTTGGGACATGGTCCAGGAGAAGCGGCCCAACAATTGGCGCAAGAATTCGCACAAGGAGTGGTATGCGAACCTCAAGGAAGTCACGGCCGTGGGGCCGTACGAGGTCCGCTTCACGCTCGCGCGCCCGCAACCGGCTTTTCTCTCCTTCCTCGCGAACGGCTGGTCGCCGGTCTACCCTTGTCATGTCGATGGGCGCGTGATGCGGCAAAAGCCGATCGGAACCGGCCCGTTCAAGCTTGTGGAGTTCAAGGCGAACGACGTGATCCGCCTCGCGAAGAACCGCGACTACTGGAAGCCGGGGAGGCCATATCTGGATGGCATCGAATGGCGCCTGATGCCGAGTCAGTCCACTCGGCTCCTGACGTTCGTGGCGGGGCAAGCCGATATGACGGGCGGGCCCAATACCGTGAACGCGAACGCCCTGAAAGACATCCGCGCCCAGGTGCCGAAAGCGGTGTGCGAGACCGTTGGCAGCAACGTCACGGCCGTCTTGCTGATCAATCACAAGGCGCCGCCGTTTGACAACCTCAAGGTGCGGCGTGCGCTATCTCTTGCGCTCGATCGCAGAGAATTCGTGAAAGCTACGCACGGTGACGGCGGTCTCGGCGGTTTCATGATGTCGCCACCGTACGGCAATTGGGGTCTAAGTCCCGCGCAGCTCGAGACGGTGCCCGGATTCGGCAAGAACGTCGAGCGCAATCGGGCGGAAGCGCGGAAACTCATGGCCGAAGCGGGGTACGGACCCCACAACAAGCTGAAGACGACTTATATAACGCGCATGTCCTCCGGCCTTTTCCTGGTGGACGCCTCGCTCGTCGCGGATCAGCTGCGCAACATCTACATCGAGGGGGAAATCGAGCAGAAGGAATACACGGTGTTCACGGGCGCGGTCATCAAGGGGGCGTACACGTTGGCCTTCGAGAGGGTAGGCGCCGCGATCGACGATCCGGACAACGTGTTCTACGAAGGGTACAAGTGCGCATCGATACGCAATTACTCGAAATACTGCAATCGCGAGGTCGAGGCGAAAATCGATGAGCAGTCCGCGACCGTCGATCCGGTCAAGCGGAAGAAATTGGTTCAGGCACTCGATCTAATGCTGCAGCAGGACGTCGCCCGCGCGGTCTTGCACCAGGCCATGAGCCACGCATGCTGGCATCCGTACGTCAAAGGTTTTGTCAGATCGACCAACGGCAACTATACGCACCATCGAATGGAGGACGTCTGGCTGGACAGGTAGCCCCGCCGACCGCAGCGGAATCGGAGGCTAGTTTGTGCCGCCCGGCTCGCGCCCGCGGACCGGTTCCTCCCATTTGACGATGCCCTTCGCGCGCAAGTCCGCTATCTCGGCTTTGGAGACGCCAAGTTCGGCCAGGATAGACGGCGTGTCTTCGCCAAAGAGGTGCGGAGGTCCTGCTCGTCCTGGCGTCAGGGAGAACTCCACCGCGGCGCTCACGCGCTTCAGGCTGCCGGTGGTGCTATGGCTGACATCTACCACCAGCCCGGCCTCCGCCAGACCCGCATCGGTCAGCAGAAAATCCTCGTAGCGTTTGCCGTCTGCGCGGGCGCAGGGCACGTCATGCTGCGCAAGGTATTGCTCCCAATCGTCCGCGGTCCGCTCCCTGAAGACGGGCCAAAGTATGGCCACGAGCCAATCGTCGTGGCGCAGCCGCAGTTCGGACGTCGCGAAGCGTGGGTCGGTCGCAAGACCCGGCTGCCCGATGGCCTGACACAGCGCCTGCCACTCTTCCTCGAGCGGACAGGTCAGGAAGATCCAGCCCTCGCGCGTGGCGTACAGACGGTGCAAAGCGTGCAGCCCGCGTAGCGTCTGGTCTGGCTCCGGCCGCTCGGGCTTCCCCTGATAGCGGATGAAGTCATCGGAGCAGAGGTACAGGTTGCTCATGAGCATGGTGGTTTCAAGATATTGGCCTTCACCCGTGCGCGCCTTGTGGTAGAGGGCCATGGCCAAGGCTGTTCCTACGCCCAAGGCCCCGGTCTGATCCGGCAAGCTCTCGTTCGCCGCCATCAGTTCCTCGCTATATTTTTCTATCTGCTCCGTGGTCAGAGGCGCATCACACGGTGGCGGCGCATTGCCCTTGCCCAATTGCCACAGTGCGCCGCCGCTCAAGCTGCCGGCGGTCGGATGAAATGCCGGCCGTCCGGCTCCGCTGCCCTTTGACCCGTAGGATCCGGCGTACAGGTACACCACGTCGGGATTGAGCTTTATCACGCTCGCATAGTCGATGCCAAGGCGCGTCGGCGTATTGCCGCGCATGTTGTGGAGGATGGCGTCGGCCTTTGCCAGCAAGGGCTGCAGGATGCGCCGCCCTTCAGCGCTCTTGAGGTCGATCGCCAGACTCTCTTTTCCCTGCAGCGTCCGGCCCAGGCCCATGTTCACGTTGCGCGCGTCATCCGGGGCGTTTGGCGGTTCTATCTTGATGACTCGTGCGCCAAGATCGGCGATGAGCGAAGCGCCCTGAGGGGCGGCGTTCCAGGTGGCGAAGTCGAGCAACAGCATGCCTGCCAGAGGGTGCGCGGGCAAAGCGCTGCGCTTACCCGGCGTGACGGAGCCGGCTCGCGACATAAGCGCAGGCAGCGACCCGAGCACAGCGCTCGTGTGCTCTCCCAGACGCGGCGCAGGTCTTGAGATTATCGACGGTGTCTTGGAGAACTGGATGAGCGGGCCGATCTGCTTCGTCTTGCCAACATGGGGGTCGTCGATCTCCACCACGCCCTGGAATGCCGCGACATAGGGGTGGTCCATCGCCTGCTGCGTCGTGAGATAGCCGTCGGCAGCCACGTCGCCTTTTTTGAGAATCGCCAGCCACTCGTCCAGCGTCTTTTCCTGCATCTTGGCAAAGATTATGCGACGCAGCTCCAGAGCGTCTTCCCTGGAAGCGAAATTTCTGGGCGCGCCCTTGAAACGCGCGTCCGTGGTGATCCAGTCCAAGCCAACGACGCGAATGAAATTGAGGAACAGCTTGTCGCCGTTGTTGGCTAGTTGGAGCCACCGTCCATCCTTGCAGCGCACGTTCAGGTAAGTCAGGGCCACGCCGATCTGCGTGCGGCGCTTGCGTGCGTTAAGGCGCTCGGCGTCCGTCGTCAGGATGCCGAGTTCCGCCTGGCGTAGCACCGCGCCTTGGGAGTCAACGAAGACCACACCCGCAAAGTGCGTAGTCTCCAGCCGCTGACCGAGGCCAGTCATGTCGCGCACGCGCAGTGCGGCAGCCACGCCCTGGACCAGCATCATGGCCGAGCCCAAGTCCCCGCGCGGACGGACGCGGTACGTAGGCGCCTCCCCACCACGCAAAAATCCGCCAGACTTGGCTTCGGCGAGGGCGCTGTAGGGTTTGAGGCGGCAATAAGGACCTTTGGAGCCCAGAGCGGTAACAGCGCAGTGAATGAGGCGGGGATTCACTCTGGACAGTGTTTCGTAGCCTATGCCGAGACCATCGGCCTCCCCGTAGCGAAAGTTATGCACGAGCACATCCGATTGCTGCGCGAGTCTTTGCGCAATTTCTCTATCCTGCCTGCTCGCAAGATTCAGGACCACGCTCTTTTTGCCGCGGTTCCACATGATCCATGCGGGCTGGGACCGATACGGGTCGCCGTTTGCGCGCTCCACTTTGACGACCTCGGCGCCATTGTCGGCAAGGACCATGGTTGCAAGGCTTCCCGCCATGCCTTCGCTGAAATCCAGGACTTTCAGCCCCTCGAATATCGTTGTCATTTATTCTCTCCCAGTGCCGACATGAGACCCCCACCACGCAGTTTACATACAATGCCGCGATCGAGCCCCCGCGCAGAAAATCAACAACACCAGCATCAAATTTGAGAACCAGCCGGGAAACATTGGTTTCAGTTCGATTCTGCAATAGAATTGCGGCACCATCCAGCCGCTTTGATAGGAGCAGTCCCCGTGAGTAAATTCTCCCTTACTGTGATACGCGTGCTGACTTTGGGCATGTTCCTGTGTATTGCCGGCGCCGCCGGCGCCCAGCAGGATTTCCCGACAAGGCCGATCCACCTGATCAGTCCCTATACTCCGGGAGGCGGCAACGACATATTGTCGCGCCTGATCGGCCACAAGCTGACGGAAGCCTGGGGCCAGCAGGTGATCGTCGAAAATCGCCCGGGCGGCAATACCATCATCGGCACTGACTACACCGCCAAAGCGCCACCCGATGGCTACACCATCCTGCTCGCGGGCAGCAGCCATGTGGTCGTCCCTATCCTCATCAAGACGCCCTACGATCCGATGAAGGACTTCGCACCGGTCGCCACCATTGCCAACGGGGAGCATGTCATGTTGCTCAATCCCTCGGTACCGGCCAAAACCCTGCAGGAATTCATTGCGTACGCAAAATCCAAACCAGGAGCGCTCAATTACGCGACCTATGGCAGCGGCAGTACGAGCCAACTGATATCTGAATTGTTTAATTTGACAGTGGGGGTCAAGATTCAGCACGTCCCCTACAAAGGGACGGCACCCGCCCTCGCCGACCTGATCGGCGGTCAGGTGCAGCTGTTCATGTCGACCATCCCTCCCGCCGTTCCCCACATCAATTCAGGCAGAGTAAGAGCGATTGCGATCACCGGGGAGACGCGCTTGCCGGCCCTGTCCCAGGTGCCCACCTTCGAGGAGGCCGGCCTGTCCGGATTTACCAGAATCGGAGGTTTTTACGGCATCGTCACTACGGCCGGCACGCCGAAGGCGGTAATCGACAAGATGTCGGCGCAAATTGCCAGGATCCTGGCCCTCCCGGACATCAAGGAAAAACTGGGCGCTCAAGGGTTGGTTCCCCTGCTTTCCACCCCGGAGCAGTACACTGCGCGGCTGAAGGAATTTGCCGCCCTTAACGCCAAGATCATCAAGGCCGCCAATATCAAGATCGAGCAATAGCACGCACCAAAAGAAACGGGGCCTGGGTTTCGCTAGGCCCTTGGTCAACTGGCGCGCCCGGCGGGATGGATCTGGGCACTGGCGGGAGGTTCTGGTGGTCCAGTAACGTCCGAGCCTTGGCCGGCTTTCCAACCAAGCCGACATTAGTCCGCCTGGTGCCGCGAGCTGCGGCGCGATCGCCGTAAGGCGCGCACGTAAGCGGCGGGGTCATTCACGTCAGCGCGGTCAGCCCACATGCCGAATGTCGCATTGGGTTTCTTAGCCGTCTTCGCAGCGGTGTGCGTCTTTCGTTTGGCGATCGTCACGGTCAGTACCCTCCTCCCCTTCGCTCTTACGCGCTGGCGCCGCGCCACGGGCAATTCGCTTGCCTTTCAGCTCTGGGCAGCGGTTTTTCGGTCCCGCGTTGCACGTCGGCGGCTCTTTGCCACACCGTGCCAACCCGTAGGTAATTCGTCCCCTGCCACCGGCGGATGATCTTGGGTTTTCGCGAGGATCTTCTCAAGCCGATCGGGTCGCACTCGCGCGATGCGCGCCGCAAAGAATTCCGTAGTTTTCAGTGCTGAGACCTTCTCCGCGAGGGCCAGCACAATAAACTGGTTCAGCGATACGTTGTCATCTTTGGCGCACTTCTTCGCGAACTCGAACAGCGAGTCCGGGATACGCAACGCATAATTGCTCATGATCGTTTCCTCAGTCGGTCCAAGAATTGCGACGGCGACAACAGCTCGACGCCAAAATTCGCGCAAACCGCTTCAAGCCGTACCAGCAGCAAGCCCGGGTGTGTTCCGGGCTTGAACTGCCGAATATCCGAAAAATCCAAATCCTGGGTAATCAGAAAGCGCTCATCGCGTCTTGCCGCGCTCCACATCGGGCTTCCCCGTCATGCCCTCTGAGGCAACTGTGTCGACATCGTGCCCTGGAATCGCGAGATCACCGGCAAGGCGGACGGGAATGTTCTCGTCCAGCTTGATTTTCATGCAAGCGAAGGCGCAGGAGGAACGGGCAAATCTTCCTCGGCGGAAGCCGCCGCAAAAGCGATCACCGCCCGTACCGCTTCCTCGTCCAGCGTGGGAAAGTCCTTCACAATCTCGGCGACGCTCATACCTTCGGCGAGGCTCGCAAGAACGGTTCGCACCGTGACACGGGTACCCCTGACCACGGACTCACCCCCGCAAATTGCAGGGTCGCGCACGATGTACTGCCGGTAGTCAATGGTAATGGTGCGCTCCTTCGAGGAGTTCCCTCCTGAGTCTCATGAGGATTCTACACGGATGGAGCCGACCACTCCCGGTGGGTCGCGAACGAGCACGGCTCGCAGCGAGGCCAGCCGAGAGCGTGGCTACGCGCCGCAAAGGACTTGTCCGGACTGGTCCTAACAAAGTCACGCAAATCTCGCGCATACCCTGCTTAGTTCCCATGCCAGCGACGGTAAGCATCAATCCATTCCGCCCCCTCCGGCCGCGTGTCGGGCATTGGAAGATCGAGGATTGGGATTGCTTGAGTCGCCTTTCCACGCGAGCAAATGACGACAATTTGGTCGCGTCTGGTGATATCAACCTTGGTAACCGTCACTTCCTGCCCAAGAACCTGGGTCACGAATGGAAGGGCGAGATTCTCCTCGATCATCGCGAAGAACCCGCCAGCTTGCTCCGATTCGTTGTAGGCGTCCGTGGTCGCCTCCTCGATCAGCTTATCCAGATTTTTCGTGGCAAATTGGGATGTCTTTCTCATCTTCGCCTTACATCATCCCTACGACGTCTTCCAGAGCCCCGCGTCGACCAGACGCCGGACCAAAGCACCGCGTTTTCCATGCCGGATCATGAATTGCGCCAATTTCCGGTCGAAGTCTACTCGAGAGGCGCAAAGCGTATAGGCTTCGGCTAGCTCGACGAGGGCGCGTTTTACCTCATCGTAGGCAGAGGCAATGGCACGTTCAGCTCGGTTGTCAGCAACTTGCCAGCAACGGTCGAAATCGGCAGCCAGTGTGCGCAGGTAAGTTTCATGCTTGACCCGCCGCTCAGCTTCCACCTTTCTGCGCTGCACCGCTTCCTGCTTTTTTCTCGTTTCGGCAGCGGACGCAGCCAATTCCTGAAGTTCGTTGACAGTACGCCGCCGCGCTTCATGTTTTCCAATCGGATGCTGTTCGCGCTGCCAGGCAAGAAGGCGTAATTTCAACCGACGCTCCGCTTGCTGCGCGTGCCCTGTCATGAGCAGTTTCAACATCGCTGTCTTCTCCGCCGTTGGAAGTTCGGCGATCCAGGCGTCCAGTTTCGCATCGCTCTTGGCATCGAGGCAGGGTGCATGCTGATCAGGTATTCCGGCGGCTGTTATCAGGTCCGGACCGATTTCGAGAAATTCCGCCAGCGATTGCTGGGCAGCGGTCAGTCGAGAAAGGCCGCGCGGCGGCGGGGGCTCGGTAGCATCTTCGTCAACTTCGCCAGCGCTCACGCCGGCCAGCCAGCCGAGATACAGCGGACGCATGTCGCCACGCAGCAGTTCGTCGCGCAACGAGGCGAGCCTGCCCATCCACCCGCGCCCATCCTCCGTGGCAAAACGATCGTAGTTTTCACTCTCGCTCAGTGCCCATCCAAGCAGCCAATGTGTATTCGTCTGATCAACCGAAAAGACGGATTCGGTTTCAAAGGCCTGGAGGGTCTCGGTATCGAAAGCACCCCTCGGCACCCGAAGGTACAGACAGCACGTACACCAGTTAGCGACATAGATATGAGCGTCAAAATATCGCCGCATCCAGTCGACTGGATCTCCCTTGAGATTGCCCCATTGGTAATCATTGACGAAGCTGGTCGGAGTAATGCTGGCGCGAGACGAGCGCGAGCGCAGTTCCGCCATTTGCTTCGGCGTCAATGGTTCGTCGATGGCGACGAATTCGTAGTACTGGTATTCGCTCATCGCAATCTATTTTCTGTTAAATGGGATCATTTGCGTTTCAGGCGTGTCCATCTTAAATTCATCGGGACTGATTCGGTATATCAGCAGACAGGGATTACACAAGGGTGCCCCCTCCCGGCGCCGGCTCATTCCCTCGTCGCTCGAAACGCCGCCTGGACAGCGCGTACCAACGAGGGATGCAGTGTGCCAAGTTTTGGTGTCTGGCCATGCGGCGCGGCAGGCGGCACCGAGAACCACTCGGTAGTGTATGGAAGATCAAGGATTTGCTTCAGATCGAACTTCGTGTCGTAGCTGAGGCCGGCCGCGTCATACGCAGCAGGGTTACGCTCACGCAGGACTGAGAACTCGCCTCTGTGCAGTGTGGTTGCGCGCTGGCTGGTCCCGTAGGCGACGCGCACCGTGAATTGTGGCGCATCGTCGTCAAACACGGCCAGAATGAGTGCAGGCCGTGGCTTTGGGCGAGGGGTGATTTTGTCCGGGAAATGGCACCAGACGATCTCGCCAGCGGTGGGCTCTGCCCACCACTGAGATGTCATGCGGACTTCACCGCAACGAACAGGCTGGATCGCATCGAACGCTTCTTGCCTTGCGGCGCGCGCTTCTTGATCTGACGAATCTGAGTGGGCGTCAGTGGGCCCTCATCGGCCTCGTACTGAGGAAGCAGTCTAGTCGCCATGTCGTGCAGGGCCAGATGAATCACTTGCGTCTCATCCACGCCTAGTCGCTCCGCGAGGCGTTTGGCGGTATCGCGGGTCACACCGGTTGCACTGTCTGCGGCGCGATAACGAAACGGAATCTGGTCGACAGAACTGCGGGCAGTCATAAAAACGACTCCAAATGTATAGATATCTCAAAGATATCCATCTTAGTTGCGAATGTCAAGGAAATCTGCTGCTGGGAAACTATTGCCGGCGCGCCTAACCACGATCTTTCCATTGCCTAACAAAGACGGTTAGAGGGCCGAGGGGCGCGATGGGTAAACCCATGGCATTCGACAGGTGGTGAGCTGGGTCCTGGCGTGGCGACTACTTGGTGCTTATCCAGGTGGTCTATCGTTCCACCTGTTGCCCAATTGCTAAGCGCCTAACGGAAAAGGGAAACGTGGTGGTGTGCCAGACGAATGATCGAGTACCTTTGCGCGATTCGCCAGGAGTCCCGCAAAAGTCCCACGCGAAAATACGAAGGCCACCGCGAAGGTGGCCTAAGTATTTGATGGAATTGGCGCGCCTGGCAGGATGCGAACCCGGAACCCCTAGGTTCGCACTTGCCCAGGCGGTGTCTTGTCGGGGTGATCAACGCTCATCAATGCGCGGAACGTCAGTACCGGAATAGACGCCCGGTGCAGCACGCGCGACGATTCGTTGCCCATGATCAGCGATACCAATCCCTTGCGATAGCGGGAGGTCATCACTATGAGGTCGCAACCGCGCTCATTGGCGGTGTTGACGATGGCGTCGTAGGGATGGGCATTGGTTGCAACGACGGTGTCGCATGGTACCCCCGCCGCAAGCGCCGCCTTCTGCACAAACGCGAGGAAGCCGGCGGCCAGTGCGTACTCCTCCTCGTCTGGTCTCTTTTGCCAGACCGAGTCAAACGATTCCTCGTATGCCATCATCCTCGAATAGTCGCGCAAGACGTGGATCCCCGTGACTTTCGCGCCGCAAAGCTTCGCCAGCTCGATTCCGCGTTCAATCGCCCTTTCGGAATGGTGAGAGCCATCCGTAGGCATGAGAATATGCTTGAACATAGACCTCCTCCAGGTAGCCGGCGTCCCGAATTCAGTTGAACGTTCGGGATCGCGTGGATACACAGATTAAGCGGCTTTCGCCAAATCAGCAACATTCGTTTGCGATCTACGGCCCAAGGCTGGCGCAAGGCTCCTGGGATAACGCTGTGCGCGAATCCGATGGAACCGTGGAAATGCTCGTGGAGCTCGGTTCAGGCAGCCGCTCGCCGCCGGCTCAATTGCCTATCCGGTTGATTCTCGCCTCCGTCGCGACCTTGTCTCCTTTGGCGAGGCAGATCGCTTTCCACGCGTCGTTTTCGCTGTCCACCAGCACGCAGAAGCTGTCGTCCCAGAAAATCGGCCGCCGGAAATAGATATCGAGGTCGATTACCTGTGGCAAGAACTGGCGCCAGATCTCGGCCGTCAGGTAGCGAACACCCATGCCGCCGCCGATGATCGGCGCGCGGAATCCGCCGCGCTTCGCTGCCTCGGGATCGTAGTGTATGGGGTTGTGACGGCCCCCATAGCGCTCGACCTTTTGCGCTATCAGCATGACCTCGCGCACGCGGCGCAGTTTCCCGGCGTCCTCGATCACCGGGGAAGGCTGATCGCCCGCGCCGCGCGTTGCCGCCTGCACCGGCTTGGGCCGCAGCGAGCGGCGCCCGGTCGTGATCGCGCGCTCGCCATCCTTCCCGGAAAACCAGGTTTCGCTGGTCGCGATCCGGCCGCGCGGCACCTCGTCCACCGCGGTGATGTGCCCGCTGACAGCGAGCTCTTCGCCCAGCCTTACCGGCCGGTGCTGCACCAGGTGCTGCACCATGTTGACGGTTCCATTGGCCGATATGCCGTTACGCACGCCTGCCTGTATCGCGAGGGAAATGAAAGCGGCCGGGTCGACCGCGTCAGCGAAGATGGCCGGATCGATCCCGCATAGCTCGAGCTCGCGCATCTGCTCGGCCGCTTCTACGACTATAGTGGCGTTCTGTAACCTGAACCCCTTGTAGGGCTCAATCCAATGCATGTCAGCTGGCTCGTTCATACCCCGCCTCCTCTACTTGAGAGCATGCGCAAGTGCCAGCCACCGGCCCGGCAGTCGATGCGCTGGACGCGGGGCATAGTCGCACGCGTCGAAGGCGCGCTTGCGCGCTGCGCTTACGCGATCATCTCACAGCTCCCCCCACTGTGCCGGCCTCCAATCGACGTGGCAATGCGGGGTCATCGATAGACGCAGAGCCATACGCCTGCGGCGGCTCGGCGATGGTCGCCTCGGATTGGGTGCCTCAGGCCTTGACCACGTTATGCGCCGGGTTCAGGAATACGCCCCTGGTGTCGACGATAAGTTGCGCATGCTCTTGAATAAGCGGAAAGTCAAACTTGGCGTGATCGGTAGCGAGAAGGATGAGGTCGTAGGCACCGATGGTCTTTGCATTCAGCGGGACGCTCTTGAGATCGAAATGGTATTTCCGCATGCGCGGAAACACCGGAACGTGCGGATCCGAGTAATCGATCAGCGCACCCTTGGCCGCGAGCAGCTCCATCAACTCGACCGCCGGGGATTCACGCATGTCGCCGACATTCTTTTTGTAGGCAATGCCCAATATGAGGACGCGGCTGCCACGAACCGCCTTGCCGCGTTCATTGAGGGCCTCGACCGACTTGGCGACGACCCATTGCGGCATGGAACTATTGATTTCACCCGCGAGCTCGATGAACTTGGTGCGCAAACCGTATTCCCGGGCCTTCCAGGTCAGATAGAAAGGATCGATCGGAATGCAATGGCCGCCAAGCCCTGGCCCGGGATAGTACGGGACGAAACCGAAGGGTTTGGTTGCGGCGGCTCGAATCACCTCGTGAATGTCGATCTGCATCCGGTCGGCGATGATCTTAATCTCGTTCACGAGTCCGATGTTCACGGCGCGATGAATGTTCTCCAGAAGCTTGGTCAATTCGGCTGCTCGCGCCGAGCTTACCGGCACAATCCGGTCGATCGCGCAGCCATAGAGCGCAAGGCCCACTTCGAGACAGGCGGGCGTAACGCCTCCGCAAACCTTGGGGATGGTATTCGTTCGATATAGTGTATTGCCCGGGTCTTCGCGTTCCGGTGAAAACACCAGAAAGCAATCTTCCCCTACCCTAAGCCCTCGGGCTTCCATGCGCGGCTTGATCTCCTCGTCCGTGGTGCCGGGGTAGGTCGTGCTCTCGAGGGAGACGATCTGACCACGGCGGAGGTAAGGAGCCAGCCCATCCATGGTGCTGACTACAAACGAGAGGTCCGGTTCGCTGTGCCGGCCGAGCGGTGTCGGCACACAGATGACCATGGCATCGGCCTCCGCCGCTGCGGCGAAATTCGCCGTTGCACGAAAGCCGCCGGCGCGCGCCCGCGCTATCGATGTGCCGGGAATGTGCTCTATATAGCTCTTGCCGTCACGCAGCATGGCGACCTTGTCCGCGTCGTTGTCTATGCCGAGCACGCTATAGCCGACTTCCGCAAACCGCAGCGCCAGCGGCAAGCCGACATATCCAAGTCCGACAATCGCGATAGTCGATTCCTTGCTCTGCAGCCTGCGGATGAGCCGCTCGCGAATTTCCACGCCGCGTGCCCGCGACAGCGGCGCGCTCTCGGTCGCATCGTCCGCAAAGCGGCAGATCAGCGTGTCATCCATGAGCGCGAGCGCACGGTCAGGATGGCGTAGGGAAAGATCCACCAGAGTGCGAAGAAAGCGAAGTACGCGTAGGCGATTCCGTGCATGAAGCGCATGGACCGTTCTGCGTAGACGTAATAGAGCATGTAGAAGCCGGCGCCGATCCCGATGGCAAGCAGAACGCGCACCACGGTCATCGGCTCTGATACCGCGATCAGCACGAGCATGACGGTGGCGGTCCAGGCGACGGGAAAGCGCAGATTGGTGATCAGCTTTTCGATCACGGCGAGCAACATCGGCACGAGCGGCCGTTTCCACACAATGCGGGCGAAGCGAATTTCTTCGCGCACATAGCTGCGGTCCCAGCGCAGATACATCTTGCACAACTTGATATACGTGTCTGGTACCAGCGTATGGACGACGGCGCTCGCTTGGTACACGGTGTCGAATCCGCGTTCCAGGATGGCGTTGGTCAGGGCGCGATCCTCGCCGTAGGTGCAGCGCGCCCCGAGGAACCTCTGCGCGAGCCAAGGCTCAAGGACTTCGCCCACGACGCTTGCCCGATACCCCGCGAGCGCGCCCGGACAGCAGTACACGGTACGGTAGGTGGACTGCACGCTGCGCTGGAAATCGAACGATAGAACGTAACGCACGTGCAGCATGCGCGGGATGATCCCTTGATCCCGATTCAACGCAGCGACTTTCCCCGCGACGGCGCCCACGCGCGGGTCGCGGAAGGGACCCGCCATCGCGAGCAGCGCGTCGCTCTCGATTACGCTGTCCGAATCGATCGTGACCAGGATCGCACCGCGCGCCGCGCGGAACCCGGTCGCGAGCGCCACGCGCTTGCCCTGGTTACGCTCGAGTCTCACCGTGCTGACCAAGCCCGGATGGCGTGCCGCCGCGCGTTGAATATAAGTCCAGGTGTCGTCCGTACTGCCGTCGTCCACCACCAGGATCTCGAGCCGGCCACGCGGGTAGCGTGCAGCCGCGACAGACTCGATCGACTGTTCGACCAGCGAACCTTCGTTGTAGGCCGGGATCACCACGGTCATTGTCGGCGCCGATCTATAGCTAGCTGGCTCGAACGGTCGATAGCTGAACCAGAGCAGCGTGCGTAGCGTCAGCATCAACAACCCAAGCGACGCCAGTATCTGGCTCGGTTTCAGCACCGACGCGCTTAAGTTTCCGGCTTCGACAGACTGTTCGATGGCGCGAAACAATTCGCCGTGCAGCATGGCAAAAAGCATCGCGGCAAGGCTCAACACGATGGCCGAGCCCACCAGAATTCGATGGCCTCGTCCCGGCGGCAGAGCAAACACTGAGGAAGAAGCGGCGCGCGGAAGTACGGCCTGTAGGATTGGGGGCATGCTCGTCCTTGGTGGCGATTGGGCTTGTGGTATCTATGCCTACCCGCGCCGCACCGCGTTACGGCGCGGTCCAGCGGGGGAATGTTCCTGCCTTTCTGGGTCCCTAATCCGCTTTCTTCACGCCCGCATCCGTCTTGGCTTCCACCGCGGGGGCGGCGCCTTCGACCTTCTTTTCTTCCTGCGCGGCGGGATCCGCGGCCGGCTTGTCAGCCTGCGCTACTTGCTGTTCTGCTGCCGGCTGCGCGGGCGCGCTGCTTGCCACGGGGGCGCTCGTGGCGGTGCTGGCCTGGGGGGTAACATCGGGGCTGCAGGCTGCCAGTCCCATGGTTGCAATTGCGGCGACAATCAGTTTGGCATTCATGGTAGTGCTCCTTTGGGTTGGTTGACGGCTGTTCGACCCGCGGCGCGGGCCGAGGTGTCGTGCTCCATTAGAGCCCAGCCATGTAAATGGCAGATTGCAGACGACCGCGACTTGGTATCGGAAGGACGCAGGAATATTGCGTACTGTTGCGCATTTGCCGCGTTGTAACATTACGATACATATCGGCTTGCCTGGCGCCGCCTGCGGGGTGTTAAATTGGGACGCGATGGACAGCCAAGGACACATACTGGTGGTTGACGACGACGCCGAGATTCGCAAGCTCGTCGCCGAATACCTGACGCTGCACGGCTATCGCGTGAGCGTCGCGCGCGACGGAACACAAATGCGCAGCGCGCTGGAGACCGACCACCCCGATCTCGTCGTTCTCGACCTGATGCTCCCCGGTGAAGACGGGCTGTCGCTGTGCCGCGATCTGCGCGCGCGCTCGAACCTTCCAGTGATCATGCTTACCGCGCGACGCGAGGAAATCGACCGCATCATAGGTATCGAGATGGGCGCGGATGATTACCTGGGAAAACCATTCAATCCGCGCGAACTGCTCGCGCGCATCAAGAGTGTCTTGCGCCGCGCACGCGCGCTGCCCGTGTCCAAGGGCGCGGCCAAACGCCTGCGCTTCGCAGACTGGACCCTGGATTGCACTGCGAGACACCTGATCGATGCCGAAGGCGTGATCGTACCGCTCTCCGGCGCCCAGTACCGCTTGCTTACGGCGTTCCTCAATCACCCCGATCACGTACTCGACCGCGACCAGCTCGTCGACCTGACGCTCGGGCGCGAGGCGACGCCTTACGATCGCAGCATCGACGTGCAGGTGAGCAGGCTGCGACAACTGTTGCGCGATAACGGGCGCGAGCCGCGCATCGTCAAGACCGTGAGGAACGGTGGCTACGTGCTCGCGGCAGCGGTGGAGCGGCTTGACGGATGACGCTCCTGCCACGTTCGCTGTACGGCCGCACGCTGCTGGTGCTGGTCGCGGGCCTGATGCTGACGGAGATTGCCAGCCAGGTGGTCAATTTCTTTGACCGCGGCAGCGGAGTGTACCGACTCGGCGCCCAGCAGACGGCGCTGCGGATCGCCCAATCCGCGCGTATTCTCAACCGCCTCGCTCCGCCGCAGCGCGATGGGGTCATTGAAGAGATGAATGGATCGACCTTCAGCGTCGTCCTGAGCGGCACGCCGATCGACGTGGGCAAGGGTTTTGCCGAACACGACCGTTATGAACGCGCAATTGCCGCATTGATCAAGCGCTACTTGCGCTCGGAGTGGAACACCACGGTCGAAATCACCAGCCTGGGCCGAGCACGCCGCCCCAGAAATTACGAGGCGGTCGACACGGGTCCCATCGAGCAGTGGATAGCCCGCCACTTCTACTTCGTACTCCCCGGCACCTACTCGATCGTGTCGCAGATCAGGCTCGAAGACGACACGACGGCGGTGTTCTACGCACGTATTCCGCAGGAGCCGCTCAGCCGACTCGAGTCGCTGTTGCCGAGGCTGCTGCTGACGCTCGCAATCTTCATGGTGCTCGGCGTGGTGGCGGTGCGCGCAATTACGCAATCGCTCGAGCGGCTGGCGCGCGCCGCAGAGCAAGTCGGCGCCGAACCCGAGGGCGCGCCGTTGCAGGAGTACGGACCGAGCGAGGTGCGCAGCGTGGTCCATGCGTTCAACCGCATGCGGCTCGACCTCCGGAGCTACGTACTGGAACGCGCGCGCATGCTCGGCGCCATCTCGCATGACCTGCAGACGCCGATTACCCGCCTGCGCCTCAGGGCGGAAATGCTCGGGGACGCTGAGAGCCGCGCGAAGTTCGTGCGCGACCTCGACGAGATGGAGGCCATGGCCGGCTCCGCGCTCGAATTCTTCAAGAGCCTGGGCCATGAGCCGCAGCGCCAGCCGCTCGACGTGGGAGCCCTGGTCGAGAGCCTGTGCGAAGACCGGTCTGACACCGGTCGCGACGTGACGATGCAGGGTTTTGCACGCCGCCCGTACAACTCCTATCCCCAGGCGTTGCGCCGCTGCCTCAACAATCTGATCGATAACGCGCTGCGCTACGGCGCACGGGCGCGGATAAACATCGAAGACGACGATGCAGCCTTGCGCATCGTGGTGCGCGACGACGGCCCAGGCATACCCGAGCACGACCTCGAGCGCGTGTTCGAGCCCTTCTTCCGCCTGGAGCAGTCGCGCAACCGCGACAGCGGCGGAACCGGCCTTGGTCTTGCCATCGCGCGCAATCTCGCCCGGTGGCACGGGGGCGATATTCACCTGCGCAATGCCCCGAATGGAAAAGGACTGATCGCCGAGTTGGTCCTGCCACGTTCCAAGCTGGGCGCAATGCGCTGACGCGGCTGTCGCGCCGGTCGATGCGAAGGACTGCCGCGCAAGACGCGCAAGCGCCCGCCGCGACCCCGGCATGCTCTGACGCGCGCGCCCGGCTTGATGGAAATCAAACACCGCGCCGGCAGATGGCGCATCGTTTAATTGAGTGCGGCGGCAGCAGTGGCCCGAGCACCGACGCCCAACCATACGGTCTTCAGGAATCGACACCGGCAATCATGCAAATCCCTCTCCAGATTACATTCCGCAACCTTCCACGCTCCGAAGCGCTCGAGGCTCGTATCCGCGCCAAGGCGGCGAAACTCGATGAATTCGATCCACGCATCATGAGCTGCCACGTCGTAGTCGAGGAACTTGATCGCCACCGCCAGCAAGGCAAGCAGTTCACCGTGCGCCTCGACATTCGCGTACCGGGACACGAGGTGGTCATCGATCGCGATCATCACGAAGACATCCATGTCGCGTTACGCGATGCTTTCAATGCCGCGGGGCGCAGGCTGGAGGAAGTCGTGCGCACCCGGCGCCGCGACGTCAAGGCGCACGATGTGCCGCAGCACGGCAAGGTGGTGCGCCTATTTTCCGACGAAGGCTATGGCTTCATCGAGGCCGCCGACGGGCGCGAGTTCTATTTCAGCCGCGATAACGTGGTCGAACCATCGTTCGACCGGCTCGAGACCGGGACTGCAGTGCAATTCGTCGAGGACGTGGCGAGCGAGGGACGGCAGCATGCCACGCGCGTGAGCGCAGGTAAGCACCACCCGCTCGGAGACTGAGCGCGTCTCAGTGATAGCCCCTGCGATGGCGCGCCTTTTCGGCCAACCGATGCCGCTCGTGCAGCAAGCTCGCCGCATCGGTGTTCTGCGGGCGCGGCCATGACTCTAGCGCCCGTTTCACACCCGCGTGCGCCATCGCGACATGAGGATCATCCTGCAAATAGGGCCAATAGTGCTGCGCAAACGCGTCGCCCATTTCGGCGGGCTTCGGCGGCGTAATAAAATACTCGACCGCGGCACGCACGGCAGGTGTGATTTCCGCCAAAACCAGCGGCTCGGCGCCGTGCACGAGATCGATGTCCGCCATCAGTTCCGACAGCCCGCGCAGCCAATCGAAGGACGGGTCCGTCGTCAGGAGCCGCAGTTGCTCGACCGGATTCAGCGCGACATCGTGTTCGCGCTCGTAATCCCGCCGCGCGCGCTCCATCAGCGCGCGGTGCAATTCACGCAGCGTGCTCGCGAGGTTTTGCCAGCCAGCGGTGTCAGTCATATTCGACGCGACGTAGGTGATTCGGCTCGAACATCTTAAACCGGATTACAGGCAAAAGCTCAGCGATTGCGGCGCGATGGCGTTTCCCGCGGCGTTACCTCGAGTTCGAGCCTCCGCGACCGCCGCAGCAGCGTAATGGCGATTCGCCTGCCGATCAGCGATTCATTGAGCAACTTCTGCAAGTCGTCGATACCGGCAACGATCTGCTCGCCGATTTTCACGATCACGTCCCCGGATTCGATGCCGGCAAGATGCGCCGGTCCTTGCTGCTTGACCGATTCCACGCGTAGTCCGGATTCGCCGGATAGATCGAAGTAGCGTATCACTCGCCGCGGCAGAAGCGTCGTCGCGCCGGCGAGTCCCAGATAGGCTCTGCGCACGCGCCCGTAGCGCAGCAGTTCCGACACCACCCATTTGGCGGTATCGATGGCGGTGGCGAAGCAGATTCCCTGCGCGATCGGGATGATTGCGGTATTCACACCGATTACCTCGCCGCCAGAATCCACCAAGGGCCCGCCGGAGTTGCCGGGATTGAGCGCGGCGTCGGTCTGGATGACATCGTCGATTAATCGACCCGTGCTCGCGCGTAGGCTCCGACCCAGAGCGCTCACCACACCTGCGGTTACCGTGTGCTGATAGCCGTACGGGTTGCCGATGGCGATGGCGAGTTGCCCGACACGCAGCCGCCGCGAGCTGCCCAGTACCGCACTCGCGAGGTGATTCCCGCCAATTCGCACCAGCGCAAGATCGGTATCGGGGTCATCGCCGACGAGATCGGCCTGCGCGCTGCTGCCATCGGCGAACGTCGCCTGGATCGTGTTGGCGCAGCTGACCACATGACTGTTGGTAAGAATCAGCCCGTCCGGCGTGAAGACAAAGCCAGATCCGCTGCCGCGCCGATCCGCGTCGCGCGCACGCTCGCTGCGTCCGGCGACATCGATATGAACCACCGCCGGACCCACTCGGTCCACGGCCGACACCACCGCGTTCGAGTAGGCATCCAGCAATGGGGCCTCGTCTACCGCGGCACGCCCTTGCTGGCGTTCTGCGGCAGCGGGATCGAGTACGAAAGCGGGAATTGCGCCCATGGTTGCGATCTGGGGATGGCAGCGCGCAAATTCAAGGCTTTGGCGGCCGAGCTAGGTGCCGCGCAGCAGTCTTATCCGAGCAAGCCGATCCGGCTTATCATTCCCTTCCCTCCGGGCGGCAGCAACAACCCGATTGCCCGCCTAAGGGACTGGCGCCAGCGCGGTGCTAGGCTGGTCCCGTGCGAATGCGCACGGTTGCGAGCACAACTTCGCGCAGGAAAGTCATGAACGCGGCGACAACGCTCAGCATGGTGCAGATGAAGTACAGCGCGATCAGGCCGCTGCGGTCAACGACACTCATTTCTTGGCAGCTAATGTCCACCGCCGAAGTCGGTCCCGGCTACAGCGTAATGCAAAATTGCGCGACTACCGTTGCCGAACTTCCTTATTTGAGCCGGCCAAGGATTCTGTGAAGGGCAGTCGATTTACTGTGCCGTGGCTGTGGTGGTCGTATTGTTGTCGTTGTTGGACGAGAATACCGCAGCCCCAACCGCAATTACCGCCACTGCAGTGGCAATCATGCCTGACGTGATCCCACCGGCCGCTGCGCTCGTTCCAGCAGTGGCACCAGCCGCACCGCTACCCCCGGCGCCACCGGTACCTGGAGCAGCCGGACGGCCCGCGGGCGCCTGCGCCAATGCACTGCCTGCAACAAATACGGACGCAATCAAGATAGACAGCGCTTTCTTCATTTGTTCTCTCCTGTGTTTGCCTAACCAAAAATCGAATGTTACGCGCGACTCAAATAAGTATTGGACAACCGCGATTTATTTGACAATCCGACCGGCCGGTCCGTTCAGTGCGCTAGTACACATAAAACGAAAGCTCTTGAGCTCTGGTGACGCAGGAACTGAGTGTTGCAGTTCGACGCTCGCTCGCGAGATTCAGTCACAATAGATTGACCGCCATCGCGAACGTCGGCGTTGGAGGCAAATCGACGCTGTCCAGGCGTGGCCGATGTCAGCGCATCGCAGACACCCTAGCGACGACATCGGCGCTGTTGCATCCTCACACTGGGTGCTTGCTCTGTGAAACGAATAGACGCAGCTACCCGCACCGCGAGCGTCTGCACGCCAGCCTGGCTGGCTAGTCTTCGAGCTTAATGTTGGCGGCTTTAATGATCTTGGCAAACATGGTCAGGTCCGCCTTCATCATTGCCGCGAATTGATCCGGCGTAGCGATCAAGGGGTCAACCCCGAGCGCGACCAGTCTTTCCTTGATGTCAGGCAGGGCCAGAATCCTTCCGATCTCAGTCGATAGTTTGTCGATGATGTCCTTTGGCGTGCCGGCCGGCGCCAGGATGCCGTACCAGACGCGTACGTTGAAACCAGGCAGGCCGGCCTCGGTGAAGGTGGGCACCTGAGGCAGCGCCCGCAGGCGGACCTCGCCGGAGACAGCGATGGCCTTGAGTTTGCCGGACTTGATGAACGGTACGGCAGGTAGCGGCGGGGTGAAATACAACTGCACCTGACCGCCAAGGAGGTCGGCGATGGCCTGCCCCGATCCTTTGTATGGAATATGTTGCATCTTGGCTCCCACCATCATATTGAATAGCTCATTTGCAAGCTGGTTCGGACTGCCGTTGCCGGTCGATGCGTAATTGAGTTTTCCCGATCTGGATTTCGCCAGCGCAATGAACTCCGGCAGGCTGTTCGCCGGAACCGATGGATGCAGCGCGAGAAGTAATTCACTGCTATAGACTGTAGCAACCGGAGCGAAGTCCTTGATCGGATCGTACGGGAGATTGCGGAACAGGTTAGGGTTGATGACATGAGCATTGGTCGTCAACATGATCGTGTAGCCGTCGGGCGGGGATTTCGCCAGCGCCTCGGTGCCGATGATAGTGTTGCCGCCAGGACGGTTGTCGACAATCACCGGCTGGCCCCAGCTTTCGGTCAGCTTCTCGCCAACAAGGCGCATCACCGTGGTCGTGCTGCCTCCCGGTGGATAAGGCGTGATGAAGCGAATCGCCCTGCTCGGGTAAGGCTCCTGAGACACGGCTGGCCCGGCAATAGCCGACAGCACGCCTATCGTTAGTATGCACACCACTTCGTTTACACCTTTCATCTGGCACCTCCTCCTAAGTTAGAGTTAGACATTCGCCCTGCAGTACGCACTTGGCGCAAGAAATAAACGCGGCTCCCCCCGACAACCAGGCGGATCAATTAGCCATCTTGATGTTGGCGGTCTTGATGATCCTCGCGAACTTGGCGCTGTCCGCCTTCATCAGCGCCGCGAACTGGCCAGAGGTGGAAACGAAGGGTGCGAACCCTTGGCCATCCAGCTTTTCCTTGAAGTCGGGCAAGGCAAGAATCCTCGCGACTTCCGCTGCAAGCTTGTCGATGACTTCCTTCGGCGTGCCGGCCGGCGCAAGAAGGCCGTACCACGACGAAATGTCGAATCTCGGCAGGCCGGCCTCGGTGAAAGTGGGCACTTGAGGCAAGGCCGACAAGCGTTTCTTGCCGGAGACGGCGATGCCTTTGAGCCTGCCGTTCTTGACGTGGCCAATGACGTTGGTCGGAACGGCGAACGTCATTTCCACCAGGCCAGCGATGACGTCGGTTATCGACTGCCCCCCTCCCTTGTAGGGGATGTGCTGTATTTTCGTACCCGCCACAATGTTGAAGAGTTCACTCGACAAATGGGTCGATGTTCCGGTGCTCGCGTAATTGAGCTGTCCTGGCTTGGATTTGGCCAACGCGATGAGTTCCTGCAAATTATTGGCAGGCACCGACGGATGGACCACCAAGAAGTGTTCATTGATAGTTAAAGTGGCGATTGGCGCAAAGTCCTTGAACGTGTCATAGGGCAGTGTGGAGTACAGGCTGGCGTTTATGACAAGGGTAGTGCCGATCAAGAGGATCGTGTAGCCGTCCGGCGGAGACTTGGCCGCGACATCGGCGCCGATGATGGTGTCGCCGCCGCCGCGGCTGTCGACGAGCACCTGCTGGCCCCAGTTCTCGGTCAGCTTCTGGCCGACTAGGCGGGCCAATACACTGGTACTGCCTCCCGCCGCATAAGGAGTGATGATGCGGATCGGCTTGCTCGGATAGGTCTGCTGCGCGGCGACTGCGCCGGCAATCGCCATCAGCGTGCCTACCATCACCACACGCACCACTGCGTTGAACGTATTCATTTGGCACCTCCTCCACAGAAGGTTACACATCCACTGCGCACGAACCAAGCCGGCAGGTCATCTTCTGTTAGTCCTACTCTATTGCCCGTCTCGCTTGCCACGCCTTGCCGCGCCGCCACGCCCACGGCGGCACGGGTCCATTATCTGCCTATAGTCAGGGTACTGCAGCGTGAGCATCGTTGCGCACGGCAACGTGCGGCGATGTTGAATTGGTGTAACGCTGGCTGCAGTGAAGTCGTGATTGTTCTTGCTCGTGATGTAACGTCCGTACCATGAAGTAGATCGAACCAACGGGAGAACGCAAGATGAGCGACCGTGTCAGAAAAGGGGCGAAACAAATTCCACGGGCAGGTAGCGAGCAAGCGGGGCGGGGCGGGGCGGGGCAGCGTATTACAAATTCCAGCCGCCGCCGAGCACGCGCAGCGCACCGCGGTTCTCCCCCGCCACCTTGCCATTTACAAGGAGCGCAGTGCGGGCGGGATAGCTGTCGGCGGCGAGGCCCGCGGGCAGACGGATGCTGAAACTGTTCTGGATGCCGCCGCTGAGCATGCCCGGTTCCACTTTTTTCTCCACCCGCAGCAACGCCTTGGCCGGGTCGGCGGAGTCGTGTAACTCAAGCACTTCCACCACTTCGCGCACTGGCTCCTTCGAGCCGGAGACTAAGGTGATGCTCGACACCACCCGCGCCTCCTGCCCAATCTTGACGCCGCCCCCCGGCGTTGAACGTCGTATCGTAGGCGGTCACCAACGCTTGCTCAGGCAGTGCTCCGCGTTGGTCGGCCCGGTACTGCCCCTCCACCTCCGCCGGCGGGCGCGTCTGCTTGGACTGGGCGTTGATCATGTAGCAGGCCAGTGCGCCCAGCCCTGCGCCGATCGCCGCGCCCTTGGTCCGGTTCTCGTCGTCGATCATCGCCCCCAGGGCGGCCCCGATCAGCGCCGCGGTGCTTGGACTGCATTGCCCGGCCTTCATCATCTTGTCGAAGTGGGAGAAATCGGGAAGCGCAGGTGCGGGCTGCTGTGTAGCGCAGGCGTGAAGGAGCAGCACGCTCGCAGCGGCGCGAGCGAGGGGCTTCCCAGAAAGCGGTGTCATATGGCCTCATCCGAAAATGAGCATCCGTGTTGCTAGAGCCCGGCATCCGCGGCGGTGAGTTCGGCGAGCGCCGCCCAATCCTTGTCCGCGTACCCCTGCGCCAGCGCCGCGAGCAGGTGTTCCCGTATCAGTCCGGCCATCGGCAGCGGCACCCGCGTGTCGCCGCCGGCTTCGAGCGCCAGTTCGACGTCTTTCAGGCCCAGGGGCATGGCGAATTGCGCCGGCTCGTAATCTTTCTCCACCATCATGCGGCCGTAGTTCTTGAACACGGGGGCATTGAGCGAGGTGCTGGTCAGAATGTTGAGGAAGGTCGCCGCCTCGACGCCGGATTTGCGTGTCAGCGCGAACGCCTCGCCCAGGCTCTCGATCACGGTCGCCAGCATGAAATTGCGCGCTATCTTCACGATATTGGCGCGGTAGGCGTCGGCACCGACGTTGAACACCTGGCGCGCGAGCACGTCGAAGAGCGGCTGGCAGCGCCGAACCGCGGATGCCGGCCCCGCCACGACCACATCCAGTTCGCCTTTTGCCGCAGCAGGCGGGCGGCCGAACACCGGCGCGGAAACGTAAGCGCCGCCCGAGCGCGCGTGCAAGGCCTCGACGCGCTTTGCCATGGCGAGGCTGATGGTCGCCATGTTCAGGTGCACCGCGGGTGCGCGCAGCTTCGCCACCAGACCGGTTTCAATCCAGACCGATTCGATCGCCGCGTCATCGGCAAGCATGCTGATGACCACGTCGGCCTCCAGCGCCTGCGTCGGCGCATCTGCGACCGCGGCACCGCGCGCGCGAAAAGCCTCGGCTGCGGCACGACCGCGGTTGTATACCGTGAGCGCATGGCCGGCATCGAGCAAGCGCCCCGCCATCGCCCGCCCCATTTGGCCAAGACCGATGAAACCGATCTTCATGCATGTCACCTGCCTGGTTTAGGTTCAATCATCACTATGCCAGACAATCGGCGATAATAGAAAACAGGCACCGGATTCGAATCCTGGATCCTCCGCAAGCAAGTCATGCGCCGACGTGCGCAAAACGCTAGAATCGCGACGACCGTCAAAAAGGACGGCCGCACAGTTGGGGCCGTGCGATATGAATATCTATATTGAGCTGAGGAGGAGTCAGATGAAAGCTCGCAACGCAACGATGCGCATTCTGGCGGTGGGCGTGCTGGTTGCCATTTCTAGCGCTGTTGTCGCCCAACAGATCTATCCGAACCGCGTGATCCGCTTTATCACCCCCTACTCTGCCGGAGGCAGCACGTCTGTCGTCATGCGCGTGGTCGGCGATAAGCTTACCGAGCGCTGGGGTCAGCCTGTGATCATCGACAACCGCCCCGGCGGTAACCTCATCATCGGCACCGACGCACTTGCGAAATCTGCACCCGACGGATACACCATCATGTTGACGACCAGTGCCCACGTCATCAACCCCAACCTGTTTCACAATCTTCCCTACGACCCGATCAAGGACTTCGCTCCGGTCGCGACGGTAGTCTCGACTGAAATGCTTCTTGTGGTCCATCCATCGGTGCCCGCCAATGATTTGCGCGAGTTCATCGCATTCGCCAAGTCCAAGCCGGGACAACTCAATTACGCTTCGACCGGCGCCGGCAGCCCGAACCAAATGTCTGCTGAATTGCTCGGCATGATGGTGGGACTCAAGATGCAGCACATACCCTACAAAGGAGCGACGGGGGCCCTCGCCGACATCGTCGGCGGTCAGGTGCAGTTGTATCTCACGCCGCCCCTTCCCGCCGTGCCGTTCGTCAGGAGCGGCAAACTCAAGGCGATCGCGGTCTCCGGCGAAACCCGCTTGCCGGCCTTGCCTCAGGTACCCACCTTCACCGAGGCCGGCCTGCCGGGTTACAACGTACGAATCTGGTACGGCGTCCTGGCGCCGGCGGGCACGCCAATGGACATCATCGACAAACTATCGACTGAGATCGGAAAGATTCTGGCCTTGCCCGACGTCAAGGAAAGGCTAATCGCACTAGCGATTGATCCTCTGATTGCCACACCGGAGCAGTTCGCCGCGATCATGAAAGCCGATTTCGCCCGATATGCCAAGATCGTCAAGACCGCCAACATCAAGCTCGAAAACTAGGCAAACTTAAGGGTTAGGACTATGGGGGTGGGCACGGGCGAACCACGCCTCGCAGGGCCACTCGATGCCGGTTATATAGCCGACAAATCCCCCCTGGGGAAGACATCAGAATCAGTTCATTGTTGACCCGCGCTGACACGACAGCGCGCAAATAGAAAGGAGCGAGACGATCATGAGCAGGCTGTTCGGACCGATGCGCCAAATTGGTTATGTTGTTCGCGACATAGAGAAAGCCATGCTGGACTGGTCGAATGTCTGCGGGATCGGGCCATGGTTCTATAACGAGAAGGCCAACTTCGAGTCGGTCACTTACAACGGGAAGGATTGCAGCAATTTGCAAATCTCGCTGGCGTTCGCCAATTCCGGCGACATTCAAATTGAATTGATTCAACAGCGCTGCAATACACCCAGCATGTATCTGGAGTTCCTGGCTGGCGGGAAAGAGGGGATGCAGCATTGGTCGAGTTGGCCCGAGAATTATCATGAAATTTACAAGCGTGCGTTAGAGCAGGGCCATACGGTTTTGCTGGAGGGGATGAACCCCCGCGGACCCTTCGCTTATTTCAAGAATGAAGGACTTCAAGGCTCGGTGGTCGAAATCTCGCAGCTGACCCCGGGCCGGCGGGGCTTCTTCGACATGGTGCGCGAGGCGGCCGTAAATTGGGATGGGCGCGATCCGATTCGCCCCGTTTAGGATCATCGAGAGGAGGAAGCATGCAACTACGTTGGGGAATTGCGGGGCTGGGCGTGTTGGCGCACTCGATTGCGCCGGTGATCAAGGCGTCGGCGAGCGGCCGGCTGGTCGCCTGCGCCAGTCGCAGCGAGGCGCGTGTGCGCGAGTTTACAGCCGCCCACGACGTGGAGCGGGCCTACACTTCCTACGAGGATCTGGTGCGCGATCCTCAGGTCGATGCGGTCTACGTAGCCACTCAAAATAACCTGCACCATCCGGTGGTGATGGCGGCCGCCGCAGCCGGCAAGCAGATCCTGTGCGAGAAGCCATTTGCGATGAACGTCGCCGAGGGCGAGGAAATGGTCGCCGCCTGCCGCAAGGCCGGGGTCGCGCTGCGCGTCGGCTTCCAACACCGATTTTCGCCGGTGCTGCAGGCTGCTGCCGCGGTGGCCAAATCCGGGCGTATCGGTACGATCAGGGAAATCACGGTCCAGCGCTACGGAGCGAAGAACTTTGCGCGCAATCCCTGGCGCCGAGAACTGGCCACGGCCGGGTTGGGCGCTTTGGCCGACATGGGGCTGCACACGATCGATTTCGCGCAATGGATCGTCGGCGACCGCTACACGCGGGTCTTCGCGCTCGCCTATCCGCCGCGCAAGAGCGGGCTGCCCGACGAGACGATCTCCTGCATGATGGAATTTGCCGGCGGGTGCCAGGCCACATTCAGGATCAGCCGCGAAATGCACATCGCGTCCAACGACGTACAAGCTTTCGGCACGGGCGGGATGCTGATCACCTCGGCGCTGCGCTACACGGACCCGCACTGGCTAAGAGTGCGCACGGAGGAAGGTACGGAAGAGAGCGTGCATCCGCACGGGCAAATGCCCGAATTGTATCTGCGCGAAATCGAGGCTTTTGCCAAAGAGGTTGCGGGCGAGCGCACGCAGATGGCGACCGGCGAAGATGGCGTACGCATCGTCCGGCTCACCAGTGCGCTGATTCGCTCGCTCGAAACCGGCGATGCGGTGGAAGTGCAGGATGACTGGTCGGGGCAATAGAGCTCATCAAGAATGGCGTCCTCTTTCACAGAGGGGGCGAAAGTGAACTTCGGACAACCTATGAAACTTACGGGCGTTCGCGTAGTCGATTTGTCGTTGTTCCTTCCTGGTCCGCATCTCACAGGCATCATGGCCGATCATGGCGCCGAGGTCATCAAGGTCGAGCCTTATCCGCTGGGCGAACCGGCACGGCACGCGCCCTACCAGCAAGCGGGCCACAGCGTATGGTTCCGCAATATCGCGCGCGGCAAGAAGAGCATCCGTCTCAATCTCAAAGACCCACGCGGCAAGGACATCCTGCTCAAATTGTGCGAGAAGGCAGATGTGTTCGTCGAGTCGTTTCGCCCGGGCGTGATGGACCGGCTTGGCATCGGCTACCGCTCTGTTGAAGCGCGGGCGCCGCAGATCATCTACTGCTCTATCTCGGCTTTCGGTCAGACGGGAAAGTACAGCGCGAAGCCGGCCCACGATCCAGCGATCCAGGCGCTGGCCGGGGTGATGAGCGTGAGCCATGGGCGCGATGATTTTCCCGCGATGCCGGGGATCGCCGCGGCCGACATGACCGGTTCGCTGACAGCGCTCGCCGGCGTGTTGATGGCGCTCGTGTCGCAGCGCGCCACGGGCAAAGGCGACTACCTCGATATTGCGATGATGGATTCGTTGATGGCGTGCATGCCGCACATGCTCGGGCCCGTGTTCGCCGAGAATCGCCCACCCGTTCCGAAGCACGAACGCTCATGGGGAGGCAGCGCTTTCAACCATCCCTACGAAACGAAAGACGGCCGCTATCTGATGTTGGGCGGCGTGGAGGTGCATTTCGCTAGGAACGTCCTGACCAAGGCAGGGCGCCCCGATCTAACCCCATTATGTGAACAGCTGCCCGGCCCGGCCCAAGACCCGGTCCGGGCATTTCTTCGGGAGTTTTTCAAGACTAGGACGCTGGCTGAATGGGAGGTGTGGTTCGCCGATGTGGATGCGGGCTGGGCACCGATTCGCGACCTCCATCAGGCATTTTTTGATCCCGCGACAGCAGAGCGAGGCATGCTCTTGCGTGACGAGGAAGGCATCCCGCATGTCGGCGTACCGATCAAGTTTGCGCATGAACCGGGACGACCGAATTTCCATGTACCCGCGCTGGGCGAGCATGCGAGAGACATCCTTTTGGGGCTCGGGTATGCGCAAGCCGAGATTGAAGTGTTGTTGAAAGAGAATGTCCTGTAACGCATTGGACGACGATGCTCAAGGTCCAAACTGCGACGGTTTCCCCCGCCTTATCCGCCCTGCATGCTGACCAGTTCGGCCAACACCTCGTCAGGGCGCGGCAGTACGCCGGCAGGATAAACATGGAAAGCCCTAACAACGCCCCGCGGGTCGATCAACGTAACCGAGCGCATGGTAAACCCTGCGTCGGCATTGAATATGCCAAGGCTCTGGGAAGCCTTGCCATGCGGATAAAAATCCGACAGGAGCGGATGACCGATGCCGGCTTCATTCCAGTCTGGGTTACCATTCACCCGTCGAGTTCGAATGCTTGGCAAATGCCCGGCAATGTGTCCACTAGATCGGGTGAAGATCATCGTTCCGCAACAGGCGATAGAGGATAAACCGATGACGAATTCCATTCCTGGCCAAGCGGGCCACCTGCTGGACGCCGACACGCCCGGTACCGTGCGTATGACGCCGGGCGAAGCCCATGCACTCGGCATGCAGGCATTGCGCCGTATCGGCTATTCCAATGAAGACGCGCAGATCATCACCGATCAGCTGATCGACAACGCGCTGTGCGGTTACCGTTTCACCAGCCTGCCGCGCATCCTCGCGATAGCGTCGGACCCCAAGACGCGCGAGCCGCGTCAACTGGTAAAAGTCGTGCACGAAACGCCGGTATCGGCACTGATGGACGGCGGCAACAACGTCGGTTATGTCGCGGTCTATCACTGCACGCAATTGGCGATTAAGAAGGCGCAGCAAAGCGGTATCGCGTCAGCCGGCGTCTACAACAGCTACTACAGCGGGCGCAACGCCTATTACGTCGAGATGATAGCCAAAGCCGGGCTGGTCGGAATTCATATCGCAAGTGCGAGGCCGCATGTGCTGCCGATCGGCGGTATCCGGCCCGCGCTGGGCACCAATCCGCTTTGCATCGGATTTCCGTCGGCCAACGGCCCCGTCGTGTACGACATCGGCACCGCGTCGCTGATGTGGGGAGAAGTCCTGCTGCATGCCCATCTGGGACAGGAGATTCCGGAAGGAATCGGCTTCGACGCGCAGGGCAATCCGACGCGCGAAGCCAAGGCGGTCCTGGAAGGCGGCGTGGTGCCGTTTGCGGGCTACAAAGGCTATGGGCTCTCGTTTGCGATACAGGCCCTGGGCCTGTTGGCCGGTGCTGCGCTCGCCAACGGCAAGGTGCAGGATTACGGGTTTCTGTTTTTCGTACTCGACCCCAAGCTCATGCTGCCAGGCGGCGAATTCCCGGCCCAGATGGCGGAACTGGTGGCGAAGATCAAGGCGACACCGCGCCGTGCCGGCGTCGATGAAATCCGCATACCCTCCGAGCGCGCGTACCGCGAACGCGAGCGGCGACGCACGGAAGGCCTGGTGTTCGACCGCAAGGTCGTCGAGTCGCTGCGAGCACTTTAGATGAGGAGCGAACCCAAGATGAAGTTCATGACACGCATAGCGATGCTCGCCGCTGCGCTGGCGACACTCTGGTCCTTGTCCGCGACCACGCTCGCACAGAACTATCCAGCCAAACCGGTCAGAGTCATCAACCCCTACACGCCGGGCGGCCCCAGTGAAGTGGTCGGACGACCCATCGTCGAGCATCTGTCCAAAGTCATGGGCCAGCAGTTCCTGCTGGAGAATCGCCCGGGCGCCAACGGCAACATCGGCGCAGCTGAGGTGGCCAAGGCCGCCGGCAGTCGCGCGCGGCAGTACGGTCAGCCCTACCCAGATTCCCCGATCATCAGTCGAGCTTGACGTTGGCGCTCTTGATGACCTTGCCCCATCTGGCCAACTCGCTTTTGATAAGCGCGCCTAGCTCTTCGGGCGTGCTGCTCGCCGGATCGACACCGGCCGCAGCAAAGCGATCCCTGGCGTCTTTGGCGGCGATCGCCTTGACGATCTCTCTGTTGAGCGCATTCACGATTGGCTCGGGCGTTCCCGCAGGCGCAAGGATGAAGAACGACGCGTTGATGTTGAACGCGGGCAGGCCGGCCTCGGCCATGGTAGGCACGTCCGGCAGCAGCGGTGAGCGTTTGTCGCCAGAGTACCCGAGTATCCTCACCTTGCCCGCCTTGGCTTGTGGCAGCGCGGCCGCCATGTTCGCGAACCAAATTTCCACCCGGCCTGCGATAACATCGGCTCCGGCATAGGTGCTGCTCTTGTATGGGATCATCACAATATCGACGCCACGTTCCAGCTTGAGCATCTCGCCCATCAAATGCTGCACGCTGCCTTGCATGGCGCCGTAGTTGAGCTTGCCCGGCCTGGATTTGGCATATGCGACCAATTCATCCACGGACTTGACGGGCACGGAACTGGGCACTGCCAGGACGTAGGGCAAGGACCCCGAAAGGGATACCGGGGCGAAATCTCTCACCAGGTCGTAACGCACCTGGGACACGAGCTGATTGACGATATGACTCGTGCTCGGGATGACGATCGTATATCCATCCGGTGCCGCCTTAGCCGCGATTTCCACACCAATTCCGCCCGATGCCCCAGGGCGGTTCTCAACCACCATGGGATAGGGCCAGCTCTCGCTCACCTTTTGCGCGACGATGCGCGCAATCACGTCGTTTCCTCCCCCAGGTCCGAAAGGGACGATGAATGTGATCGGCCTGCTCGGATAGGGCTGCTCTGCGGCGGCGGAACAGGCAAGCACCGTCAGAACACCCGCGGCGACGATACGCGCCGCTGCGGAGGAAAAGCTACGTAGCAGACGATTTTCCATCGCGGGCTGCACGCTTAGCGCAGGAAGTCGAGGATGAGTCGGGCAAGCTGATCGGCAGCGGGAGCTTCCACGATGATACCGCCGGCAGTGTGCTCGACGGTGGCCAGGCGGCTGCCGGGGATGAGTTTGAGCAACTTCTCCCCCTGAGGGCTCAGATGTGCCTCGTCGGGAACGCGGACTTCGATAATCAGCGTCTTGACCCTGATCTGGCGCATGCGCGCGCCGAGGTCCATGGCCAGTATCGCCCCGTACTTCTCGGCTTCGCCTCGTGCCTGCAGATGGTCCACGATGTGCTCCTTGCGGTGCTCGAACATCTCGGCCGTGAGCTCTTGATGCGCATAGGTGGCGGTGTCCCACCAGGCGGCGCTTAGGCGGCTGAACTCGGCTGCCCACTCCTTCACGACATGAGATCCATCGGGAGCAGCTTCGAACTGCTGCAGCCTTGGCATCACCCTCCCTCCCAGGACCGCCACGAGATCCTGGTGTTCGGCCTGGATGCTGTGCGTATGACCGCACAGGATCAAGCGGTCCACCCGCTGCGGCCAGCTCGCGCCAAGCTCTGTGCCGATCTTGTTGCCGGTATGGTGGCCAAATATATGGGCTTTCGGAATTCCCAGAAAGTCCATGACATGCACCACGTTCCGGGCCAGGTCAGGGATCTGCACGTTGGGAGGCAGTGGATCCGAATTGCCCGACCCTAGCGTATCCAAAGCATAGACTTTGTACTGCTTTGCCAGCAAGGGCATGAGCCGCCAGTACTGGCGGGATGACCCTGTTTGATGCAGCAATATCAACGGGGCCCCCTCGCCTGCGGTCGTGTAGTGGACCTGCCCCTCGGGTGTGTCTGCGTAACCACGCTTCATAAACTCACCTCCTGGTTATATTCCGTTCGAGTATCGGTCGTCTTAGGTAATCATTCCTTAACTTGGCGCTGCAAAGGATTCTGGAAATTTCGCTCGCCGCGAGCCTGCGCGCATTCTCCGTCTCGCGGATTAATCGCCAGACGAGGAAGATGGTCAATTCTCCATCTTGATGTTAGCGGTCTTGATGATCCTTGCGAACTTGGCAAAGTCCTCCTTCATGCGCGCAGCGAGTTGCTCCGGGGTGGAGATGAAGGGGTCCATGCCCTGGCTGACCAGCTTTTCCCTGAAATCGGGCTGGGCCAGATATTTGGCGATCTCGCGCGACAGCTTGTCGACGATCGGCTTCGGGGTGCCGGCCGGAGCAAGTACCGCAGACCACGATTTCAATTCGAAACCCGGCAGCCCGGCCTCGGCAAAGGTGGGCACTTCGGGCAGAGCCGGCATGCGAGTGTCACCCGTCACTGCGATAGCCTTGAGTTTGGGGTTCTTGCTTTGGGGGACAAAGGCAGCGCCGCTGATGAGGTAAAACTGCACCTGTCCACCGATGAGGTCGGTGAGGGCCTGCCCCGCTCCTTTGTACGGAACGTGCTGGGTCTTGATCCCGGCCATGATGTTGAGCGATTCCGTCCCCAGATGTTGTATTCCACCGGCGCCCGGCGTTGCGTAATTCAGTTGTCCCGGCCTGGATCTGGCCACGGCAATAAACTCCTGCAGATTGTTTGCAGGCACCGAGGCGTGGATTACCAGCACTATTTCTGTCTTGGCGAGCGTAGCGACTGCAGCGAAGTCCTTGATGGGATCGTAGGAAACAGGCTGCAACTGAGGGAGCAAGGTATGGCCGCTGCTCGCCAATAGAATTGTGTAGCCATCGGCCGGAGATCTGGCCGCGGCCTCGGTGCCGATCGCGGTATTGCCGCCGGGGCGGTTTTCCACAACCACCTGCTGCCCCCAGCTTTCAATCAGTTTCTTGCCTATGAGTCGGGCCACGATGGTGGTGCTGCCCCCTGGAACAAAGGGGGTGATGAAGCGGATCGGTTTGTTGGGATAGTCCTGCTGGGCGGGAACCGAACTAGCGACGCCCATCAGCATGCCTACCGTCGCCATGCGCACCACCGCGTTGAAACCTTTCATCCGGCACCTCCCTCTGACTTACATATTCGCCCCGCGGTACGTACTTGGCAAGAGAAATAGACGCAATTCCGCCAGACGACCAAGTTGATCAAATTTACATTTTGATGTTGGCCTGCTTTATGATTTTGGCAAACAGCGCCATGTCGGCTTTCAGCAGCGCGGCGAACTGCTCAGGGGTGGAGATCAAGGGTTCTATCCCCTGGCTGACCAGTTTTTCATGGATTTCGGCTGAGGCCAGAATCTTGGCGATTTCGGCCGATGTCTTATCGATGATTAGCTTCGGAGTGCCGGCCGGGGCAAGTATCCCGATCCAACCCTGCAATTTGAACTCTGGTAAGCCCGCCTCGGCCATGGTGGGCACTTGCGGCAACGCGGGTAAGCGAGGTTCGCCGGCGACGGCGATCGCCTTGAGTTTTCCGGCCTTGATGTGACCGATGACGGATATGGGGACATGAAAGGACAGTTGCACTTGACCACCGAGAAGGTCGGTGATGGCAGGCCCCGCTCCTTTGTACGGGACGTGTTGCATTTTGATTCCGGCCAGCATGCACACCAATTCACTTGCCAGATGGTTCGTGTTTCCACTGCCCGACGAGGAGAAATTGAGTTCTCCAGGCTTGGACTTCGCCAGCGCTATCAACTCCTGCAACGTATTGGCCGGCACCGACGTATTGAGTACCAGCACCTGCCGGGACTTGGCCAACGTTGCGACCGGAGCGAAATCCTTCATGGCGTCGTAGGGAGTGTACATCAGCAAAGGCGTGATGACGTGCGGGGTGCCCGCCACCAAAAAAGTGTAGCCATCGGGCGCGGATTTAGCCACAGCATCGGTGCCGATGATGGAGTTGCCGCCTGGGCGGTTCTCGACGACCGCCGGCTGGCCCCACTTTTCGGACAACTTCCCGGCGGCCATGCGGGCCAATGGATCGATGCTCCCGCCTGGAGGGAATGGGCTGACGAAGCGGACCGGTTTGTTGGGATAGTCCTGCTGGGCGGAAACGAAACTAGCAAGGCCCATCAGCGCGCCTACCAGTACCAAGCGCTGCACTGCGTTGAAAGCTTTCATCCGGCACCTCCTCCTGGGTTAGGCATCTGCTACGCATGGGATAGGCCAGTCGGAATTTTTATATGGCCGTCATGGCTGCCCACTGACTTACGAAGCACTGCCGCGCCGCACACCCGCAACAGCGCGAATTCATTATCCGCCCATATTTCGTGTCCTGCAGCCATAACTTCGTCTCGCTCCGCATGGCGCCAAAGTTGAGATGCATGGGTCATAGGCTTGTGCCATTTCCTGCTGTGCGCGGTCGATATTGCCACACGACAGACTATGAGCATCGCCATTTCCGGCAAGACTTGCTTGGAGAATCGATCCTCCTCACCAACTGGCTGCTTGTGGTATCTTAATCGGCGTTTTCCGCTGAATGGCTAAGGATGCGGGCCGGTCATTGCGAGCACACTCGGCAAGCGCCAGGCCACATATAAACATTTCGATTCGGCATTCAAGACCGAATTGGCTTAATTGACGGTCTATGCAATCGTCTACAAGGGAGGTGTCATGCATGCCAAGTTGTTTTCGCCGCTGCAGATACGCGAGCTTAAATTACGAAACCGAATTGTTCTCTCGCCGATGCTTACGTATTCGGCGCAGAGCGGATATGTCAACGAATCGCATTTCGTGAACTATGGAAAACATGCCGCGGGAGGAACGGGCTTGGTGTTCGTTGAATCCACCAAGGTGGACCCCCGCGGATGTACGACAGTGCGCGACCTGGGCCTATGGAAGGACCAGTACATTGACGGGATGCGGCAGCTCGCCGATTTGATCAAGAGCTACGGCGCCGCCGCTGGAATTCAACTGAGCCATGGCGGGCGCAAGGCGCGCAGAGCGTTACCCTGGGAAGGCCGCGGCCCGATCGATCATTGCCCCGGGGTGGACCACGGGGAAGAGTGGGAGCTAATCGGTCCGAGCGCAAATGCACATTCGGACAATTTCGCTCGTCCGCGCGCCATGACGCTCGAGGATATCCGGGAGGTGGCGCAAGCCTGGGGACGGGCCGCGCGGCGCGCGGACCAGGCCGGCTTCGACGTCGTTGAAATCCATGGCGGGCACGGCTACCTGATCCACCAGTTTCTTTCGCGCACGGCGAATCGGCGCACTGACGAGTACGGCGGATCGCTCGAGAACCGCATGCGCTTCGCGGCGGAGGTCGCGCGCGAGGTCCGGCGCGCGTGGCCGCAAGGAAAACCTTTGTTCTTCCGCGTGTCATCGGTCGACGACATCGATTGGACCATCGAGGACAGTGTTGCCTTGGCGAAGGTCCTCAAGGCGAACGGCGTGGATGTCATCGACTGCAGCTCAGGCGGAATGACCGATGGGTCCACTACCGAGCGCTCGGCCAGGTACGGATACCAGGTCGAATATGCGCAGCGCATCAAGGCCGATGCGCAAGTCATGACCATGGCGGTAGGCTTAATTGTGCACTCCGATCAGGCGGAGGACATCCTGCAAGCGGGCAGCGCCGACTTGGTGGCCCTGGGCCGGGAATTGATGCACAACCCGAACTGGCCGATCGACGCCGCACAGAAACTGGGGATCGAATCGCCCTTCGCGCAGATATCACCGGTCTACGGATATTGGCTGGAGAAGCGTGCGCGCAGCAACTTCGGCAAGCCTTCCACCTGGCAGCGTGGCATCCACTCAGAATGACAGATACTTCGTCAATACAGTCAAATCCTGACTGAGTCATAGGTGACTACACGGAGCCCATAGAGAGAAGCACGGGCCTTCGAGTTTCAGTACTCGGAAAAGATCCGCCGGATCTCGTTTCTGTCCAGAGCTTCCTGCAAAACTACTCTTGCGCCATCGAGTGGTGCCGCCGTCGTTAACCTTCTCTAACGGAAGTCGTCCGGTTTCAACTCGATCGGCTTGCCGTGCGGTGTGCGCTCGCAAGCGTGATCCCAGGCGTCGCGGTAACGCGCCAGCGTATCGCGCGTGGTAACACCCTTTTGTGCCACCAGTTGTTCCAGCGCCGCGAGCCAATGCAGATAGTAGGTTTCGCCGGTGTCGGGATCGCCTGCGGCTTGCGCGCGCCCGATCTCGATCGCGAGCGCGTCGGCCCATTCCTTCCAGGTGAACAGGCCGCGTTCATGCAATGCCAGCGTCATCGCAAAGGCCTGCGCCTCCCAGGGCTCGCGGAATACCGGGCCGTCGGCATCGCGAGGTATGCTGGGCACACTGGCCGCCACGTGAGGGTCGAGCGCCATCAGGCGGGCTCCAGATAAGGTTCCCAGGCATCGACCGAGACATTCATGGTCGGATCGGCGTCAGCGCCCCAGAGCTCACGGCCCTCAAAGCACACCGTGTAGAGCCATTGCGGGTTTTCACCTGCGCCGATTGCATTGCTGTCGGGAAATACATGACAACCGTGCACGAGCTCGATCACGCCGACGTGGCCGCGCGCATAGCGTGGTAGCCGCGTGTGGTTTGGCGGATTGAAGCTGCGCGCCCGCACCCGATCGCCGACGGCGAAGCGAGCCGGGCTCTTCGGCTCGCGCCCGGTCGGCGCTCCGCGATAGAGCACCCGGGCGACGCCCTCGGGCGAGAGCCTGCGCTTCACCGGCTGCGGCGGATGCAGCGCTCGGCCAGCCTCGATCTCGTCGGGTTTGACGAGCCCCCGCTCGACCGTCAGTTTTTCCAGCCCTGCGAGCCAAATTTCGTAATAGCTCTTGGACAGGTAATCCTGCGGTGGCCGGTTTTCACGAGCTGCGCGCGACATGTCGATGTTCCAGCCTCCGGGCATCGCCATTGCGAGCGTGAGCGCGAACGCGCGGCGCTCCCATTCGGCGTGAAATGGGGGCTCGTTCGGCTCTTCGGTCACGCTGCCGAAGCCGGGCGCCCCGCCCATGTCATGCGCACCGTCCATCACTTGATCTCTTCTGGCCGTTTCGGCAAACCTGTGCCGATCATGCTGTTCCGGGTAACGAGCTCGGCCAGTCTTTCTTCGCTCCAGCCTTCGCTGCCCTCGGGCTGCATCGGAAGCACGAGGTAGCGCACTTCTGAGGTTGAATCCCAAACGCGGATTTCGGTGTCGGCGGGCAACGCCACACCGAAGTCGCGCAGCACCCCCCGCGGATCGGCGACCGCGCGCGAACGATAGGGCGCCGACTTGTACCAGACCGGCGGCAGGCCGAGCACCGGCCAGGGGTAGCAGGAGCAAAGCGTACAGACAACCATATTGTGGCGCCTGGGCGTGTTCTCCAGCACAACCATATGTTCGCCCTGGCGGCCGGCATAGCCGACCGAAGCGATGGCGGAATTCGCGTCCTTGAGTAGCCAGGTGCGATATGAAGGATCGCTCCAGGCCCTGGCGACCACGCGCGCACCGTTGCGCGGGCCGACCTTCGTCTCATAGGTCTCGATCAGGGCATCGAGAGCAGATGGATCGACATAGCCCTTCTCGGTGAGTATCGTCTCCAGCGCCCGCACCCGCAATTGCGTTTCGGACAACTCCGAGTACTCGTCATCATGATCGTGCGTCATCGGGGGAATATATTGAGTCGGGCGATTCTGTGCAAGCGCTACATGATCAAATTCTTGAGGCGTGCTTCAAACCTAATCACGCGCTGTCGATGGGGATATCCGCGGTTCGCCGCGCATTACGCTTCGCGCGTGGCGCAGCGTATCCGCTTCACGGTAGCACACGGGCAGCAGCCGTCACTTGTCGATCATCGCATCGTATCCAAATTCGGGCGCGTTGTGCGATCACCCGGCCCCTACCAGCCGCTCGTCGGCGAGCGAAAGTCGATCAACCAGCGAGTGCATCAATGCCAGGGAAAGTTGATGGCGACACTTCAGGCTAACCTTGTCGACCATTTCCCGCTCGAGTTCCACGACCAGGACGTCTGTCATGGTCTCCACCGTTGCCTGCCGAAGGATTCCACCCTCTTTTATGTAAGCCATCTCGCCAACGCAATCGCCCGCGTCAAGCACGTTGAGCAGCCGGCCTTGCCTGGTGACCTTGGCGTGCCCGCTGCCAAGAAAGAAGAGGCTTGCCCCGGTCTCGCCTTCGCGCACGAGAACGACGCGCGGCGGCACGCGTAACCACTTGCCCGCGTGCACCAGCTCCCACAGCTCGGAATCGTCCAACTGGCCGAGTAGCCGCACATTCTTCAAAGCGAGAAACTTCTCGCTGTCCCGAATCATGCTCTGGTAGACGCTGAGTCGCCCCACCTTGGCAATATCCAGTGCCAAGTCAGCCCAGGTTGAATACCGCTCCTCCGGTTTCTTCGCTGTCATTCGCAGCAGGATATCGTCGATCTCCGTGCCAAGTTCGGGCCGTAGCGAACTCGGCGTCGCGGGCATCTCGCCGATAATTTTTCCGAAAAGATCATCCAGAGTAGACGCCACAAAGGGCCGCTCCCCCGTGAATAGCTCATACAGCACAACCCCGAGCGTGAACATGTCACTGCGATAGTCGAGCGGCTCACCCTGTGCCTGCTCCGGCGACATGTACGAGGGCGAGCCGATGCTCTCGAGTTGCGTTCCTGTTTCTGCTCGCAGGAACGCAGCACCGAAATCCGATACCTTGATGTCGGTGCCGCGCACAACCAAGATGTTTGCCGGTTTGATGTCTCGGTGGACAATGCCCTGCCGGAATGCGTAATCGAGAGCACCACAGCACTTGAACGCAATCTGAATGGCGTCTTCCGGCGCAAGCAGCTTCCCAGGCGTGGTGTATTGGGACAAGTCACCCCCGGGAACATACTCAAGCGCGATGTAGCCCGATTCCTCGCTCACCGAGGCCTCAATGATCGACACAATATGAGGATGCGACAGCTTGCCTGCCAGCGACGCCTCGGTCATGAACTGCATGGTCGTCGTCCGATCAAATTCCGGACTCCGCACGATTCCGGAATCCAGCACTTTCAGTGCGACCTCATTTCCCGAGAACGTATCGAGGGCCAGATAAACGGTGGCCGACGCACCTTTACCTAGCACTTTACGCAGCTGGAATTTCCCGATCTGATTCACAACGCGGCCATTCCCCCTGGGTCGCACAGAGCGTGCGCAGCCGGATCTCCAACTAATAGTTATGCTTCTGGCAAGCCGGCTTAATAGGCATTATGTCACAGCACGAACGAGCCGCACGGGTCGCCTGCTGACGGTCGCGTGCCGGCCAGGAAGTGTTACTGGCGGCGCGATGAACGTGCCCTAGGCACCGAGCACCCCGTCGGCGGCGAGCATCTTATTTCTTCAGCCAGATTGCCTGGAATCTTTCGACCCCGGAACAATCGATGTGCTGCGTCGTCGACTCAAGCGGGAAGCCCGATGCGGTGTACTCGCGGTTCCTGCGCTCGTAGTCCCTTCGGCTCATGCCATACCAAGCCCAGAAACGGGCGCTGGGCGCAATGGGCTTCCAGTCGGAGCGAAATTTCTCGCCGTCTGCTCCGCACCTGCCTTCGATCCGGGGCGGGTAGTAGCCGTTCCTGGACCAGACATTGAATTCGCGCTGGAAGCGCTCGCCCGTCATCCATTGCGCCGTGGGCCGGTACAGGCTGGCGGGCGAACCGGCTTCATGCCCAAGGCGCCGATTACCTGGCGCCCAGGGCTACCGGACTGATCTGTGATTCGAAGCCATGTACGCGAGCCTCGTTGTGGTCAAAAACGATTTGCTGACCAGAAGCCGTCATTACCTTCGCGTCCGGATTCGTAGGCGCATCGTCGCGCATGAGTGGCTGAAACTTGTATCCGGGCTGCAGGAGTCCCCGCTCGGTCTGCAGAAACGCGAGCACTGTCGCCGCCGAATGCACCCAGTTGCGGCC
>Ga0209514_10001097_pt1 | contig 50148 bp, 33 predicted proteins | sample Subgrocontami58m_FD_187452 | JGI IMG/M metagenome (GOLD analysis project Ga0209514, IMG submission 187452) | Subsurface groundwater microbial communities from S. Glens Falls, New York, USA - GMW37 contaminated, 5.8 m (SPAdes) (version 3) | ecosystem: Environmental > Aquatic > Deep subsurface >... | reverse complement strand
CGGAAGGGAGATGCCCTCCAACCCAGAAGCATACACACTGGGTTGGGGCTGGCAGGACAATAACCCGATCATCAATGTTTCCTGGGAAGACGCCAATGCCTACGCCAGGTACTACGGCAATCGCCTACCCACCGAAGCGGAATGGGAGAAAGCCTGCCGGGCAGGCTCAACCACCAAGTACTGCTTCGGTGACGACGAGATGGCCCTTCCCGACTACGCCTGGTACGCCAAAAACTCCAACAGGCAGCCCCACCCGGTCGGCACCAAGAAACCCAATGCCTTCGGTATCTATGACATGCATGGCAATGTCTGGGAGTGGTGTGCTGACTGGTACGACCAAAACTACTACGCAAACAGCCCCACAAACAACCCCAAAGGCCCAGTCAGTGGTCAGTACCGCGTGTTGCGCGGCTGCAGCTTTGATTTCGCCGAGTGCCGTTCTGCGAATCGCGTCAAGAACCATCCGACGTTTAGTTACGCCTACACCGGGTTCCGCACTGTGCATGGAATTGTTTCTACAGTTGACGCTGGTCTTGAACAACTTAAACCTGGCACTATCACCACAGCCGGAGATATATCTACAACCAAGATAGATATTTCTTTCCTTCCTTTCTTTGAAAGCGTTATAGTTCAAACCCGGGCTACCAACCAGACCCAGGAGAAGGATAAGGCAACTCTTGAAGTTTTCCTGGAAAAAGACGGCAGAACTATCAAGACCTTTCCTCCGAAAGAAATAACCTGCCAGGCGGGGAAAGAAACCGTAGAAAAGCATGCATTTGATATAAAAGGTGTTAATCCGGGAAGGTATGACCTCTCGGCTTCTTTATTGAAAGATAAGAAAGTAGTTAGCCAGGCCAGAAAAAATGTAAGAATATATGGCCCCTATATTCCTGTGGAAGAGAGGGATTTCAATTATGTGCTTCAAGAAGGGAGGCTGTACATCGGGTATCCGGATTACTACCGCGATGCCGATGTTTTCCGAACCGGCTACGGCCCGGTAAAAATAACCTACCCCTGGCCGTATCCATTGGAGAAATTCGTTGAATACCAGATGCCGTTTGTTATCTGCGAAGGATTATTTGGCCCATGGGGGATACAAGATGAGCCTTACGAGTTGGCCAGAGAGAGGATAAGAGGAATTATTAAAGAGGCAGAGAAAATTGGAGGAGAATACTTTCTTGGGGTCTGGCTCGGGGAACTCGGCGACGGGATTATTAGCAGGTCTCACGAAATATCAACAGGACCGCCAATGAACATTAGTCATCCTGTCATCCATAAACAGATGATAGTGCCGGGAGAGGAGACAAGGCTCGGGAAGGCAGATGCCTACATAAAGGTTATTAAACATATCAAAGATGACCTTCTGGGACTTCCTCCGGATAAGATTTTTATGACCGGCAATTACTATGTATCAAACCAGGCACTGGAGGCTGAGGCCGGCGCCAATGTAATAATCAAGGAAAGTGGAGTCCTTGGCAGTTTCACCCAGCAGATGTCCCTGACCAGGGGGGTGGCGCGCAGTTTCCGGAAGAGATACGGGGATGTAATATCCGCTGAGTCTTTAACAGGGGAAGCTGCCTTTAAAATGTCGCCGCCGGCTGCTTTCAAATGGGATATTAAAACAGGCCGGTATGACCCTAACAGCAAGAGAAAATTAGAACCTCCTACAAAGTGGACCTGGTCATTAGAGGATGCTTATAAGGTATTTATTGAGAGATATTACAACGGGGTGAATTACCTCTTGTCCTCCAATGAACACCCGCAGAACAGCGGTGAGATGGTCTTCAACTTTCTTGATTTTGTTGACAAGAATCCTCGTTGTAAGAATATAGTGAGCAGCGTAGCTATCCTTGAAAGTAAAGGGAACTATATGGGTAGTCTTCATCCTCTTAATTTTGAGGAGACCTCTAGAAAAAATAACTGCTTTGAAGTCTTCGGCTTATGGAAGTGGCTATATCCAGATAACATTCCTTACAAAGAGGAGATGGATTTTCTCTATCTCAATTCATTCTTTCCCAAACTTACTGATGACAATGTTCTTTATAAACACTGGTGGACCGGGACTCCTTATGGGGCAGTGGACCGCATCTACCCGGCTATGAGGTTGGAGGATATGAGGAAGTATAATGCCATCGTCTTCATGGGATTCCACCGGATGGATTCAGTGCGGGAAGATTTCCTAAAAGATTTAATGAAATATGTCAAAGATGGAGGTATAATAGTGCTGGCGGCTGACCAGATGAAAAATAGTAAAGAGGAATTTAACCAGAATGAATTAAAATCATTAGTGGGAGTAAGCCTGGTTCCTGATACCAGACTTAAGATAAAGGACTACGTAAAGGTAGTTGAGACTACTCCATTTAGTATAAAGAACGAAAGATACCCTATTGGCTCAGAGGTTAAATTAAAAGAAGAGAAAGAACCCTGGGTCTATAAGGTAACCCCTGAAGGGGCGGAAGTTGTTGCCACCGATAGCCAGGGTATCCCGGTGCTTCTCCTGAATAAGCTGGGCAAAGGACATATCTTCCTCTTTACTTCTCCAACCCTATCTATGATTCCGCCGGTGGGGAAAAGCCCCCTGGTGTCTGAGATAATAGCCAAGGTCTGTCGGTATAAGCCACTGCCGGTAGTATTATCCCCTGAGAATGAGGATGTGGAGTTCTTGATTGCCAGGACAGAGGACAAAGAGGCCAGTATCTTCATTATGAACCACGGCAAGAAGGACTGGGAGGGGGATATCGTGGTAAACCTTGCCCGCTGCGGGTTGTCCCCGGAAATATGGAAAAAAGTCTCCGCCAAAGTATCTCAGGGATACAAGGTAAGGGAGGCAAGTCCGGAAGTATTACGGAAGGGAAATACTCTTGTCATCAAAGGCATCCGGGTGGTAGGAGATACTTCTGAACCCGCAGACTATAATTACCTGTCCTGGTTCAAACCACATTATTCAGAACAGTTTGAGTTAAAGACATTCTGCTCCTACAGACAGGCGAGTTTTGCCTTGGTTAGGTTAGGGGAAAGGAGAGATTATGAAAACTAAAATTGGATTGGTGATTATTCTTTCTATGGTTATTGCTACTTTTATTGGCTGCGCTAGAAAAGAAAGCCAGCCTGAAGTGAAGGAAACAATTGTCTTCATGGTCCGTGGAGGTGCAGATATTGATAAGTCTTTCATTGAAGCAGCCAATAACTTCATGAAAGAGCATCCTGAGATAATAGTGAAATCAGAGGTTATTCCAGATCAATACTATTTCCAGAAAGTTCTGACAGCAATTGCTGGCGGCTCTCCTCCGGATGTTATCTGTATGACTGATGACCGGACATCCTACTTTGCAGAAAAAGGTGCTATTTCTGACTTATCATCATTTCTGGCAAAGGATAAAGAGATAGATATGTCTCAGTACTATCCTATTAGCCTGAAGATGTTTCAGTATAAAGGGAATCTTTACGCACTTCCATACGACCTGGGTTTTTACCTTATGTTCTACAATAAAAACCTTTTTGATGCAATTTCTCTTCCTTATCCTAAATCAGACTGGACCTGGGATGATTACTTAGAACTTGCAAAAAAGTTGACTAAGGATACCAACGGCGATGGTAGAATAGACCAGTATGGGACTAACCCATATTTGATAATTGACGCTATCCATCACAATGGTGGCGCCATCTTTGATGATATTGAAAATCCCACAAGATGTGTCATTGACTCTCCGGAAGCGATAGAAGCCATCCAGTTCTGCATAGATCTTTATTCCAAGTACCATGTTTGCCCTACACCTACTGAGTTGGTAACCCAGAGTCTTGAGGATATGTTTATGACTGGTAGATTAGCTATGTCATTGGATGGTCACTGGAGAATTCCTATCTACAAAAACATTAAGGCGTTCAAATGGGCTGTGATTGAACTCCCTATGCCCAGGGGAAAGAAAAATTTCCTGGGTGCAGGCGGGGGTGGTTTCTCTATTTCTAAAGGGACGAAACATCCGGAGGCAGCTTGGAAATTACTTAAATATCTTGCTGGACCCAAAGGTCAGGAGGTCCTTATTAGGTCAGGACTTATTGTGCCGTCTCTTGAGCCGTTAGCGAATTCTTCTCTTTTCCTTGCTCCGCCTCCGGAAGATAAAAAACCCTTCATAAAAAACATTTCTTATTTAAATTGGTATAACTATAAGACTTCCAAGTGGCTGGAGATAAGCGACATCTTGAATCGGGAATTAGAGTTCAGCCGAATTGGACAGAGGAGTGTTCCTGAAACCTGCAGTGTCATTGTCAAAAAGCTAAACGCTCTTTTGTCGGAGAAATAACCTGATAGAGGCATATGATTTGACATAGGATTTACTAACAGGCTTACGAAACATATGATGCAAGATGGAACATAATATGACGCATCGGGAGCGTTTTAAAAGAGCTTTGTCGCACAGGGAATCTGACCATGTACCTTTTGACATCGGTGGAAGTGTCATTACTGGTATTGCTTCTATCGCATGCGAGAAGTTAATTGCACGGTTGGGGTTGCCTTCTCGTCCTATACATATTAGGAACATCATGTCACAGACCGCTGAAATTGATGAAGATATTCTGGAGTATTTCGGGGTGGATACCCGTCCCACCGACCTTCATGAACCTACGGGATGGCGGCTTGAGATATTTGAGCAAGATGGCTACGAGTGTTTCATTGATGAATGGAAGATTACCTATGCCAGACCCTTGGCCAGCAGGTTGTCTTACGATATTGTTGGTCATCCACTATCAAATGTTCAAACCATTGAAGAAATTGAACGCTTTCCCTGGCCTAACGGTGCTGATCCGGCACGTTTCACAGGATTAGCAGAACAAGCGAAATATCTATCTGAAACACGGCAGGTCGGCGTGATTTTGGAAACAAACATCGGTGGAATATATGAATGGCCGGCGTGGTTACGTGGTGTGGAAAATTTTCTAACTGATTTGGCTGATAATCCTATGATGGCTCAAGCGTTGATGGAAAAAATAACCGAATTTAAAATCGCCTTTTGGGAAACTGCTTTGACCAAAGCAGGAAAATGGATTGATCTGGTCAGAGAAAGCGATGACCTGGCAGGACAAAACGGGCTATTCTTTTCCAAAGATACCTACCACAAGTTTATGAAGCCATTACATAAGCGTATCTTTGAGACAATTCGGAAGCATACAGACGCTGCTATCTGCTTGCATAGCTGCGGCAGTGTCTGGGACTTGATACCCGATTTGATAGAAACGGGAATTAATGTTCTTAACCCAGTTCAAGTTGGTGCCGCGAATATGGACACGAAAGCATTGAAAAGGGAGTTTGGTCATGACTTGGTATTTTGGGGTGGCGCTTGTGACTCTCAGAAAGTGTTACCTTATGCTACGCCGGCCGAAGTGAAAGAAGAAGCACGGCGCATTATAGGGGATCTGGCACCAGGTGGCGGTTATATCTTCGCTCCAATCAATATGATTCAGTCCGATGTTCCGCCGCATAACATTATTGCCTTGTGGGAAGCTATACGGGATTACGGCAATTATTGATACCCCTAAAGGTTTTACACGGTATGGAAAAGGATGAGAAAGAAAAAATATCAAATTGAAATTTACAGAAGGAGGACGTATGGAATTTAGAAATCTTGGGCGCACAGGCGTTAAGGTGAGCGTGTTATGCCTCGGGACCATGATGTTCGGTGAACATACGAGCGAGGATGACTCAATGGATATCATTGACAGCGCTATAGATAAAGGCATCAACTTTCTGGATACCGCCAATATCTATCCGGGGCCTGGAATTCTCCCGAGCCGTGGACGTAGTGAAGAAATAGTAGGGAAGGCACTCAAGCGAAACCGTAAACGTTCCAGAATGGTATTGGCGACTAAGGTATTTTTCCCAATGGCCGATGATGATCCAAATGCGCGAGGAGGTCACCGCCGCCATATTATTGAAGAATGCGATGCGTCTCTGCGCAGGCTCCAAACCGACTACATTGACCTTTACTATATACACCGGCCCAGTTCAGATATTCCAATAGATGAGACGCTCCGTGCGCTGGACGACCTGATTCATGCGGGTAAGGTCCGTTATATTGGTTCAAGTACATTTGCGGCTTGGCAGATAGTTGATTCTCTCTGGGCTGCAAAAGAATTAGGGACTAACCGTTTTGTTTGTGAACAACCACCATACAATCTTTTGGACAGACGTATTGAACGGGAGTTAGTTCCTATGGCTCAGACATACGGTTTGGCTATAGTTACCTGGTCACCACTTGCTGGAGGATTTTTGACGGGAAAGTATCATCGTGATAATGCCCCCTCTAAGGAAACCCGTATTGGAAGGGGAAACTGGTCAGTTGATCCGCACTTTAGCGATTCTGCTTTCAATGTATCAGAGGTAATTAAGGCAATATCCCAGAAGAAGGGATGCACGCCCAGCCAATTTGCAATTGCATGGTGTACTCGGCAAACAGGCATAACTAGTCCAATTATCGGCCCTCGCAACATGGAACAGTTAGAGGACAATCTGCAGGCTGTGAACGTGGAGGTTACTGATGAAGACAGAGTTCAAATCAATGCAGTATCTTATCCAGGGGGAGTAATTGTGCCTTACTATGAGGCTGACTTTGGTCCTCATAGATTTAGATGGTGAAAATCATGCGTATGATTGAGTGACAAAATATATCTTTTTCGTTTCTCAGGCATGACAGGGAGCTAATAAGAAAAGAAAATGTTGTTTAGCAATGTTAAGTACAAAGCAGGATGGGTTATATTGGGAGTAGGAGTAGTTGCCTTCCTTTCCCAGGGTGTTAATGCTGCCATTGAGGGGCAGGGTGTTTGGCTATTTGACGAAACGGGGCAGATAGTCGGTGATTCCTCCGCAAATAAGAATGACGGTTATCTTGGAAACTCACCCGGTGACATTACGCAGGATGCAACCCGGGATAGTAATGGCAGGTTCGGTTCATGCATAGGTGTTGGTGGTCCGCCTTACACCTATGCAATGATTCCCGACAGCCCCAGTTTAAATATCACTGGTAATGCCATTAGTGTGGAGGCATGGGTTAATTCAGATACAGACCTCGGACCCGGTTTGGGTCCTGAATATATGCATATCTTGAGTAAAGATAGTTATAGGATAATATATACCAGGCATTCAGGAACTATCTCGGCGGCTATTCATATTGATAGGTGGACACCTGAGCTGTCATCACCTGTTTCCTGGCAGGCAGGGGAGTGGCACCATGTGGCAATGACTTACGATGGTGTTGAATCAAGGCTTTATATAGACGGTTCTTTAAAAAGCACAAAGGCGGCAAAGGGAAATATAGATGATTCAGAAAGTAAAACCTTATGTATAGGTGCACACTATAATGGTCAGTGGGGCTGGGTTGGAAAGATTGATGAGGTAAGGGTGCTCAACAGGGCTTTGGCTGCTTCAGAGATTGAGCATGATGCTAAAAATTCCATTAAAATGTTAGAAGGAAAGAAGGTAGTGGAAAATAAAGGGAAGGTCAAATCAAAATCCACCATCGGTCTCAGTAACGCAAACACTTTTCCTGAGATAACTTTTTTTGAGACACAGGAAGATATTGACAAATGGAAAGTGGGAGATGGGACAATCATAACGCAGTCAGCCGGGTATGCAAGTCAAGGCAAATATTCAGCGAGGATTACCTTTCTACCCCGGAAGGGAGACCATTATGCCGGATTAGGATTTATGGACGGGAAAGGATTTGCCTCACGGGACTGGTCAAACTATGCCATGCTGGCGTTTGATGTCTATAATCCAAACAAGTTTGGCATTGGTCTCACTTTCACCATCCGGGATTCAAGACGGACGAAGATATGGAGAGGTCTACCGCATGAGGCGATATACTGGGATTTGTTTGGCATTCCGCCTCTAAAAGAAGATGATGCAAAGACGTCTCCGGTAAGATATTTTGGATGGAAAATGCCGTGGGAAATGCCCGCCGATGCTAACAGGACAACCATCCACATACCTTTAGTTGAGCCGGTAAGATTTATGGCTTCTGAAGAACCCTGGAAGACATATATAAGCGACGTGGAAAATTTCAGCATAGAGTTGTTTTTTAATGATGTTAAGACAAATTATCGTGGAGTGGCTGATAAAGAGATAACCTTCTACCTGGATAATGTGAGATTACTTACCAGGGATGAAGCCGAGCCCTACTTGTGGACACGTGTAGAGATGGCATCAGGAACGAGAGCCCCCTTAGAGGAACAGATTCGCATTCTTTCAGAGGAGAGCACTCCTGCAGCCGCAGGGGGCGGGAAAAATGAGGTTATAGCAGAGATAGATATTCCATACCTTCCTTTCTTTGAGACTGTTTCAATCCAGACTAAGGTTGCAAACCTGCCTTATGGAGAAGGCATACCAATCCTTGAAGTTTCTCTTGAAAAGGATGGTAAAATAATCAGGACCTTCCCACACAAAGAAATATCCTTTCAGTCCGGGAAAGAGATTATGGAAAAACATACCTTTGATGTCAAAGGGGTAGAACCCGGAAGATATACTCTTTCAGCCCGTTTATTAAAAGGTGACAGGGTTATACAGGAGAAAAGAAAATTGATAAGGATATATGGCCCTTATACTCCTGTTGAAGAGAGAGATTTTAATTATGTGCTATTAGAGGGAAGATTGGTTGTCGGTTACCCGGATGCATTTGATAATGCAGATGTATTCCGGAATGGATGGGGACCGGTAAAAATTACATATCCATGGCCTTCTCGGTTGGAAAAATTTGTTGAATACCAGTTGCCGTTTATTATATGTGAGGGACTATTTGCCTACGCGGCAGATGAACCTTATGAATTATACAGAGAAAGGGCAAGAGGAATAGTGGATGAAATGGAAAAGATTGGAGGGGACTATTTTTTAGGTGTCTGGATAGGAGAGATTGGAGATTCAATTGTTGCTAACTCACAGGCAGTATCAGAGCAGGAGACAAGGCTCGGGAAGGCAAATGCCTATATAAAAGTCGTTAAACAGATAAAAGAAGACGCTTTGGGTCTTCCTCCTGACAAAATCTTTATGTTTGGTTCATACTATGTAGGAAACCAGGCATTAGATGCCGAGGCAGGTGCAAATGTAATATTCAAGGAAAGCGGCGTCCTCGGCAGTTTTACCCAACAGATGTCTTTGACCAGAGGGGTAGCCCGCAGTTTCCGTAAAAGGTACGGGGATGTAATAGCTACTGACGGTTTGACCGGGGAGGCGCACTTCAATATGTCGCCTCCGGCAGATTTCAAATGGGACATAAAGACAGGGCGGTATGACCCCCAGAACAAGAGGAAGTTAGCACCCCCTGTAAAGCACGAATGGTCATTAGAGGATGCTTATAAGATTTTTATTGAGAGGTACTACAACGGGGTGAATTATCTCGTGACGTCAAATGAACATCCACATCAGAGCGGAGAAATGGTCTTTAACTTCCTTGATTTTATCAAGGAAAACCCGCGCGGTAAGGACATAGTGAGCAGTGTGGCAATCATGGAGAGTAAGGGGAACTATTTAGGGAGTCTTCATCCTCTCACTGCCGAAGAGACGGCTATTAAAAGCGACTGTTTTGAAGTCTATGGCTTATGGAAGTGGCGATATCCTGATAATATTCCCTATAAGGAAGAGATGGATTTTCTCTATCTCAACCAGTTTTATCCAAACCTTACCGATGACATGGTCCTCTACAAGCAATGGTGGACTGGGACGACTTATGGTGCGGTAGACCGTATCTATCCAGCCATGAAACTTGAGGATATGAGAAAATATAACGCTATAGTTTTTATGGGCTTTCACAGGATGGATTCAGTGCGGAAGGATTTCCTGAATGATTTAATGAAATATGTCAAAGACGGTGGTATAATAGTAATTGCGGCTGACCAGATGAGAGACAGTAATGAGGAGTTCAATTTAGGTGAATTAAAAAAGTTACTGGGGGTAAGCATAACTCCTGACTATAGACTCAGGATAAAGGATTACATTGACGTAGTTGAGGCCACACCGTTTAATATAAAAAGGGGAAGATATCCAATTACCCCGGAGGTTAAATTCAAGGGCGAGGAAGAATCCTGGGTTTACAGGGTAACAGCTGAAGGGGCGGATGTAATAGCCAAAGATAGTCAGGGCATACCTGTTCTCGTGGCAAACAAATATGGTAAGGGGCATGTCTTTTTATTTACTTCTCCGACTTTATCAATGATTCCACCCGTGGGGAAAAGTCCGCTTATATCCGACGTGATAGATAAGGTCTGCAGATATAAATCTCTGCCGGTAATGCTCTCTCCCGGTAATGAAGATGTAGAGTTCTTGATTGCCAGGACAGAAGACAGAGAAGCAACCATATTCGTCATGAACCACGGCGAGAAGGCATGGGAAGGGGATATAATAGTAAACCTTGCCCGTTCGGGGTTGTCTTCTGATGCAGGAGAAGAAATTTCAGCCAGGATATGCCAGGGATATAAAGCAAGAGAGGTAACCCCAAAAGTAGTTCGGGAAGGAGATAGCCTTATCATCAAAGATATTCGGGTGGAAGGAGATACATCTGAGCCTGCTTCATACAATTATCTGCCATGGCTGAAACCATATTCAGAGCAACTTGAGTTAAAGACATTCTGCTCTTACAGGCAGGCGAGTTTTGCCTTAGTCAGGTTGGGAGGAAAGTAAAGGAGTGACAAAAGAAAGCCTCCTGATAATATTGCTACAGTTGTTAAAATCATGATACGGTATAAGACCTCAAGTGAACATGATTCTGCTGGATATTCTGATTGAATATTTGGACATTATACTTGAACTTACCTGCCGAAGTATGTATAATATATTTATAAATAATTATTGATAGTGTCAAAAATAGTATGAAAGATGTAATTTGGGAACCATACGGGGACTATCTAAATAAAAGTAACATTACCAGATTCATGAAGAGGCACGGTATAGAGAGTTATAGAGAGCTAATAGACCGCTCTATTTCTGATATTGAATGGTTCTGGGATGTGGCTTTAAAAGACCTCAATGTGGAATGGTATCAACCTTACGAAAAACTGCTGGATGCCTCTGGAGGGCTTCCGTGGACGAAGTGGTTTATTGGGGGGAAGATAAACATAGCCCACAATTGTCTGGACCGCCATGCGAAGTCATCCAGAAAGGACAATATTGCCCTCATCTGGGAAGGCGACAGCGGTGAGGTGAGAAAACTGACTTACGGTGAAATGTGGCAGACTGTTAATCAGTTAGCAAATGGATTGAAAGGTATAGACGTCAAAAGGGGAGATAGGGTGGGCATTTACATGCCCATGATTCCAGAGATTGTGATAGCCCTCTTTGCCTGTTTCAAGATTGGAGCGGTAGCTATCCCTATTTTTTCTGGATTTGGCGCATCGGCTCTGGCGACAAGATTGGAGGATGGAGAGGCAAAAGTCATCTTCACTGCTGACGGATTTGTCCGAAGAGGGCAGCAGGGGGAACTAAAGAAAAAAGTAGATGAGGCGACATCAAAGGTTTCCTGCATTGAACATGTCATTGTGTATAAAAGATGCGGCATTCAGATACCATGGGATGACCATAAAGATATCTGGTGGCATGACCTTATAGATGGGCATTCTACAATATGCAAGACCGAAAGGATGGAAGCGGAAGATACTGCACTCGTCCTATATTCTTCTGGAACTACAGGAAAACCCAAGGGAACTGTGCACACTCATGCTGGTTGTCTTGCCCAGATGTCTAAAGAGGTTGGATATTATTGTGACCTTAGAAATGAAGATATTTTCTTCTGGCTGACTGATATTGGCTGGATGATGGGGCCCTGGGAAATGATAGGTGTTCAGCACTTTGGCGGGACATATCTGATATTTGAAGGGGTGCCAGATTATCCTGCGCCGGACAGACTCTGGGATATAGTAGAACGCCACGGTGTGACTATCCTGGGATTATCACCTACTGTTGTAAGGTCGTTGATGAGGCATGGCGAAGAATGGGTCAAGAAACATGATATCAGTCGGCTTAGATTATTAGGCTCTACAGGTGAGGTATGGGACACTGAATCCTACTTATGGTACTTTGAGAAGATTGGCGGCAAAAGGTGTCCTATTATCAATATCTCAGGTGGAACCGAGATAGTGGGGTGTTTTCTCTCTCCTTTGCCGATTATACCTCTAAAACCATGCACCCTGGGTGGTCCTGGTCTGGGTATGGATGTGGATGTATTTAATGAAGATGGAAAACCTGTCAGGGGAGATATTGGGTACCTGGTATGTAAGAAGCCATCTCCATCTATGACAAAGGGGTTTCTCAACGACCCTGACAGATACCTTCAGACCTACTTTTCCAAATGGCAGGATGTCTGGTTTCATGGTGACTGGGCAAGGATAGATGATGATGGATACTGGTTTTTGCACGGTAGGACAGATGATACTATTAAGATTGGTGGAAAGAGAATTGGGCCTGCTGAAATAGAAACTGCACTACTTGGTCACAAATCTGTATGTGAGGCAGCGGTTATCGGGGTTCCACATGAAATCAAGGGAGAAGGTATTATCTGTTTTGTTGTTCTTAAGCCTGGTATAGAGCCAACAGAACGCCTGCATCAAGAACTAAAAAATAAGGTAGTAGAGGATATGGGAAAGGCTTTTCGCCCCGAAGATGTAAGGTTTGTGAGGGGCATACCAAAGACCAGGTCAGGAAAGATAATCAGAGGACTAATAAAGAAGAAATTTCTTGGCCAAGAGATTGGAGACGCCGCTTCTGTGGAAAATCCTGAAGTGTTAGAAGAAATCAGCCGGGCAAGTTAAGGGAATGAATCTATGGGAACAGGGCAGGTAGTAATCGTTGGAGCCTGTAGAACAGCCATTGGCAAATTTGGTGGGTCCCTGACAGATGTTCGTCCGGGAGATTTAGGTGCGAAAGTAATTCAAGAGGCTATATCCCTGGCGGGTATAAGAAAACAGGAAATAGATGAAGTCATTATAGGATGTGTACTTGCTGCCGGACAGGGGATGAACGTTGCCCGGCAAGCGGCCATTAAGGCAGGACTGCCGGAGAGTGTTTGCGCCTATACTATCAACAAGGTTTGTGGGTCAGGATTAAAATCCGTGATTCTTGGCGCTCAGTCCATTGCTTTGCGAGAGGCTAACATAATAGTTGCTGGGGGAGTAGAAAATATGAGTCAGGCACCGTACCTGACACGGGACTGTAGATGGGGGGCACGGTTGGGACATAGAGAGCATATTGATTCTTTACTCTGTGATGGATTATGGGATGCTTTCTATGACTGCCATATGGGAGAAACTGCTGAGAATATTGCTGCGGAATTCTCCATTTCACGCCTTGAACAGGATGAATTTGCCGCAGAAAGCCAGAGGAAATGTGCAGAGGCAGTAAAGGCAGGTAAGTTCTCTAAAGAGATTGTTCCTGTGCAAATAAAACAAAATAAAAACAACCCTATAGAGTTCAGGCATGATGAATGTCCCAGAGCGGGGACAACAGTAGAGATACTTTCCAAACTAAAACCTGCTTTCAAGAAAGAGGGAGGCACTGTCACAGCTGGTAATTCGTCTGGCATTAGTGATGGAGGGTCGGCTGTTGTTTTGATGTCAGAAGAAATGGCTCAAAAAAGAGAAATCCCTATTCTTGGACGTATTGTGTCTTCGGCTTGCGTTGGTGTCAATCCAGCAAAGATGGGATTAGGTCCAATTCCGGCTGTTAAAGAGGCTCTGACTAAAGCGAAACTTTCTATATCTGATATTGACCTATTTGAAGTTAACGAAGCCTTTGCGGCACAGACAATCGCAGTAAAGCAGTCCCTGGACATCCCCTCTGAGCGCCTTAACATATACGGTGGGGCGATTGCCATGGGGCATCCTATCGGGGCAAGCGGCACCAGGATTTTGGTGACACTCCTTACTGCTATGGCAGACCTTGGAGCCCATCGTGGTTTATCTGCCCTATGTGTTGGAGGGGGAATGGGTATAGCCATGATTGTAGAAAGATAGGATTAGATGATGAGGATGGCAAGATATGACAACTCGCAAACTATTACAAGGTAAAGTTGCTATAGTAACAGGTGCTGGAGCAGGAATCGGGCGAGGCTCGACGATAGTACTTGCCCGTGCAGGTGCACAAGTAGTTGTCAGCGATATTGATGCCGAAGGTGGTGCCGAAACAGTGCGCGGCATTAAGGATATGGGAGGCGATGCCATCTTCGTCCGTGCTGATGTAGCGAAAAATGATGAAGTAAAATCTTTAATCTCTCAAACAGAAAAGATTTATGGGGGTCTTGACATCATGCATGCCAATGCAGGGATTACACTCTACGTTGACCTTGAGGCAATGAAGGAATCCGAACTTGACCGTGTGCTAAATATAAATCTTAAGGGCGCTTTGCTGTGTGCCATGCATGCCATTCCAGCGATGAAAAAAAGAGGCGGTGGTTCAATTGTATTTACTTCCTCAGTCCTGTGCACCATTGGGTTTCCTCAGTGCGTCGTCTATAGTGCGACAAAAGCAGGTATGATTGGAGCCGCCCGTTCTCTCGCAGTGGAGGTAGGTAAATACAACATTCGTGTCAACTGCGTGAGTCCTGGCACCATCAACACACCCATGCTGGCGCGCGATGTGGCAGATATGAATATGAAAGGGGACAAAGATTTCTTGCAAAAGGTATGCAACGCTAATGCGTTAGGCAGAATCGGTGAACCTGATGATGTCGGAAATGCGGTTGTTTGGTTATCCTCTGATTTAGCATCTTATGTCACTGGTGAAAACCTTTTTGTAGATGGGGCATTTACAGCAGTTAAAAGATTTTAATAAGAGGTGTGATAGAGATGGGTTATTTTCATGAGGTCTATGCTAAATTTGGCACAGAATTCTGGGCCAACAATCCTGCAGGACCTGATATAGAGCCAGCCTTAAATGCCGGGGCTAAAGGTGTCGCCTCCAATCCGGTCTATATCACCACACTGCTGAAGTCTGAACCTGAATATGTCCGTGCGATTATAGATGAAGCGTTGGAAGATGCAAACACAGATGACGCCGAGCAGTTATCTATGGAGGTCGTCAAGAAAATGGTCTCGCGGCCACTTGCTCTGTTTCATCCTCTTTACAGAGAAAGCCGGGGTTGCTATGGCTATGTGGCGATTCAAGGAAACCCACGGAGAAATGAGAATCTGGGGACAATTCTAAAAGAGGCAGAAAGGTTTCGTGACTTAGGTGAAAACATCATCATTAAGGTACCAGCGACAATAGAAGGCGCCCAAGCGATGGAGGAACTTACTGCACGAGGCTGGTCAACAATCGGAACGATGAGTTTCTCAGTCGCCCAATACATCCATATGGCTGAGGCACATCGTCGGGGATTACAGCGAACGAATAAAAAACCCAGATGTCTGATTACGCTCCTGCCGGGAATTTTTGATGAATATCTTGCCGAGGATGCAGCCCGGCGCGGAGTTGAAGTTTCTCCTGACGTGATGCGTCAGGCAGGTATCACTACAGCCCGTTCAGCATACAAGGTTTATCAGAAACGAAGTTATGAGGCAATCATCCTTTCAGGAGGCGCCAGGTCAACATTTCATTGGACCGAACTTGTGGGTAAGGGCATGGCTATGACCATGGGATGGGGTCTTGCTGAAACACTGATTAGAGAACATCCTCAGGTGGTGAGTCGTATCCATGAGTCTGCACCTTCAGAGGCGATAGAGGAGTTAAGGCAAAAGTTTCCAGATTTCATCCGGGCATGTGATGCAGAGGCATTGAAACCAGAAGAATTCCGCTCGTATGGCCCTGTGGTCAGATTCCAGAATATCTTTCTCAACGGTTTTGCTACGTTAATCAAAGAGATTCAGTCCCGGCGAAAGGGGGATGAAAAATAATGAAGGCTGTTGTAAAGACCTCTGCGGGAATTGGGAATGTTGAGGTTCGTGATGTGCCTGAGCCTACACCAAAGCCTGATGAGGTGAAGGTTGAGGTGAAAGCTGCTTCCATCTGTGGGACAGACATCCACATCTACTATGATGAGTACGCCAATTCTCCACCTGTGGTGCTTGGTCATGAGATGTCTGGAGTAGTAGTGGAAGTGGGTGATAAGATTACAAGGTTCAAAAAGGGGGACAGGGTTACATCTGAAACTTTCAAATATACTTGTGGACGGTGCCGTTTCTGTCAGATTGGGCTCATCGGATTATGTGTGGAACGTATTAGTATGGGAGTCCATGTAGATGGTGCCTTCACGAAATACGTTTTGCAAAGAGAAGAGAGCCTTCATAGACTTCCAGATAACATTGATTTTCCTGCGGGGGCTTTGTGTGAGCCAACAGCGGCAGCAGTTCGGGCTGTTTATGAACGTGCGAAGATTTTACCTGGCGATGTAGTTATGGTGTCAGGACCTGGGCCAATTGGGTTGTTATGTCTGCAGGCAGTAAAGTCTCTTAGCGCTGTTGTGATTCTATGCGGGACATCGGAAGATAGGAATAGACTGGCTCTGGGTAAAGAGATTGGGGCTGACTTCACGGTGAATGTGTCAGAGACAAACCCTTTGGAATTAATTAAGGAACAAACAAGTGGCTTGGGAGCGGATGTAGTGATTGAGTGCGCCGGAGCAAAAGCTTCGCTTGATCAATGCATTAAGGCGGCGCGGAAAGGGGCTCAACTCCTGCAGGTTGGTCTATTTGGCCATAGTGTAGAAATTAATATGGACCAGGCGGTTATTAAAGAGTTGACTGTCCTGCCCAGTTTTACTTACCGGCACAGGACATGGGAACGGGCTATAAAACTTCTTGAAGAAGGCAAATTAAAAACTGCTCCGCTTATAAGTGGACAATTTCCATTGACTGAATGGGAGAAGGCATTTGAAACTGTGAAGGCACGGCAAGGACACAAATACTTGCTCTTGCCAGTTGATTGACTGGAGGATAAAATGGCGATTCTTAACAGTAACCAAATTTCGGTTTATGTGCATGGGTTAGACCACGCCGAAGGTATTGCGTGGGGAATGGATGGATACATATATGCGGGGAGCGAAGCAGGTCAGGTCTACCGCATAGACCCTTCAAAACCTGAGGCTAAAGTTTTTGCTAATACAGGAGGATTTCTGCTTGGTTTGGCTCTTGATAGTTCTCACAACATCTACGCCTGTGACCCCGGGCATGCGGTTGTTCAGAAGATAACACGTGAAGGGCGTGTAAGAACCTATAGCAGCGGCGCCCCTAATGAACCATTCATTCTGCCGAATTACCCGGTCTTTGACCGGCAGGGTAACCTGTATGTCGCTGATTCAGGTAGATGGAAAGAAGATAATGGCAAGATTTATAAGATTCATCCGGATGGCGAGAATGAGGTCTGGTGCCGTGAATTGACTGAGTTTCCAAATGGCCTCTGTTTGAATGCGGATGGAACATGTCTCTATGTAGCCATGAGTTTGAATCCACCACGAGTCTCTAAAATTGCAATCCGGTCTGACGGGAGTGCCGGTGCGGTTGAGACAGTGGTGGAGATGCCGAGGACCGTACCGGATGGGCTCGCATTTGACACCGATGGTAACCTCTATATTTCCTGCTATCGTCCAGATGCCGTGTATCGCTACACGACTGAAGGTGAGTTGCAAGTGCTTGCCGAGGACTACGAAGGCACATTAATCGCTGCCCCAACGAATATAGCATTCTGCGGTAAGAACCGCGATATGTTGTTGAGTGCTAATCTGGGCCGTTGGCATCTAACCCATTATCATTTGGATGCCATTGGTATACCACTGAATTATCCGAACTTACATTGGGGTGAAAGAAATGTATAGTCTAAAGAACGGATATTTTTACAAAGGTGATAATCTCTTTTTCCCGTGCGGTTTTAACTATATGTCCAGTGAGACAGGATTCCAGATATGGAAAGATTGGAAGCCGCATTTTATAGAGCGGGATATGGTAGAAATATCAAAACATGGTTTTAATACCATCAGGATTCTGCTATTATGGCCGGATTTTGAACCTTCACCTGGAAAGTATTCAAAAGATGTACTGGAACATCTTGATGAATTTGTCAGGATTGCCGGAAGGTATAATTTGAACTTGATACCCACACTGTTTATCGGTTGGGGAAGTGGTGGAAGATGGGGGCCTCCTGGATGTGAGGGGCGCGATATCTTTAAAGACAAAGGGATGGTGGAACTTCAGGCGTCTCATGCGCGCAAAGTCACTTCTATACTAAAATCACATAAAAATATTTTAGCCATTGATATAGGTAGTGAGCCTGCTTCTTTGCTTTTAAGTGATTCTGACAGAGGGACTATCAATTACAGGTATATAGAATATTGGGCAGGCGAGATTGTTCAGGCTATCAAAGAAGAAGCCCCTGACTGTCTTGTAACCATTGGAACTGACCATACAAGTTGTGTAAGGGATAATGGATTTAGATATGACAAGTTGCCTGTTGATTTCTTATGTGTGCATGGATATCCTGTGTGGAGCCCTTTTGCTATTGAGGGATTGAGTTCTTATAGGGCTTCTTACTATGTCCCGTTTATGACCAATTTTGCATCTGCTTTTAAGCCGGTGATGTTAGAGGAATTCGGCTTTTTTTCAATCATGGCACAGGATGACAGGATAGCGCATTATTTTGACGTGGTGACACATAGCAGCTATTTGAACAAGTCAAATGGGTGGCTTTCCTGGTGCTGGAGAGATATAGAGACCGAAGCGTATCCATACAAGTTTATGCCACAGGAGAAGACATTAGGGGCTGTCCGTGCAGATTTCAGCCCAAAACCACAGATTGATTCATTCAAGGAGTTCTATCATGACCTTGAGGGGCTTGCTCAACTTAAGTTTGACGCGGCAGATATTGGTATTTATATTACTGATTCGTATTATGCTGATGAAGAGCATATGAAGTCCTGGCGTTCTACAGAAGATATGGCAACGTCTTACTATTATTCCTTCATGTTATTAAAGGCGAATACCATAAACTGTGAATTCTTCAAGTCTGTTGAAGATGCAAGAAGATACAAGGCAGTTTTTTTACCATGTGCCCATAATCTCAATATAAATGAAATTAGAACCTTTGAAAAATATGTGCATGAAGGGGGGGGATTATATTTATCTGCCGGCGGATATCTCACGGGATATGAAAAGATATGCGGGGTCAAGGCACTTGATGTAAGATTATATAATAACGGTGGGGAGATGGATATTTTTGATAAGAAATTACGTCTCGGTGCTGTCAAGGGACACTATATAACATATATACCGGATGGTGCTGAAATAATAGGGGCATCAGGACAAAATAAAACAAACTGTTTTATTAACAAAATTTGTAAAGGTATTTCATTCTTTGTACCTGTGCCGATTGAGCGGATGATGGACCGTCAGGAACTCTTCCCTGATGAGTGGCGGACATGGGTTGACTTTTACAATAACGTACTGGATAAGATTGGCTATATACGAAAAGTCAGGTGTGATAATTCTATGTTGGAAATTATGCCTGCCAAGAATATTTCTGATAATCCTTGTCTTTATATCGTAAACCATTCTGATAAAGAAGAAAAGGCCTTGGTTGAATTCCAGGATAAGAAAAAGAAAATAACTGCTATGCCATGTAAAAGCATGGTGATTGAATTTAAAGGTTAAGATTTTACTTATGGCTATGAAAGAAATGAGATTGGACGGGGAGTGGGAATTAGGGTTCAGTAAGAAAGGGCAAGTCTTTCAATGGCTCAAAGCACATGTCCCTGGAGATGTTCATTTAGACCTAATGAGAGCAGGTCTTTTGGAAGAACCTCTGTATGGTATGAATGCCGAAAAATGTTTATGGACAGCAGAGGTGACATGGCACTACAGGAAAAAGTTCCATCTTGAAAAGTTGGGAAAAGACGTTAGATATGAACTCACCTTCTATGGACTGGATACAACATGCACCATTTTTCTTAATGACCAGGAAATAGGAAGGCACAACAATATGTTTATTCCTTATAGTATTGACGTCACAAAATATCTGGTTATAGGAGCAAACACTCTTCTGGTTAAGATTGATAGTGGTATTAACCAGTACAAGGATAAGTACCCTGAAACCATAAAACTTCTCGCGAATAGATGTCAACGTAATACAGATGCGATTACAAAAGTGCGGAGTTCGATTCGCAAGACAATAATCGGTTTTGGATGGGACTGTGCACCTATACTCATGACTTGTGGAATATGGCGGAGTGTGGTCCTCAAAAAATATAAGATTCTTGCACTGCGTAATCCTTACATCACGAGTAAATTAGAAGGTGATAGTGTTAAGATAAACATAAGTTTTGAACTGGAGAAATTTGTTAAGAGGGATATTCAGGTTAAGATACAGACAAAAATTAGCATGAGGGGTAAGAAGGTAAAGGAGGTTACGAGATTTCTCACTGTTGGAAGAAATTCAATTGATGAATCAATCACTCTCAAGAATCCCTCATTATGGTGGCCAATACCATTTGGCAGACCTAATTTATACGATATCTCAATAACAGTATATAAAGATGGAGTCTTACTTGATACTTACTGTGACAGGTTTGGTATAAGGGAAGTTAAATTGGAACAAAAAAGTCTGGGTAATGGCGAAAAAACCTTCACCTTTGTAGTCAATGGTAAGAGAATATTTGCCAAAGGTGCAAGCTGGTTTCCTGCGGATTCAATATTAGCCCGTGTAGATAAGCAAAGGTATAGAGAACTGATAAGGCTTGCCAAAGAGGCAAATTTCAATATGTTCAGAGTTTGGGGTGGGGGTATATATGAGGATGAGGAATTCTATAAGTTATGTGACGAAAATGGTATAATGATATGGCAGGATTTTATGTTCGCATGTGCCTCTTATCCTGATGGAGACGAAGAATTTCTGAAAAATATAACTAAAGAATGCGAAATAGCTGTTAAGCAACTACGCAATCATCCGTCAATAGTTCTCTGGTGCGGTAACAATGAGTGTTCTACGTCAAAGAGGGTAGTGGAACTGTTTGGTAAATATAGGGGTTGGAAAATATTTCACAGAATCCTTCCCAATATCTGTAAGAGGCTTGACCGGGGAAGAGTCTACTGGCCTGCCAGTCCTTATGCAGAAGAAGATACTGATGTAGAGAATGTTCATACACCAAAAGAAGGAGACAGGCATAGTTGGATAGGGGTCCCGAATTATAAAAAATACTCTGAGGAAAAGGGTAAGTTTATCAGTGAGTTTTATGCATTTTCTCCTCAGACGAAAGAGTCTCTTGAGAAATTTTTGCCAACGAAAGAGCTTAGTATAGACTCAAAAACATGGAAATTTCATACTAACCCATGGCCATGGGAGCGCCTATACAGAAAATTCGCAGAAAAGGAGTTTATGGGTGGAAAGAAACTTCCGTTTGATGACTACCTGTTTGCATATAACCTTTATAAGGGTGAGACATTTAAATACAGCATAGAATTTTTCAGGAGAAGAAAATTCACTTGTAGCGGGTCTTTATTCTGGGTGTATAATGATTGTTGGGGAATGACTGGGTCCATGGCAATAGTTGACTATTATCTCAATAGACCTTTAGCCTATTACTATGTTCAAAGGGCATATGCCCCTATCATCCTTTCTTTTCAGGAAGAAAAAGATGAAATTTCTATTTGGGTAGTCAATGACTATTTGAAGAAATTATCTGTAAATCTAATAGTAAGACAGATTGATTTTGTTAAGGGTGAAAAACACAGGTGGGAGAAAGGATTAGTGATAAGTGAGAATTCATCATTTGAGGTTATGAGAATACAACTTGGGAAAATCTCGGATAACGACAGGGCAACGCAGTACCTGTGCGGAGAACTCAAGTACCGCGGGAAAGTGATTGCTGAGAATGCGTATTTCTCTGAAAACCCTGGGAATCTTATCTTACCAAAAGCCATGGTCTCAAAGATGTGTAAGATCATTGACAGGGATACAGGAGTAGTTACATTAAAATCTGACCTTTTTGCCTATGTAGTGAAAATTTCTGGCTGCAGAGGAGGACTATCTGTTGATGACAACTATTTTCATATTAATCCGGGTGAAGAAAAAAGAGTGATTGTTAGAAGTAAGGGCATAACTATGGCAGACCTGAGAAATTTGAAGATAAAAACTTTGAACAAGGTAGAGGAGTAACCCATGGATTCTGGACTTAAAGGTAAGAAGGCATTGATAACTGGTGGTGGCAGTGGTATTGGGAGGGCGATTGCATTGGCACTTGCTAAAGAAGGCGTGCATATTGCAATCGCAAGCAGGAATCCTGACAAAAAGACGATAAAAGAGATAGAATCTTTTGGTGTACGTGCCATACGTATATGCGTTGATGTCCGTGATGAATCCCAGGTAATCAAGATGGTCAGACAAACCATAAATGGTTTAGGAGGGCTTGACCTTTACGTCAATAATGCTGCTGCTCACTGGGACGAGTCTGTTACCAAACTTACTACTAAAGGTTGGTTGAACAGTATTAATACCAACCTTTCTGCCTGTGTCTGGGCTTGCCGTGAGGCGTCTAAACACTTTATTTCACAAGGTCACGGTAGTATTCTAATTGTTGGGTCAACCTGTATGTATACTCCACTCTATAAAGAGACTTCATATCGCGTCTCCAAGACAGGACTGAAAGCCTACATGGGAATACTCGCTGTAGAATTATCTCCTTTTAAAATCCGCGTTAACATACTAACCCCGGGATATTTTCCAACAAGGGTATCAGCACACTTAGCTACCGACAAAAAGAAGGAAAAGATGGTTTTAGATACTATCCCCCTTCGGCGAGCTGGTAGTCTTGAGGAAGATATAGGGCCTGCAGCGGTCTTTTTACTCTCAGATAGGTTAAGTGCATATACGACAGGGGCAGAGTTATTGGTTGATGGGGGTTTGAGTTTACGTCCCCTGCCATATTATTCAGATAAAGAGATTCGTCAGATGAACTTGTTAGGTAGAAAACGACGTTGATTATTGATGCCCATGCACATATATTTGAACGAGTTGGAGGTTTGACTGGGACAGGTAACACAAGGTCTTTATCCTTTGGTAAGGTTCAGTGGGGTAATGGCAAAGTCATAAGGTTCATGCCACCATTGGCAAAAGATACGTCTTTTCCGCCTGAGGTTCTGTTAGAATATATGGACTGGGTTGGGGTGGACAAAGCAGTACTTCTCCAAGGTCCATTCTATGGTGAGGCAAATGACTATATTCATCAAGCAGCGAGACATTGGCCTGACCGTTTCATAGGCGCTGGATATATTGACCCTTGGTTAAAAGATGCAGAGGATGTCTTTCACCATGTTGTTGATGAATTGGGATTTAATATAATTAAAATTGAATTGAGGGAAGATACTGGATTAGCTGGATTATACCAGGCTGTGAGGTTGGATGATATACGGATAGAATGGCTGTGGGAAGAGATAGGAAAGCGAGGTCTTGTAGTAACATTTGACCTTGGCCCGATAGGAGGAAAAGGGTATCAAACAGAGGCGATTAAGAGAATTCTGGACAAACATCCAGGACTAAAAATGGTTATGACACATCTATGTTATCCACCTATTAAAGCACGGAATAATGAGCAACCAAATCGGGTGTGGCAGGACCAGATTTTATTAGCGAAGCACCCTGGAGTATGGATAGACCTGGCATCATTACCAGCCCATGTTGAAAATGAGGATTACCCATATCCAAGTGCCTGCGAGTTTATTCGCAAGGCAGTAGAGCTGGTAGGTTCGGAGAAACTGCTATGGGGGAGTGATATCCCGAGTTTACTCACCCATGCAACTTATCCACAACTGTTTCGTTTTGTAGCAGAACACTGTGATTTTCTCTCAGATACTGACTGTGCCAGAATTATGGGTGAGAATGCGATTCAGGTATATGGTGGGAGGATGAGATGATTTTTCAATATAAGTATTTATTAAAAATAACTAAAGAAATCTTTAAGGCGTGTGGTACCCCGGAACCTGAAGCCGGAATCGTTGCTGATGTGCTTGTATCATCCAACCTCATGGGATTGGATTCTCACGGTGTCATTAGAATCCCGCAATATGTGCGCATGGTCCAGAAAGGTGATATTATACCTGACTCACCCTTATCTATCCTAAAGGAGACGCCTAATACTGCTATTGTGGATGGAGGTTGGAACTTTGGCCCAGTAAGTGGTATTCGTGGGATGGAAGTAGCTATTGAGAAGGCAAAGGCTAATTCTATCGGCTGTGTAACCGTGCGTAATTGTAACCATGCAGGACGGTTAGGTGCCTATCCACAATTAGCAGCAGAAGAGAACCTTATTGGAATGGCAGTATGCAGTTCTTTTGGCGGAGGGCATTATGTATGTCCATGGGGTGGTCGTGAAGGTAGACTTGCGACGAACCCTATAGCATTTGCAGTTCCAACTGAAGGTAACCCAATTCTTATAGATGTTTCAACGAGTGTAGTTTCAGAGGGGAAGATAAGGGTTATGCGAGATGGAGGAAAGGAATTGCCAGAAGGCTGGGTATTAGACGCAAATGGCAAACCATCTACTAACCCAAAAGACTTCTATGGACCCCCAATGGGTGTAATCCTTCCATTAGGCGGTAAGCAGGGTTACAAAGGTTATGCATTTTCCATGATAGTTGAGATATTAGGCACTGTTCTACTTAACGAGGGATATGAACATGATGAAGTCCAGGCACGTGGTAATGGCTTGTGGCTGATGGCGTTAGACATTACAGCATTTATTTCCCATGAGCAGTTTAAAAGCCGGATAAATGAAATGGTTACTTATCTAAAATCCTCAAAGACGGCTCATGGATTTGATGAGGTGACAATACCAGGTGAAATTGATTTTCGTCTGATGGCTCGGCGTAAAGAGGAAGGTGTGCCTATGGAAGATGAGACATGGAGGCAGATTGAAGAAGTAGCAAATGAGTTAGGCGTTAGACCTTAGGAAAAGGTGGCAAATATGAGACGAAACAAAGTAAAAGAGATATTAAAGAGGGGAGAAGTTGTAATAGTTCCGGAAATCAATCGCATATTTTCTCCAAAGATTGTAGAAATCCTGGGACTGTTGAATTACGAATGTGTCTGGATAGACATGGAACATAGTGACCTTAGTTTAGAGAAACTTTCAGATATGGTAGTCGCAGCACGAGGGACAGATATGGATGTTATAGTAAGGATTGCCAAAGGCGGATATACATCGGTTATTCAGCCATTAGAGATAGGAGCAACTGGGCTTGTGCTACCCCACTGCATGAGTGTAGATGAGGCAAGAGAGTTTGTGCGTATGGCAAAATTTGCCCCAATGGGTCTACGGGGAATTGGTGCAGGCAGGGATTCAGAGTATGGATTGGCAAACCTTAATGAATACATAGAAAAGGCTAACAAAGAGACCTTACTTATAGCCCAGGTTGAGGACAAGGAAGCAGTAGATGAAGTAGATGGTATTGCTGGTGTTGAGGGGATAGATGTGCTCTTTATAGGACCTGTTGACCTGAGCCAGAGTTATGGCATTACTGGTCAATTAGACCATCCTATTATTAGGCAGGCAATAGAAAAGGTAGCAATCGCCTGTAAAAAGCATGGTAAGTCATGGGGACTTCCAGTTGAGCAGGGTGAGCGTATGAGAAAGATATTAGACAAAGGTGCACGTTTTCTTAATTGTGCAAGTGAGATGAATATACTTCTTAAGGGATTTAAAGAGGTCAGGGAACATAGTAAATCTATAATTAAGATAGAGGAGGAGTAGTGTGGCTAAAGAGATTAGAGTAGCGATAGCAGGTGTAGGCAATTGCTGCCAGGCGCTTTTGGAAGGAATAGAGTATTACAAACAGAATCCAAATGATACAAGAGGATTGATGACAGTTGATATTGGTGGGTATAAAGTGACTGATATCATCCCTGTTGCGGCATTTGACATCAATACTGAAAAAGTAGGCAAAGATTTGAGTGAGGCTATTTATGCCAAGCCAAATATAGCATATAGGTATCCAGGTGTAAAGATGAAGAGATATGGTGTAAAGGTGCAAATGGGGCATGTATTAGATGGTAATCCATCACACCTTGCAGAGTTAGTTAAAACCTCTAACGGGAAACCTTGTAACGTAGCCAAGGTACTTAAAGATAGTGATGCAGAGATGCTGCTTAACTTTATCCCCACAGAATCACACGATGCTGCCCGGTTCTATGCTGATGCGGCTATAAAAGAATCAAAGATAGGTTTTATCAATGGCATGCCAACACTTATTGTATGTGACAAGGCATATCAAAAGGCGGCTGTTAAAAATGGTGTGCCCTTGATTGGAGATGATGTTAAAAGCCAGTTTGGAGGAACTGCGATTCATCGTGCATTGGCTACTTTGATGCAGTCTCGTGGTATCCATTTAGCAGAAACGTATCAGATAAATTATGCAGGTAATACAGATTTTCTAAACCTTATGAATAGAGGTAAGAGCAAACACAAAACTAAACAAGAGGCTGTTACGAGCCTCCTGTCATATCCTGTGAAGATGTCCACTGGTTTTACTTATGTAGAACTTATGGGAGACCGTAAGACTTCTTACTTCTGGATTAACGGAAGTAACTTTGGCAATGCACCATTACATTTTGAAGCCAAGTTAGAGGTAGAAGACAGTGCAAACTTTGCAGGTGTTATGGCTGATATGGTAAGACTGATGAAGTTGGCTTTGGATAGGGGTATCTCTGGAGTGTTAGATTCAGCATGTGCATTTCTAACCAAACATCCTCCAGTCCAAACATCAGATTCAGAGGCTTTTAAAAACCTTAAAGAATATATATCTGGCAAACGGGAAAGGTAGCCATGTCAGTCCAGTTGGTAACTATAGGACATATATTAAATGAGACGATAATATTTGCTGATGGTGCTCGTAAGGGGCCTGTCCTGGGAAGTCCGGCTGCATATTCCAGTGTAGTCACAGCCAGACTTGGCATAAGTACTGGGATAGTTACTAAAGTAGGTAGTGATGCCCCGTCTAATTTATTGCAGCCATTAAAAGATGCTGGAGTTGATTTTGGAGGTATCTATTTTGGAGATAGTACCACAACCAATGAACTGGTATATGCACCTAATGGAAACAAAAAACTAAGATACCTTAAACAGGCATCTCCAATAACCCATAAGGATATCCCGATTAGTTATCACCAGGCACAGGCATTCTATATCTGTCCACTTAATTATGAAGTTTCTTTGGAGACAGTATCTGAGATTGCCAGATTAGGTAATCTCATGGCAACTGACTTAGGTGGCTATGGAGGAGTCCATGTAAATCAGAAGACATACATCCAGAACAAGATGAGTCCTTCTAAGATGAAAGAGTTAATAAGTTTCTTTGATATAGTCAAGGCAAGTGATGAGGATTGTAAGATGTTATTTTCTGATGAGAACCTTACTGAGGAAGAAAGTGCCAAGCGTCTTATTGACTGGGGAGCTGATATTGGAATTATAACGATGGGTTCAAAAGGGAGTCTGGTATTTACACAAAAGTCAAGACATCACATTCCATCTATAAAAGGGAGAGTAATAGATGTAACAGGTGGGGGAGATTCATACATGGGAGGATTTCTAACAGAGTTTATTCGCACAGGTGATATTTACAAATCGGCAATATTCGCATCAGCAGTTGCCCTTTGCGTGATTGAAGAAACAGGTGGTGTAAGGGCATCACGTATGCCAGGAGAAGCAGAGGCAAGGGAAAGGATACCAAGGGGATTGGAGCCAGAATTAGTTTAGGGGGTAAAAAGATATGAAGAGATGCAAATTTGGTATTATAGGTTGTGGAAGTATTGCAGAGATAGCACATCTGCCGTCCATAAAGAAGACTCAAGAAGCAGAATTAGAAGCAGTCTGTGATATAGATTCAAAACGTGTTAAGGAAGTAGCGGAAAAATGGGGCGCAAGATACTCATTTACTGATTATCGTGAGATGTTCAAAAAAGTTAAACTTGATGCTGTAGTGATTGCCACGCCGAACAATATGCATAGAAACCAGGCTATTGCGGCAGCAAAGGCAGGGGTTCATGTGGTAGTAGAAAAACCTCTTGCGATTAGTAATAAAGAGGCATGGGATATTGTAGAGACATGTAGAAGATATAAAGTTAAATTAATGGTAGGATGTGATAGGAGATTCTGGACACACAATCAGTGGGCAAAGCAACTTATTGAAGAAGGGGTGATTGGGAAAGTGCTAATGTCACGTGCATCATTGCACGAACACTGGTATAATTATCAGAACTATGTAGCCAAGACAGATTTCAGGCTGCATTGTGAAATTGCAGGTGGAGCAGCTATTTCAGATACAGGTGCCCATGCCATAGATTTGTTGACATGGCTTAATGGCAGTAAAGTCAAACGCACTATAGGTATTGCCAAAAGGTTAGCTATGCCAGAGAGCTATACCCTTTGTGACGATACAGCATGGGTATTATTGGAATTTGAAAATGGTGCCTATGGCTGTATAAGTTGTAATCGGTTTTCACCAGCAGTATCCCAGGTAACAGAACTATATGGGACAGAAGGGACAATTTTTACCTGTACTGATGCTACTAATCCATTCCAGAGTTGGCCCATGGCAGTTTTTACCAATAAGGATTATAACATAGAAGACTTACCTGATATAATCAAGAACTATCGTTGGCCACAACTTTTCTGGGTAGAAGACATAATTAATCGCCCACTGCAGAAGCGGTGGGTGCCGATTTGTCCACCGCGTTCCCCTAATAATTATGAGAATATGACGAAGCATTTTATGGACTGTGTCATTAATGACAAAGAGCCCTTGGTTTCTGGTGAAGATGGTGCAAGGTCAATTGAGGTAATGTGCGCGGTATTTAAGTCAATGGAGACAAATTCCTGGGTAGAACTTCCTTTAAAAGAAGAGGTCATTCCACCACATTACAAGGTATTACCCAGAGAAGAATAAAAGATTATGAGTCCAGGAGGTATGAATGCGATGAAGAAGATATTAGTAACAGGAGCGACAGGATATGTGGGGTGTGAAGTAGTACGGCAATTGTTAGCATCAGGGAAAGAAGTGACAGGTTTAGGCCGCACTCTTTCTGGTGAAAAGATACCATTTATCCAGGCAGACTTGACTGAGCCAGCAAATCTAAACCAGGCTTTATCTGGGAAGACATTTGACTGCATAATGCATATTGCATCCTTGCCTGGAGATACAGGTGACCCACAAGAGATGGTTCGCGTCAATGTGAACGGCTGTCTAAATCTGTTAGAGTATGCCCGAAAGATTAAAGTAAAACGGTTTGTTCTGGCAAGCAGTATCTCATCCTATGAATGGTATCCTGCAACAAAGTTTAACCCACCTGACTATATGCCAGTAGATGAGAACCATCCCTGCCGTCCCAAGGATATGTATTCAACTACCAAACACACGCAGGAGTTGTTAGCTATAACCTACTATCACCAATATAGTGTGCCAACTACTGTGCTTCGGTTAACAGCAGTGGTTGGGCCACGTGGAAAAGGCGGAGGCCGCGGATGGCGTGAATTTGCTGAAAAGTTAGATGAAGGAAAGAGAGTTCAAATCCCACACTTTTCTAAAGAAGAGTTATGCCATTATGTGGATGTACGGGATGTAGGACGAATGTTTATTGCTGTGGCAGAACATCCAAAGGCAGTTGGTGAAATCTTTAACTGTTGTGGACCAGGACCTACCAGGGGTTCTGAGTTTGCTGAGGTTGTCCAGAATCTGGTACCAGAGATAAAAGTAGAATATGGATTCCCATGGAGTATGGCCCAAGGAGGAGAGGTTGCATTTGATATGTCCAAGGCAAAGAAACTGATAGGTTTTGAACCACAGTATACCCTTGCAGATGCCATCAAAAATATCAAGGATTGGATTGATGCAGGTGGATTAGAAGAAAAAAAGAGTGCTGTTGATGCCTCTTATGGAAAAGGCGTGGGGAAATAGATAAAGTTAAGGGAGGGAGTAGATATGATAATCACGATGCACGGATTGAGCACTATGCACTGCAATATACAGACTGATATCAGGCTTGCAAAAGAGACTGGATATGATGCTCTTGAGATTGTTGAAATCAAATTACTACGATACTTAGACTGCGGATTCAAAGCAGAAGATTTGGCACAATTATTTAAGAAGTACTCTATTCGCCCTGTTTGCATCAATGCATTAAAAAATATAGAACGCGTGAAGCCAAAAGAACGCAAAGAACTTCTTGCTGAGGCAGAACGTCTATGCAAAGCTGCAGAGGTTTTGGGATGCCAGACTATTCAGTTGGTGCCATTTTGTGGTTTGAAGGGAAGACTCTGGAAAGAAGTGCTTAAACTTACTGCCAAGAATGCAGCTGATATTGCTGACATAGGAAAACAGTACGGTGTAAGGTTTCAATTAGAGCCAATCGCATGGTCTCCTATACATTCCTTATCACAGAGCCTGCAAGTTATTGAGGAGGCAGGGCGTGACAATGTGGGAATGGTGATAGACTTCTGGCATCTATGGGCAGGAGAAGAGACGACCCCTGATGAGGTAGCGAAATTAGATGCCTCGCAGATATACGGGATTCATTTCTGCGATGGAATCCGACATAAAAAAGGAACAAAGTGGGTAGAAGAGGAACTTAGAGGATTCCTACCCGGTGAAGGCAAGATACCGGTTAGAAAATGGGTAGATGCTGTCAAATCTACAGGATTTGATGGGGTGTGGTCATCCGAACTATTAAGTCCAAAACACTGGGAGTGGGACCTATTGGAGATTGCCCATGAGACCAAGGCGCGTATGGAACAATACTTAATGTAATAAAAAGGGAGGTATTAACTTGACATTCACACCTAATGTTGAGATTCTTCTTGATGCGATTACGAGAAGGAAGATTCCTGAACGCATTCCAAACTATGAACCTTATTATAATGAGAAAACAGTGACAAAAGTCATTGGTAAGCCATTTCCAGAAGGTCCGTACACGACTAAAGAAGCCTGCCGTAATATGATTCGCCTGGTTATTGAATACTACCTGACTATCAGGTCAGATATTATTTCCATTATGCTAAATGGGCCATCCCTCCCTATGAAAAGGGAAGAAGAGAGAACTGATAAGGAGAAAAGGGACTATCTTACTCAGCGTGATATCCCCACTATCTTTAATCGTGCGGATTATAATAACTACCCATGGCCAAAGGAAGGGGAGATGAAACTTTCGGATGCCGATAGGCTCATGCTTGAGACCGTTAGAGAAATGGTTCCACAAGGAATGGGAATAATGGTTTCAAGAAGCGGTATTTTTGAAATGATGAACTATATGACAGGTTATGAAAACTTTTGCTATCTGCTTAAAGATGACCCAGGGCTTCTGGATGAATTCGCCAACCGTTTTGGAGAAATAAACTTAAAAATATTCGCTGAAGTTGCACAATATGATTTCGTGAATATCCTGCACATGGGCGATGACATTGCATATAGAGGAGGAACGCTCGTTTCACCTGAACTTCTCCGCAAGTGGCTTTTCCCATGGATGAAGAAATACACCGGGATAGCCCATAAGAATGGCAAGGTATTCACATATCATTCGGATGGTAACTTCAAGGCAGTGGCTGAAGATATAATTCAATCTGGTGTGGATGGAAAACAGGCATTTGAAGAAGTGAGTTATAGTGTGATAGATTTCAAGAAAGACTATGGTGACAGGATTTCTGTGCTTGGTGGTATTGATGTTGATTTAATGGCACGGCTGTCAGAAAAAGAACTCAGACGTTATGTTCGTAAAGTACTTGAAATTTGCGCCCCAGGCGGCGGTTACACTGTTGGTTCAGGTAATACCTTTGCCACTTACATACCTATTGAGAACTACATGGCAATGCTTGACGAAGCCGAAGCATTCATGTAGCGGAGATAGAAATAGTTATAAAGATAAAGGAGGGAATGAGTTATGGCAGGAAGATTGAAGGATAAGGTGGCAATCGTTACTGGAGCGGCTTCTGGCATCGGGAAGGCTATTGCTCATGCCTTCGCTGATGAAGGAGCAAATATCGCTGTGGTAGATTTACAGGAGGCGAAAGGACAATCCGTAGTTAAGTCAATTAAAGATAAAGGACGAAAATGTATATTCGTTAAGGCCAATGTCAGCGAAAGCCAGGAGGTTGCTATGATGATTACTGAAGTGGTTCGGCAACTCGGGAGTCTGAATATCATGGTAAACAATGCCGCTATTATTCGCCAGGCATCGTTATTAGATACTACTGATGACATCTGGGATTTAATTTTGAAGAATAATCTGCGTAGTTGTTTTCTTTGCTCACGAGAATCGGCAAAGGTTATGATTCGTCAAGGTCGTGGTGGAAACATTATCAACATCTCTTCAATTCACGCTATTTTGTCTGAGCCATCAGCTTGTGCCTATACTGCTGCTAAAGGCGGAATAGAAGCCTTTTCACGAACTATCGCTACAGAGTTGGCTCCGCATAAGATTCGGGTCAATTACATTCGTCCAGGAGCAACATATACTGAACTAACTATTCCTATGTATACCGAATCAGTTAAGAGGGCACTTTTCACCAGGGTTCCTATGAAGGAGATTGCTCAACCTGAGTGGATTGCCTCTGTTGCTGTTTTTCTGGCATCAGACGATTCACGTTACATGACTGGAGAAGGGATCACGGTTGATGGTGGTTATGTAATGGATGGTAGTCTACCAGGTGCAACCTACTGGGAAAAATAAGGGTTATCTTCTGATGGAAGGTAAAGTTGTCACTGGTGCTATCATACCTGTAGACGGAGGATTTACCGCGTACTCAGGTGTGTGAAAGACATCTCTAGAATCTCCCTTCCTAATGGAAAATCAGGCAAAAGGCAACATATTGTCATATAAATATTGTAATATATTGATACAAAATAAGTTACAATAATAAATGCTGACGGAAAAGTTGTCACTTGCATAACTTTAATATTTTCAATAAGATGTAACTTTTAACTGTCAATCAATTGTCACAATGCGGTTGGATGAGTGCCTGAAAAATGAGGGTGGGAAATTGATTTTGAAAATATTTTAAAATTTTTTATATTAGAAAATAAAAGAGTTATGAAAAAATATCAGAATAAATTATAAATTTTTTTAATCGTGGCATGAAAATTGCTATATAATAAGATAGGAAAAGGAAAGAAGGGATTTTTTAATGAATTTATGCCCGCACGTGCGTGCAATTGGCGTTTACTCTTATACAAGAAGGATTGAAATATGGCTGTAACAATGAAGGAAATAGCAAAAAAGACAGGGGTATCCCGACAGACTGTATCTGATGTTCTGAATAACAAGTGGAAAGAGAAACGCATTGGAGAAGTAACAAGAAGAAGAATCTATGCTACTGCCCAGCACTTAAATTACCGACGTAATAACATTGCCAGAAGTTTGGTAATGAAAAAGACCAATATATTAGGGTTGCTCATCCCTTGTGTTACCTATTCCTTCTGGCCTAAATTTGCACGTAGCGTTGAAGATACAGCACGTGAGAATAATTACCGTGTTCTTCTCTGTCATATGAATAATGATTGGCAGAGAGAGATAGAAGAGATAGATTTATTACTGGAGCACAGAGTCGCGGGCTTAATTGTTACCCCTGCTTGTGATCGTCAGAATAATGAGATTTATTTACGGTTGTGGGAGGAAGGGATACCTTTTGTCTTGATAGATCAATCTCTGGGTGGGTTGCGATGTAATTTTGTTGGAACAGACAACAAAGCAGGTGCCTACGAAGCGGTTACTCACTTAATCAAATTAGGCCATACGCGCATTGCGCATATAAGAGGACTTCAAAGTTCATCGACTGCACAGGATAGATTGCAAGGATATTGCAAAGCCCTGGAAGATAATAATATTTCTTTTGACCCTGACCTGGTAGAAGGGGATGGGTTTGAGCAGGATGACGGCTATAAGGCAGCGGAGAATCTTTTAAAACTGGAGAGATTACCGACAGCGATATTTGCTGTGACAGACATGGCAGCTATAGGCGCTATGCAAGCTCTTAAAAGGAAGGGTTTAAAGATACCTGAGGACATAGCGATAGTAGGGTTTGCTGATATTGAATGGGCTTCAATTGTGGAACCACCACTTACTACCATGAGGCAGCCAGTGATGGAAATGGGTAGAACAGCAGTCCAGATTATCCTCAAAGAGATCAAAGAGGAGATAAAAGAAATACATAGAGTTATTCTGATGCCTACTCTGATTGTCAGAGAATCTTGTAGAGCTAATACAACCAAAGAAGGAGGTGACAAAGTAGGGTTGTCATAGAAAAAAGTGGTTATTTTTAACATTCTGAAACATAATTAGTTATAGAACGGTGAGAAAGGAGCGAGAAAAATGGAAAAGAAAGTATTGGGTTGTGGTAAGCAAAATTTGAATGTATACCTATTTTTGCTTATGGTGATGTCTGTAATCACCGGTACAACGGGTACATCTGAAGCCTCCATTGCAGAATCATCTTATATTATCTACCAGAGTGGTGGTACGGTTTATGCTCAGAATGGACAGACAGGAGTAAATGACTATTCTGGAACAGACGCAAGGACAGTAATACAAGCAGCACTGAACTCTGGCACTGTCGTCTATATCAAAGAGGGAACTTATACACTTACTGGAAGCCTATACATACCCGGCAATAGGCATTTGATTGGCGCACAAAAAGATGCCACCATTTTGCGCGGGTCCGGCGGCTTTAACGAACTCATAAGTATGGATGTGAATTCCGGGCATATCTTGATTGAGAACTTGCTTCTTGATGGCAATAAAGCGAGTGGTGCCACAGGTGTGGGAATTAGAATAATCAGCGCTTGGGATTTTCTTGTCCGTGATGTAAGAATTACAGGAGCAAGTGGTGCGGGTATTTATTTTTATGGTGCTGCAGGAAATATAGGTTACGGTAATTTTGAGAATATATTTATTTCCAATTGCAATGGTAACGCGATGTGGATTGGACCCTATGTCATTGACAGCGTGTTTCATTACATCAACATGGCGCATTGTAATTATGTTAAAGTAGAGGGTCCAAGCGTAAGCTCGTTATGGTTTGACAATATTATCGCAGATAGTTTCGATGCGGTAGTTGGAGAATCTCACGGAATGATATTGAATGATGTAAATAACATTATGATATCTCATTCCCAATTCTATAATTCCCTGAGAAATGGTTTGGTGTTTCAGCTAACAGGTGCTAATGACAGCACAAACATACAACTTATAGGTAATTACTTTGGCGGCAATGGAACACAAGCAGCAAATAGTTGGAATAATCTTATGCTCTACAATACTGGGACAGGCGTGTTCCGGCAGGTAGTAGTAGCTAATAATGTATTTGTAGGTAGTAGTATATCCGCTTATGGGATATACCTTTCGGGTACATTTGCAAGGTCAATTATTGAGGCAAATAGTTTTGACACCAGCCATCTCAGTGGCACAATATCCAGCATCCCGACAGGGATGACCGTGAAGAACAACCCTGGCTATGTTACTGAGAACAATGTCTTATCTGCCACATTTGCCATAGACTCTCTTGGTTTGAAGACAGTCACTATTCCGCATGGTTTGGCTGTGACACCCAATAAGGAAAATATTGCTTTGACGGTTATTGAAGAAACAAATGTTGATGACTGGGGATATAATTTGTTAAAAGTTGATAGTGTAGATGCAACAAATGTGGTGGCTAAAATCAACGTCTCAACACGAAGTACAACTGCAGGAGCTACAGCAAGGTTGGCTTTGAGGGTTGGTAAGCCTTAATAGAAGATATGAAAATGTTGGATTTAACAGGGCAAATCTGACCATGAAAGGAGGTGGAAAGTAGGGAAGATTAGAAAAGGTAAGCCCTTTAATATAGAAGGGCTTAAGAGTTAACTCTTAAGCAAACCAATTCTTGGAAGAATTGGTCTTGACAAACCCGACCACTTTAAACAGGACATCTTGGTCGGAACGAAAGTGTTTGAAAAAGCAAGTGAAGAAGGAAAGGAGATTAGGAAAATGAATAAGAAAATATTCTTATCGGTAATTGGGGCTTTTCTGGTGTTCTTTGCTGGCACCACGAGCACCCAGGCGGGAGTCAACCTTGCATTGAGTGGTACTGCTGGAAATGATGGAATGGATCCTGGGTGGGTTGGGGCTACTGGTGATATGACCCACAGGCTAAATGACGGAGTATTGGGAGTTCCAGGATGGATTGTGTTTGATAGTGGTGTGCCAGCCCGCGGCTGGATTACGTGGGAAGAGGCAATAGCAGTTCAACAAGTAAAGGTTTATCACGGAATAACTGCGGGATTAGGATACATCACTGAAGCATTCCAGATTCAAACCCTGGTTGAGGGTGGTAATGCGGCAAGTGATGCTGACTGGATAACTCAGGCCAGTGTAACGGGTAATACTAATGCTGTTACGACTCATGATTTTCCACCTGTGGTTACACGCGGTGTGAGGATTCTCATGACTGGTACTGGTAGCGCTGGTAGCGCACCGCCTATAATTGAGGAAATGCAAGTATATGGATCCTCCTTAACCAACGTAGGGTCGGTTGGCACCCCTGCAAATGATGGAATGGATGCTGGGTGGGTTGGGGCTACTGGTGATATGACCCATAGGCTGAATGACGGAGTATTGGGAGTTCCAGGATGGATTGTGTTTGATAGTGGTTTGCCAGCCCGCGGCTGGATTACGTGGGAAGAGGCAGTACTAGTCCAACAAGTAAAGGTTTATCACGCAATAACTGCGGGGTCAGTATACATCACTAAAGCATTCCAGATTCAAACCCTGGTTGATGCTGGTAACCCGGCAAATGATGGTGACTGGATAACTCAGGTCAGTGTAACGGATAATACTAACGCTGTGACGACTCATGATTTTCCACCTGTGGTTACACGTGGTGTGAGGATTTTCATGACCGATAATAGCGCAGACCCTATAATTGAGGAAATGGAAGTCTCGGGATATATGAGTGAACCCTTGTATGTATTCTCTTTAATGGGCAAAATTGATGACCTGAAGGCGAAACTGGCTTCTGCTAATGCTAACATCGCTGATTTGCAGAATCAGTTAGCTACTGCTCAAGCAGACATGGGTACAGCTAATGCAACTATACTAAGTCTACAATCTCAGTTAAATACTGCGATTGCATTAGCTGGGTCTCTCCAAACACAGTTGAATGCAGCGGATGCTATGATAGCGAGTTTAACAGCCCAACTCAACACTGCTAATGCAACGATAACCTCGCAACAAGCTACAATAACAACCTTACAAAATAGCTTGAATGCAGCCTATACTACTATAGGTCTACTTAATGCTGAAGTAAGCAGGCTTACTGCTGAATATGATGCAGCTATTGCCGGCTTATATGAGATCAAGAGACTGATTGGTACCCCGCAAGGGAAGAGAGCCAGCAATGGTATAGAGGCTGGAGATACCACAGTTGGAGCTTTGGTTAACGATGTCATTGACATGCTTCTTGCCCCACCTGGGCAGAATATCAGGAATCAGGACTGGAAGAACTAACCAGACTGATGAAGGCTCATTATTAGAGCGTAGGTGTTGGAGGAGAGGGATATTCTCATCCCTCTCCTCCTTTTTGGAGTGAGAAGGTAAAATAGGAGGTATTTTCGGATAGCTATGTCGCATCAACATAGACGTGGATTTACCCTTATAGAATTGCTTGTGGTCATAGCCATCATCAGCATACTGGCGGCGATGTTGTTACCGGCATTAAAAAATGCTAGAGAAAAAGCAAGAATGGCAGCCTGTGTGAACAACCTTAGACAAATAGGTATGGCGATACATATGTATCTGGAGGACTACGGGAGTTTTCCCGGTCCATCTTCTGCAGTATTTTATATATACAATCTTTTGCCTTCTTACATAAAAAGTGCAAAAACGTTTTCTTGTACCTCTGACCGTGACCCAACTGTAGGAGGAACTTATGGATTCTGGTATCCAGGTGGAGCGGGTGAATTTCCTCTAAATGGTCTTAGTTATGGAATTAACTGGGAGCTTGCAGGATATTATTTAACTGATATACCTTCTACTTTATCCCAGATAGATTCTCCGACAGAAACATGGATGTTTATGGACTTTTGGCATGAGTGGGGAATGTTTCAACAGGAATTAACTGATAATCCCCCTAAGATACTTAGAGCAAATGTACATAATGACAGTGCTGGCCCTAATGTTTTATTTGTAGATGGACATGTAAAATGGATGAAGCAACCACTCCCGAGAAATAAAAGATTCTGGGCAGGTCCCTACGACTGGTAACAGATTCTGGAAAGGAAAAGATTAATGGGAAAGTTAATTTTAATAGAAGAAAAACAACCCGTGGAAATAATAATAAGCAAAAATGCTAAAGAGCCAGAGAATAAAGCAGCTAAAATACTTCAGGAAAAGATAAGAAATAAAAGTGGCTTAAATCTTAAGATAAGAAGAAAAAATGAATTAAAAACATTTGACTCTCAAAGGGGGGTGTTCATACTTCTTGGTGCGATTCAGACCCCTTTCCCCTTGATTGACAGATTGACCCAGAAGACAAACTTTAATAAAAATGTCCTTAAAGAGGAAGATTTTGCCATTAAATCTATAAAAGAGGCAGGTAATCACTATATTCTGGTTATCGGCGGAAGTCCGTTAGCCGTAATATTTGGGGTAGGGAAGTTGTTGAGAAATATTAAATTCTCTCAAAATGCTTTTCAAATACCTGAGATAAACCTTATTGAGAAACCTGTCCATAAGATTAGAGGAACTTTTATAGCCACTCATCATCCGAGCCGGTGCTATCACGAATGGGATTTCGATATCTGGCAGGATTACGTTACGGAGTTAGCTCTCTGGGGAATAAATACGATTTTCTACTTCCCGTTACAGTACGGCCAGTGGAATAGAAAAGTCTGGTATGGTACAGAATCAGAGAAAGCAAAGTGGGGTTTGTTGGGTTCAAGAGTTCCCCGGATGATAAAATCCTTGGGGTTAAAAGTAGGTATCCACATCAACTTTAATGACGTCTTCCCTGAGGACGCTGCCCGGTTAAAAGTTCCCAAAAACGGGACCTCAGAGGATATAGCCATACTTGTGACTGAAGCCGGCGGAGGGATGATCTGTCCATCACCGGCTAAGAATCAAAAGATTATCATGGATTTGAGAGAAGAATTGTTCCAAAAACTGCCTCATATAGACCTTCTTTCTATTGACATTACCGATGACGGCGGTTGTGCATGCAGTGACTGCAAAAAAGGTTACCTCGGGCTGTATCTCAAGCTTTCCAAAGAGATTTCCAAGCGGTTAAAAAAGTATCATCCGAAAGCCGATGTAATCATTAACACACAGGCACTTTCAAAAAAAGGAATGGATTCTTTCTGCCGCAAGATCAGAGAAGACTCAATCTGGGTTGATTATATCCTCTATGATTGTTTTGGGGTGACTCTTGCATTGGAAGATCTGAGAGCCAAATTACCTGATAAATTCAAAGACAGAATCTTAGCCCAGCCGGAGATTACCATGCGGGACGGTATGGGCAAAAGAGGTGCAGTCCCGTGGGTCAAGGAATTTGACCATGCCTACGAAAAGTCCTACGACCTGGTCGCTATAGGCGGCTGGGATATGCAGAAAAACAAATATTGGCATCCGGAGGGCTGTTACTTGATGTTGCCGAGTGACCTGCCCAGGGCCTGCCGTGTTGAAGAACTTAACGGTGCCTTTTCATATTCAGAAGGACTGCATGATGATATCACCAAAATCATCTGGGCCCAAAAGGGTTGGAGACCAAAGAAAGCCCCGGTTGGTATCCTCAATGAATATTGCGGCTGGTATTTCGGAGAAAAGACAAGAGACAGGATGGTGAAAGCTATCCTGAAGATGGAGCGAATAAGTATTCTGCGGCCGAGGGTCAAGACAGCAGAGCTATCAAAACTCGCCTCAGAGATTTCTGGGCTTGTTGAATCCTCGGAAAAAGAGATATCAGCCAGGGCAAAAGAAGACTGGCGATGGAAGTTGCTTCTTCTTCGTGCAAAAACGGAAGAACTCCTTGCCTGCGGCAGCAAAGATGGAAAGTTGAGAGAGGATGTTATTCGTCTTCAGAAGGCGATTCATGGACTTACCGGGACGCGATTTGCGCCAGAGGAACTTCCCGTGGGAAAAGAAACGCTGGAGTATATTCTTGAACAAGACCATAAGCTCTATGATTTAAGAATGTCTATTTTTGAAAGAATAGAGAAATGGTAGATAATAACAGAGAGGTTTTTAATGAAGGCAGAAAATCTATTTAGTATTGATGAGCCACTGAAATACGGGCTTACATGGTATCTCTTATCTTATGTGTTGACACCAGCAGTAAAGAGAGAACCTCCCCATCTTATAGGTGATGTAACAGTAGCCAAATACAATGGGGATGGGAAGATAATTTTTGTTGGTGATTGTCATCTACCTTGCAGGGTCTTTGCGATAACGAGGGATTATAACATCATTTGGTCAAAAGAGGGAATAGATGCGCGGGGGCTTGATTATTCTATAGTAAAAAATACTTTATTGATATACCAGTTTGCCAGGCTCCCTAGACAAGAGCACAGGATAATTGAACTCGATGCCAGCACAGGGAAACTCTTACATAAACTTAATTCTACCTCATTAGGCCCTATAGGTAACCCAATAGCAGCAACTGGCATAGGGTGTGTAAGTTATCATCCGGAAGACCATGACAAATTCTGGATAGTGGATAGTGAACACCATACAGTTTATTGTTCAGATTGGGCGGGAAATGTCTATTACCAGTTTGGAACATATAATAAACCTGGAGATACTGGTATCCTATTACAAACCCCAATCTCACAGATAGGGATGTATAACCAGCCCACTGATAGTAAAATCCTATTACAAAATCCTGCTTATGTCTCTCCAGCCATAGGTCATTTTGGAGCAATACTTATCTCTGACTGGGCTAATCACAGGATATTGAATTTTTCTCTCAAAGGTGAAATTCATCACGTTTTACCTTTCCCTTACCCCTACGCAACCTATGTAAACGAGACCAATTGTGTTGCTGTTTTTAACGGAGGCAATCCTACTGGAGGATGGTATGGGGTATTTTTATTAGGCGATAGTAATACACCTGTGCCCAGATTTTATATACCTATGAATACCAATATGGTTATCTCTCATCCAAAGATACCTTTTAGATTTCTTTTAGCCTGGGATTGTTCCCTTTATGAGATTGATTTTAGAGATAAGATTTATAGGGAAGTGCCTTCAGCACCACCTATACAATGCTGTCTATTTACCAATACAAAGGTTACACACAATAATCACATTTGCAGCCCTCCTGTTGTTGATTGGTTCAGACCAAACAAAACATTTATTATAAAACCGACTGAGGATGGTAGAGTCTTTATTGAAGCAGCAAGATTTACTGCTTTAGATGGTAACTGGGATGGAGGCTGGGAGATAATCAAGACTGTGAATTTAAAGAAAGACACAGTTAGACCTATCTTCTTACCACAGCCTTTAGGTATATGCCGTATTAAAGTAGAACTATATTCTGATGGAAATGTAGATGGATATGTCTGTCTACACGGATAAAAAGGAGGGGAAGAGTCTATGAAGTTAATGAGTAAAGCATATCTAAGTTTAATTGTAGTTTCAATTCTCTTTTCAGAAGTATCTTTTGCTGAAACTAATAAGTCTGTAGTTGGATACTGGAAGTTTGATGAAGGAGAAAGCAAGGTTGCTAAGGATGGTTCAGGAAACAAAAACGATGGCGAGATAATTGGCGCCACCTGGGTAAAGGATGATAAGGTATCTGCATTACAATTTGATGGAGTAGATAATTATGTGGTATCTTCTTCAAATGGTTTACCAACAGGAAATAAACCAAGGACGATATCAGTATGGCTCAAGACACTCAGTGGCAATGTTGTAATAATAGGCTATGGCAAGCCAGATCTAAGCCAATATAGTTGTCTTTACCTGGGTAGTGATGGAGGATTTGCTATGGGATTCTGGAGCAATGATTGCGCTAGTGGCATAGCAGTTAACGATGGTAGATGGCATCATCTTGTAGGGACATTTGATGGTGACGTTGTCAAGACATACGTTGATGGTAAAGCAGGCAATACAAGGCAAACAACTGCAGAGACTGCTGTGGGAACCTCTCTTTATATTGGTCAGTCAGGAAACAGTGGGGCATGGTTCAAGGGTCTCATAAACGAGGTTGCCATTTACGATAGAGCGCTAACTGAAGACGAGATAAAAGCCTATTATGATAAAATCAAGGATAATTATCCCAAGGAGAAGTTACAAAAGGTTAGCAGCCTCAGTCCTCCGGAGATATGTGATTTTGAAGCAGAAGGAGATATCGCCAGATGGGTTATGGGAAATGGTGCAGTTATAACGCGTTCTACTGAGTATGTTTCACATGGGGGATATTCTGCTAAGGTCGTTTTTCAGCCTGCAAAAATCAAAAAGGAACAAACCATTACTCTACCGAAAAAAAGCCTTAAATCAGAAGACTGGTCACCATACGGAATGTTCATGATGGATATCTATAACCCTAACAATTTTAAGGTCATATTCGGGATTTCAATTGCGTCAGGCAAAGGCAATCTTTACTGGCACCCTCGCCTGACTATTCCGCCATCCAGTTGGAATACTCGTCAGGTGTGTCTTCTCCTTCCAACAAACTTTGTCCTGGCAGAAGAATACTGGGGTATTGATGATATAAGTGGCATAACAATCTGGCCAAGTTACGATGTTGTTACCGAACCTCCAACTTACGAAAAAGAGCAGATGCCTGAAAACAAAGATGTAATCTTATATCTTGATAACATTAGACTACTTACCAAAGAAGAGACAGTTAAGTTGATAAATACCTGGGCACCTATAGAATCTTCTGCCACTGCTGTACAAGCAAAGGTTTCTCCGAAGGAAAATAAGATTGATGAAAACGTTCTTGGTAGGCTTCGCAGATTGAGGATCCTGTGGATGCATAAAACTACTCCGACAGATGAAAATGATAAAGCGGCCATTATTAACGACTTTGCCACCTTCAGGGCACTTGCCAAGTATAATCTAAACTATTTTATTGGAAGTCCCCCCGCTCTGGAAGAACTAAAGAAATATGATGTAGTAATCTTTGATGATGTTGATTCAGATGACTTCAGCAAAGAGGAATTAGAACGAGTAAAAGAGTTTTACAATTCTGGTGGAGCGATGGTCATGATTGGTGGATGGGCAAGTTTTGGAGGCGAAGCAGGATATGGTAACCATCCTGGATATAAAAATACACTAATTGAAGATATACTGCCAGTAAAGATTTTTCCTCCACCTGATGGTAGTGGAAAAGAACCAAAATTTAAAGTAACTAACCCTGAGCATCCTGTAATGAGGGGTATCCCATGGGAGACTGTACCTACCAATTATACATATAATAAAGTAGAACCAAAGGAGGGTGTAGAAGTTTTAGCAGTGGATGCTGATACAGGAAGACCTCTCATTGTGACAGGCAAAAGAGAACTCATATTCACAGGAGCAGATGGACATGGAAGGGAGATGATAAGATGGGACCCTTTAAAATGGGACCCATGGGGAAATTTCATCCTTCAGGGACTTGATTATATTACTAAAGATAGAAAGATTGAGGAATTGGAAAAAGTAGTGATTGCAAAGAGTGACTTACCAAACTTAGTAGGAATAGGAACTGACATTGAAGGCAAGGTTTCACTGGTTAATTTGAGTGGAAAAGATAATAACGTGATTCTTAAAGTTTCTCTTTTATCTTTTTTAAAAGAGCATATAATAGAAAAAGAATTGGCTTCTTTAATAATGAGACCTTATGAAGTTAAAGAGGTGAATTTTTTGCTTCCCATTCCAGCCAATCTTTCTGATGGGAAATTTGCAATAGAATTTAGAGTAGAGGATTTTTATACAAGGGATATTTTGAATACCTTCTCACAGGAAATATCTATTAAAAAATTTCCCAATATTGAATTTGCCGTTGAACCACCTTACTATGAAGGCCAAAATTTTAAGTGTCCAATTATAATAAATAATGCCCTCAATCCAAAAGAAGTCAAAGCAAATCTTAATATAGAATTAATAAAAGATGAAAAGATATATGAATTAGGTCAACAAAAAGTATTCATCAGACCAAATGAGACAGAAAGAATTTATTTAAATTTTTCAAATAAAGATGTAAAGCAAGGAAAATATGATTTTGTAGCTACTCTTTATGATGACAGAGGCAGTCTAATCACTCAGACAAAAAGACAGGCAAGAATCTATCCTATTCCTACGAATGGGACTGAATATGATTTTAATTGGGTCCGCCTTATCTGGAGTAGAGGAGATGATATGGTATTTAATCCAAGATGGGAAGAACTTGACTTTTTCAGATTGGGGTATGGGCCTGTGAATTTACTTGGAGTGCCAGGCAGTATTGGTCCAGTGGTTAATCCCCCAGGCGGACACCTTAAAGGTATGCCTCTAAAAGCCGATGTGGTTCCACAATTGGAAAAGTGCGCTGAGCATCGTATACCTTTTTATGTTTCCATACTCAGTTCATGGAGCATGAATATGGAACCATACGAAATTATAATGGAGAGAACAAGGGCGGTTATTCGCTGGGCAGAAGAAATTGGTAAGGAATACTTCTTGGGTGTGATGCTCCATGAAACCGACGGTTTCCTTACTGCTCCTGTTGCTGTGCTATCCCATGCACAAACACGGTTAGAAAAGGCAAATGCGTATATCAGATTCATTAAGAAGATTAAAGAAGACTTACAACTTCCTCCGGGCAAGACTTTCTGGGTAGTTCCTGCTTTTATAGATAACCCTGGCCTTTATTATGAGGCTGGAGCAGATGTCAGACTGATGGAAACCCCAGAGGGCGTAATCGGAAGTTTCCCAATTGAGATATCTCAAATGCGAGGCGAAAGCCGTAGTTTTAATAAAAGATGGGGTGTGTCTATGCGAACTGACCAAATAGTCCACCCCCATCTTATGGGGATATTTCATTATAATACAACTACAGGCAGATACGACCCAGAGATGAAAAAAGATGAGCCCAGGAAGTGGGGCTGGTCATTACAGGATACATACAAGATGTATATAGAGAAATACTATAGTGGAGTAAACTATCTTGAGGAAGGGTATGTATTCCCCTTGAGGGCAGGCAAACTTGTAGAAGACGGCAGGATGATGATGAAATACCTGGACTTTATAGAGAATAATCCCCGTGGTAAAGAGGTAGTAAGTAAAGTTGCTGTAGTAAGGAGCAAAGGTGACTACTGGGGTGGTCTGGCAGCATGGTCATCAAAAGATGAGCCTGTTATAAAAGGTAACTATCATCATGCTTTTGGATTGAGCTGGTGGATGAGGCCAGGCAATGGGTTGCCTTTTAAAGAAGAGGCGGACTTCGTTTATTTCAATGCCTTCTTTCCTAACCTTACAGATGATGCAGTGCTGGCAAAATCTTTCTGGACAGGAACGCCTTATGGGGCAGTAGATATAATATACCCGGCAATGAAATTATCAGACATGAAGAAATACAATTCTATTATCTTTTTAGGGTATAACAGGATGGATTCAGTAAGAGGCGATTTTTTAAATGACCTAATTAACTATGTAGGGGAAGGAGGAATAATTCTATTATCTACTGACCAGTTAAAAGATAGTAATGACAAATTCCCTAAAGAAAAACTTAAGGAATTTTTAGGTGCAGAGTTGACAGAGGACAGAATCTATTTGAAAGGTGCAATAGAGGTAACAGAAGAGACACCTTTGGAATTTAAGAAAGGTACATATGATATCCCTACCACACTATCCTTATATCAGGAGAAAGAGCCATGGGTATATAAGGCAAAAATAGGAACGGCAGAAATAGTAGCAAAAGATAGTCAAGGCACACCTCTTCTATTACTTAATAAATACAAAAAAGGATATATTGCCATTTTAACTTCTGCTACTTTTTCTATGATTCCACCTACAGGAAAAAGTGAATTTGTATACGATGTAATAGATAAAGTAGCAAAATATCAAGGACTTCCCGTATCACTTAATCCAGTGTATGAGAACATAGAATTTCTGATAGGTAAATCTGGCACAAATGAAGCAACGATATTTTTGATGAATCATGGAGAGAAAACATGGAAAGGGGATATAAAGGTTGACCTTAATAATGCAGGGCTATCTCCTGGTATATGGAAGGTTATCTCTGCAAGGGTGAGTAAAGGTTATAATACAACCATTGAGATAAGTCCAGAGGTTCAAAATAGCGAAAATAGTATAATTATAAAAGGGATTGAACTTTTGGGAGACAAAGATGACTTTATCTCTTATAGGCAGGCAAGTTTTACAGTAATCAGAATCGGTAGGTAATCTTAAGGAGAAAAAAGATATGAAAAGCATAAGATTTAGGATTGTTTTTGGATTTTTTGTATTTATGATGGTAATGAATACAGCTGGTTGTGAGAAAAAGGTTGTTGATAAAAGAACTGTTATAAGATTCTTCAATCCACAGGGTATTAGTGAAGAGATAAAGATGATGGAAGAGATAGTTAATAAATTTGAGAAAGATAATCCGGATATAAAGGTAAAGATTGAATCAGGAGGAACACCAGATAAACTATTGGTGGAGATAGCTGGCGGTATGCCACCGGATGTTTTTCTAAGCTGGACAGACTGGGGCCCAATGGCAGAGAAAGATACTCTGTTGGAACTGGATACATATATAGAAAGACATCATCTTAATCTTAATGACTATTTTCCTTGTGCAATAGGTTTTTCTAAATACAAAGGCAAATCTTATGTCTTTCCTGTAAATTTGCATATCCCGGTTGCATTTTATAATAAAGATATGTTTGATAAAGCAGGAATACCTTATCCTAATGGGTCCTGGACATGGAATGAGTATTATGAAACCGCTGTCAGATTGACTGATAGAAGTAGTGAGAATGGCATAAGGACTCAGTTTGGAACACAACTTGGGAACTCTGCTTACTTCTGGATACTTCAAAATAAGGGGCAAATATTTGATAGAGGAAATAAAAGGTCCAATATAAAAAGCGAAGAAGCAATAGAGGCTTTGAGATTTGCCTATAAGCTATACAGTGATGCTTCACCTTCTCTTTCTGAAATGAAAACATTTAGTGGTGTTGGCGATGTGAACCCTTTTATAACAGGAAAGATAGGGATGCTTATACAAACAGGCGCATACATAGGGATATTTTCACAACAAATAAATAATTTTCGCTGGGACATAGCCCCCTTACCTATTCCGCCTCATAGTAAGCGGGTCAATATCATTTCTGCTGATTATTTGGGAATTCCTCGTGGAAGTAAACACCCTGAAGAGGCATTCAGGTTTTTAAAGTACTATTGCGGAAGAAAAGGAATGGAAGTCTTTATCTCTCACAAGAGATTTATCTTACCTTATAGAGAGATGGCATATGAAACCTTTGTCCCACCACCAGAGAATATAAAGCTTTTGATAAACATCCTTGAAGAACCTTACATATTTAATCCACTAACTCATATTGAAGATGAAAGATGGTTTGAGATGATGACCCACTTCTGGGACGGATGGGAATTAATCCTGTCAGGTAATATTAGTTTTGATGAAGGTATTGACAAAATGGAAATAGAAATGAACAGAAGATTAGAACAAATTTGGAGATGAGTATATTATGAATCCAGATTTTAAGCAAATTCGCCCTATTATACCCGAGAGTGGTCCACTATTATGGGAGTTAGTAGAGAATGAAGAGATACAGCCTCCTTTACAAATCATACACGGATTTACTCCAGGATGGTTTAAGGAATCTATGGGACTGGACTACGGAGAACAGTGGCACAGGGACCCTATCTATAGACATGAGACTGTTGTTAAGATGAAGAAGACGCTTAATCAGCGTTTCCCTCAGCTCATGTTAGGAGGAAGTAATCCCGAATCTACACATGGTTCCATTTCTGTTATCTATGGGACAGCCCTTATCCCTGCTATTCTCGGTGCTCCTATAGTGTACATGGATGATAACTGGCCAGCGAATCCTCCTGCTCACATGAGCGAAGAAGATGCGTGGAAGATGGAAGTTCCCAAGTTAGAGTCTTCGCCGATTTTCTGTAACCTGATGGAGCAGATGGATATTATAGAAAAAGAATGGGGCAAGGTAGAGGGAGTACTAAATTGCCAGGGGGTTTTGAACAATGCCTTTAGAATACGGGGGCAGGATATTTTTACTGACCTCATCATCAATCCTAATCTTGCTTATCATGTCTTGGATGTATGTACTCAAACCATGATTGAAGTCATTAAGAAGGTATATGTCCGTCAAAAAGAGTCAGGCGTTGAAAAGGAATACTTTGTTACCAGTAACTGTGTCGTTAATATGCTCTCTGGAAGACAGTACGAAGAGTTTATTCTGTCCTTTGATAAAAAATTATCTGATAGTTTCAAATATTTTGGGATTCACAACTGTGCTTGGACTGTGGATCCATATTTGGATGCTTACGGTGGTATACGGACACTTAGCTATCTGGATTTTGGGATTACCTCTAACATAGAAAAGATCAAGAGAAACTTCTCGGATACACGATTATGTCTGATATACTCTATTGTAGATTTGAAGAATAAAACGAGAGATGAAATTCGCCATGAACTCCAGAGGATTCACGATATCCTTATTCCCTGCGAAATCATCATTGGAGATATAGATGCTGGAACGCCCGATGAAATGGTAATGGATTTTTACCGATTAGCTGCTGAAGTCTGGGCAGTAGAAATTGAAGAGTTGGTTCCTCGAAAATGAGTGGAAAAACAAAGAATGTTTGTATACTGCCATAGCGACGAAGCAATCTAATTTTTAGGAGGCTGAAAGATGGTAGATAGGCTCACCTTTAGAGAACGTGTGGAAATGGCTATAAAGTTTCAGAGAGTAGATAGGGTGCCTATAATGTACGGTATTATACCAGCTGCAATGCTTAAGTATAATGAGGCATTATTAGAACTTTTTAATAAATACCCCTCGGATTTTGGACCTCCTTGTGAATCAGTTTTTAATAAAGAGAATTTGCCACCAGAGTATCAGAAGGGTGAACACTATGATGCATGGAATTGTCTGTGGAAGACTGATGTGGATGGAGTATTGGGAATAGTCCAGAAGTCACCTTTAGAAGATTGGAAGGCACTAAAGACTTATAAATTTCCTGACCTTTTCCCTTCACAAGAGACTATTAAAAAAGAGAAAGAGAAGATTAAAAGGAAGAAAGAGAAGTATTTTGTCCTTATAAATGCATTTGGGCCCAGTTATATTTTTGAGAGGTTACAAAACTTAAGGGGATACTATAACCTGATGGTAGATTTTATAGAGAAGCCAGAGGATCTATATATACTGTTAGAAAGGTTAACCCAATATATGGTCAAAGGGACAGAGATAGCACTTGAACTTGAACCTGATATAGTAGGTTTTGGAGATGATTGGGGGACACAGAAGAGCCTGATAACAAGTCCTGATGTTTGGAGAGAATTCTTCAAGCCGATATATAAGAGAGTCTTTGGTATAGTTCATGCAGCAGGCTGTATCACATATTTTCATAGTGACGGTGTAATTACAGAGATAATACCTGATTTTATAGAGATTGGATTGGATATACTCAACCCACAATTTTCATGTATGGATTTACCCAAACTTGCTAAAATGACAAAAGATAAGTTATGTATAAGTAGTGACATTGACCGGCAGTATATACTTCCGAGAGGGACTCCTGAAGAGGTAAGGGAATATGTAAAAGAGGCAATTAGGATATTTGATGCGAAAGAGGGTGGATTTATCGGAAGGGGAGAGATAAATATGGATGTCCCATTATCCAATGCAGAAGTGATGTATCAGACATTTTTGGAGGTATAGTCTCGCTTGAAGGCATTAGTATTGTACTGCCCAGGAGATTTTAGGTATGATAAACCCAAGCCAAAAGAGAGGAATAAATGAATAAAAACAATAAGATTTTGAAGGTGGGTATTGTCGGTTGCGGAACGATAGCACAGATAATGTATCTGCCTATCTTGAGAGAGTTGGAAGAGTTTTATAAGGTAGTCGCGCTCTGTGATGTTTCTAAAAAGTTAGTGCAGAAAATGGGCGAACTATATAACGTGAAACAAATCTATACGGATTATCATAAGATGCTTAAAGAAACAGATATGGATG
>Ga0209514_10001096_pt1 | contig 50160 bp, 71 predicted proteins | sample Subgrocontami58m_FD_187452 | JGI IMG/M metagenome (GOLD analysis project Ga0209514, IMG submission 187452) | Subsurface groundwater microbial communities from S. Glens Falls, New York, USA - GMW37 contaminated, 5.8 m (SPAdes) (version 3) | ecosystem: Environmental > Aquatic > Deep subsurface >... | reverse complement strand
AAATGAGATCGCAAATTCCCTTAATGTTTAATGTAAAATTTACTCCCAAAGGCCAAAAAGATTTAGAAAAACTTCCTAAAGATATTCAAAAAAGAATAATTAAAAAGCTGGAATTCTTTTCAAAGCAGGAAAATCCTATTGTTTTTTCCAAGCCTTTATTGGATTTACCGCCCTCGTCGCATAGATTTAGAGTAGGTGATTACAGAATTGCCTTTTACATTGAACAAGACACAATTTATGTGGAAAGAGCAAGGCATAGAAAAGAAGTTTATTATTTGGAAATAAAAATTTAAAACCCTGCCCCAACTGGGGAGAAATGAAAAGATTTTAATTGCAGGCACCCCTTGACAAAGTTAGCTAAGTTAGCTAATATAATAATATGCAAGTATTTAATATTCATGAAGCCAAAACCAATCTTTCTAAGCTGATAGCCTTAACTCAAAGCGGGGAAGAGGTGATAATTGGTAAAGCCGGTAAGCCCGTGGCTAAGCTGGTGGAGTATAAAGCAAAACCCCAAAAACGCAAGCTGGGACTCTGGAAAGGTAAAGTCTGGATATCAGAGGATTTTAATGATGAGGATGAGGAGATAAACAAGTTATTCTACGAGGGAGAGATATTCCCCAAATGAAATATCTTCTGGATACTCACGCTTTTATCTGGTGGATGGAAGGCGGTAAAAAACTTTCTCCTAAAATTAAAAATATTTTACAAGATTCAAGTGAAGATATATTTGTATCCGTAGCCAGTGTTTGGGAAATAGTTATTAAGAAATCCAAAGGTAGATTAAAAACTCCAAAGGATATAGCAGGAGGCATTAGGGAGGCAGGCTTTAAAATTCTTTCTATAGAAATTTCTCATGTACTTGAAGTTGGAGAATTATCTTTGCGTAAAGATCATCAAGATCCATTTGATAGGATTTTAATTGCCCAAGCAAGGGCAGAAAAATTAACTTTAGTTACCTCTGATCCTAAAATCTGGAAATATAAAATTCCAGTTCTTAAAGCATAAAATTTAGTCCACCACCATTTTTTTAACAAGCCTTGTTTCTGCTGTGAATTTTATAAATCCTGTTTTTTCCAAAATATAAAAAATAATCCAAAGTAAAGGATGAATTAAAAGATTCATGACAGAAATTATAGATTGGAGAGAAATAAATAGCAGTAATGCCAGAATAGCGGGAATGAAATTTAAGTACGGTTTTATTAAATTTTGCATTTGATCCTTGAGCGTTTGTTTAATGAGATTAGTAGTTGTATTTTGCGGAGTATCTAGAATTTTTGGATCAAGGCCATATTGTTTTAATAAATCCGGATTTTGCTTTAAAAGTTCAAGTTGCTCCGGGGGGATGGAAAATTGGGAAGTTTCTTGGGGGAGAGAGGATTCAATGGGAGTAAATTTTAAAGCAGTATCAATTAAAGAATCAGGAATCTGGAAACCTGTTTTTTGGATGATTTGATTAATGGATAAAAAATAAGTAAGCGAGAAAACTAATATAAATAAACTTGTTAGTTGTTTTACGGAAGGAGAAATCAGGGAATTTGGATTAAATGTTAAATATGTTTTTAGTTTATTTGTTAAAGCAAGATAAGTTAAAAAAAGGCTGATCAAAACTCCTAGTCCAAAAACTAACCCCAAAAAAGGAGTTAAAAATAGCATTGGTAAGAAAGATGCAACCAGTACAAGCGGCAAAACCATTTTCCAGTTTTGGGCAAATGTAATAAATAGGTTAAATATCAAGCCATTAATTAAAATAAGAAAAGCCAGAGTAATAAGTTGGACCAGGCTGCTTGAGGATAAAGAGAAAATAATATCATAAGATTTTAAAAAAGGAGCCAGTTGATAAATAAGAAAAGCAAGAACTATCAGAAAAACCGGAGCAAGGATAAGTTTTTTAAGCATGATCATGGTATACTCTCAATAATAACATGAAGACATTAGTTACACATATTAACCCTCATTTAGATGACATAGCGGCTATTTGGCTGTTTAAAAAATTTCACACAGAGTTTAAAGATGCCGATTTAGAGTTTATTTCTGCCCATGAAGGTAATCAAGGATTGGTAGATTCTGATGATAAAATCTATTTTGGAGTGGGTAGGGGAAAATTTGATGAGCATAAAGGAGATTTGGAAGATTGCGCTACCTCGCTGGTTTGGAAATATATTAAAAATCATCCGCCAGCTGGCGGACTCAAAGATGAAGCAAAACTTAAAGCTTATGAGGAGCTGGTGGAATGGAGCAGGTTAATTGATTTGGGAAAAATGCCGCTGCAGCAGTTTGATGATTTTTCTGTACAAGCTTTTATCAGGTCAAAGGAGTCAACACAGGAGAGTTCTAAAGAGGCTGTTGCTTTGGGAGAAAAAATTTTAGATAGGATATTGTTTGTTTTAATCAGAAAACAACAAGCTATTTTAGACTGGGGAAAGGCAAAGGAGTTTCAGACTGAATTTGGAAAAACTATTGCCATAATTTCAGAAACTGTGGACCGTGAATTCTGTAGGGGGCAGGTAGCTGATTTATTTTTGATGTATAATCCAAAATACAAATCAGTTCAGTTTTTTACTCCCTCGTTTGAGATTGATTTAAAGCCAATTTATGACAAAGTTAAATCAATTGATCCAGAAGCTTCCTGGTTTTTACACCAATCTCACCATATGGTAATTTGCGGTTCATCTTCTGCTCCCGACTCCAAACCCACAAAACTTACTTTTGAACAGTTGATTGAACTTGTGAAAGAGGGGTGAAATTTTAATGTGTTATAACTGCGGATGCGGAATGCCTAATGATGATATGGGCAATCCCGACAACATCACTGAAGAAACTGTCAAAAAAGCTGCCAAAGCTTCAGGTCAAAGCATTGAGGAAGCTAAAAAGAATACGCTGGAAGAACTTCAAAAACAACTGGGGCAAAAGAGTTAGTAATTCTGCTACAATTATCTCATGAGGGTGGCTTTAGTACATGATTATTTAAGGGAATATGGTCCCCACTTCGTCAAGACTTCGCGGGGTAAAGGAGCAGAACTATGAAGGTAGCATTAGTGCATGACTATCTTAGAGAATACGGTGGAGCCGAGCGGGTGCTGGAGGTTTTGCATGAAATTTGGCCTGATGCTCCTGTTTTTACTGCTTATGTCAATTTAGATGCCATGGGAGAGAATGGGAAAAGGTTCAAAGACTGGAAAATAATACCTTCCTGGTTTCAGAAGTTTCCCTTTGGAAACAAGCTCCTTTCTCCTTTTAGAATATTCGGCCCCATGATGTTTGAAAGCTTTGATCTTTCTGCTTATGATCTGGTTATTTCTTCCTCGTCTGCAACTCATCTGGCTAAATCTGTTATCACCAAACCTGAAACTCTGCATATAAGCTATATCCACACTCCACCGCGATTTTTATATGGCTATACCACCTCTTTTAATTATAAAAAGCACTGGTGGACCAGGATTGGTGGGGAAATTATTAACCATTTTATGAGAATTTATGATTTTGAAGTCTCTCAAAGACCGGATATTCTGGTAGCTAATTCTAAAAATGTGGCTGCCCGCATAAAAAAGTTTTACAGAAGAGATTCTGTGGTAATTTACCCCCCTGTGGAAATCAAAAAGGTTACAGGGTACAGGTTACAGGGTACAGGTAAATATTATCTTTCTGCGAGTAGATTAGTGCGAGGTAAAGGCGTAGATATAATCGTTGAAGCTTGTAGCAGGTTGAAAGTACCGCTAAAAGTAGTTGGAACTGGACCGGAAATGGATAATTTAAAGAAAACAGCCGGCAGCAATGTAGAATTCATGGGGCAGGTTAGTGATGATGAGCTGGCAAAATTATATGCCGGGGCCAAAGCTACTATTGTGGCTTCCGAAGATGAAGATTTTGGCATTGTGCCGGTGGAGTCTATGGCAGCAGGAACTCCGGTAATTGCCCCCAAAGCAGGGGGATTTTTAGAAACAATTGTTGAAGGAAAAACAGGTGAGTATTTCAATAATGCAACGGCCGTCGAATTAATGAAAGTTTTAAAAAATTTTGATCCTAAAAAATATCAGGCAGAGGATTGCAAAAAACAGGCAGAAAAATTTTCTAAAGAAAGATTTAAAAAAGAGATTTTGGAGTTGGTGGAGAAAAATATTCATGGTAAAAGTTAAAGATCATATCATCCGCGCTACAGAATTAACTGCTATTTCAGTGGCCAGATTAATTAGAGAAAAGGGGTTTTCCAAAGATGATCTTTTAACAGAGGAAGAATCAAAATCAAGGGAAAAGCTGATTGATCAAGCTGGAGTTGATGCTATGTATGCGGCGCTGACTGATATCCCTTTTGTTTTGGAAGTGGTTGGCAGTGAGGGCAGAAAGCATATCCATCAATACGGAGAAGCTTTGCCTACTTTAATGGGAACTTTTGGAACTGGAAATCATAAACTGGATATGGTTAATGATGTGGTGGAAGGTAGCAAAGCTGCCAAGTTAAACTCGCCGGGAGCAGTTTCTGTAATAGCTGTTTCTTCGCAATCAGGCTTAATGGGAACCCCGGATGATATTGATTACATGGATAAACTTTTTGGCCCGCCCCAACTGAAAAACAAGATTTCTATCAATAATCCTGTTGAAGAGAATTTAGCTGAAGTTGTGGATACTTTTAAAGTTGAACCTGCACAAATTAATGTGGTAATGATGGACAGGGATAGAAATGCTTACTATATTAATGTCTGTCAAAAATTCGGGGTAAATTTGATTTTAATAAAAGCAGGGGATTTTCTGCCTTCTGTTTTGGCTTGCATGGATCCCAAAAAACACAACAAAAGCCTGCCTGCCGGCAGGCAGGGCATTCATTTAGTAATAGGTAGTGGGGGATTTGAAGAAGGAGTATTGGCTGCTGTAGCTGCCAAGGCTTTAGATGGCGTGGGAGAAGGAAAAGGCTGGTCCCCGGATCCTGAAATTGCCAAAAAATACCAAAAAATCTGGAAGATTGATGATTTGGTTTCTGGCAAAATTGAGGACTGTTTTGTCTCAATTTCTGCTATTACCGGAGATGACAAATGGTTTGATCTACCGGCAATTGCCCAAAAAGAAGTTACAACCTTGACTATTGATTCAGCTGGTGTAAAGATAGTTAGGAATGAACATAAATGAATTAAAAGATATTGCTAAAAGATTAGTAGCACCAAGGAAAGGGATCCTGGCTGCTGATGAATCTTCTAAAACCATTCAAAAAAGATTTGACAAAATTGGCTTGCAATCCAACCCCGAAACAAATCTAATTTACAGGAAAATGCTTTTTACAGCTCCCGGAATAGAGGAGTTTATCTCCGGCGTGATTTTATATGATGAAACAATTAGGCAATCAATTGATGGCTTACCAGTGCCAAAATATCTGGCAAAAAGAGGCATCTTGCCCGGCATTAAAGTTGATCAGGGGATAGTAGACGAGGTTACTACTGGTCTTGATGGATTAAACGAGCGTTTAACCGAATATAGGAATCTGGGGGCTAAGTTTGCCAAATGGCGGGCAGTTATCGTTGTAGGTCAGGAAGATGCTCTTATTGAGAAAAACGCCGAAAACTTGGCAAAATATGCCAGTCTCTGTCAGGAACAGGATATTGTGCCAATTGTTGAGCCGGAAGTATTAATGGATGGGGATCATGATCTGGAGAAATGCAAAGAAGTAACAAGTAAAACTTTAAAAATGGTTTTTGCAAAATTAGCTGCCAGCAGAGTAGTTTTAGAAGGGGTAATTTTAAAACCCAATATGGTAATTTCCGGAAAAGAATTAGTCGCCCAAGCAAGTGCAGAGGAAATAGCTCAAGCCACAATTGAAGTTTTTAAAACAGTTGTGCCGGAGCAAGTGCCGGGAATTGTATTTCTGTCGGGTGGCCAAACACCTGATGAAGCCACGGAAAATCTGGCTGCTATTAACAAAATTGGTGGCCCCTGGCAGTTATCTTTTTCCTATGGAAGAGCTTTGCAGGATGAAGCTCTAAAAACCTGGATTGGAAAAGAAGAAAATATAGAAGCTGCCCAAAAAGCCTTTTTTGAACGCTCCAGAAAAGTCTCTCTTGCCCGTCAGGGCAAACTCTAATCTTTAGATAGCTTTTTCCCTATTTTGAATTGGACAAGAGAGAAAATAGTCCCACAAAGTATAAGGATATAAAAAGGAAAGCCGTAGTGGGCAAAGCCCCAAGTATTTATTGTTAGCAATGTTAAAGCAGCACTAATGGAATATCCTAAATAGAGCCAAACATTTTCTGTTTCAGGGTATTTGTAGCTTTTAACTATTGTGGGTAAAGATGCAAGTCCATCTGCTATGATGCTGAATGCTATGGCTATATTTCCTACCTTTGTTATATACCAAAGCAGGAGACCAATAAGAGAAAGAGCCCCGCATATAAGATCAAAACTATTTAGTTTCCATTCAGATTTTTTATTTACAAAAGACGCTATAAAGATAGATAAGGGGGAGAGCGCGACCATAAGAGTCATAAGAGATTGAATGCCAACACCTTGTTTTACTTCAGCAGCAAATGCAATAAGTGGAACTAAAGCCCACAAAGAAAATGTAACTCTGTTAGGTTTAGCCTTTCCTTTAATAGTGTCAATTAGATAGCTTAAACCTCCAATTGCGGCTATTACTGCTCCTACTATGACAAATTTTTCATTTAACATATTTTGAGTATATCAGAGATTGTGAGCATTGTGCTTTTGTCTGTGTTTAGTGTATAATTTTTTTACTATGCTAGGGAAAAGAGTTACTAAAGTTTTAAAATATACTGTTTTTTTTGAGCCTGCGGAAGAAGGTGGGTATGTAGTGCATGTGCCGGCTTTGCCAGGCTGTGTGACAGAAGGGAATACTTTAGAGGAAGCTATGGAAATGGTTAAAGATGCCATTTCCGGCTACATTGCCAGTTTGAAAAAACATCATGAGTATATTCCTGAAGAACAAGGCCCAAGTTTAATGAGCATTATTGATATTCCTATTCAGGCTTCAGCTTAAATGCCAAAATTACCGGTTGTTAAACCTAAAGAAATTATTAAAGCTTTGCAAAGATATGGTTTTTCCACGGATCATGTCAGCGGAAGCCACTATATCATGTATAATGTTAGCCGAGCGTTGCGTGTCAGCGTCCCTTACCACAACAGACCATTAAGAAGAAAAACTTTAACCAGTATCCTCAAGGATAGTAAAATTTCAGTTGAACAGTTAAGGGAATTATTGTAAATATGCCTGAATTACCTGAAGTTGAAACCATAAAATTAGTTCTGCAAAGAAAAATTATTGGCAAAACTATTGAAGACATTCAGGTTTTGTCCCCAAAATCATTCATTGGTAACCCAAAAAATATAAGGGGTAGAAAAGTACTCAATGTTTGGAGAAAAGGTAAGTATTTAGGGATAGATCTCATAAGTAGCCATCAGTCTTCAGCTATCAGCTATCAGACTAAAAATAAAAAAAGTCTGACGACTGACGACCGACAGCTGATGACTCTTTTGTTTCATCTCAAAATGACAGGACAATTAATCTACGAAGATGGCAGTAGGTTTATAGGGGGTCATCCCACAGAGGATATGATGGGGAAGATGCCAAATTCTCATACACGGGTGATTTTTGAGTTTTCTGATAACAGTAAACTTTATTTTAATGACCAGCGGAGGTTTGGGTGGATTATGGTTAGGGTGAAGGGTGAAGCGGGAAGGGCAAAGTTTCTAGAAAATTTGGGACCGGAGCCGTTGGAAAAAGAATTTACTTGGCAAATTCTTAAATCTAATCTCTTAAAACATAAATCCATGCCTGTTAAAGTAGCTATTATGGATCAAAGCGTGGTTTCAGGAGTGGGGAATATTTATAGTAACGAGGCTTGTTTTGCGGCTAAGTTGGATCCTCGGATCAAGGTTTCTACATTAACTGATAAACAGTTTCAGGCTTTGTACCGTGGGGTGGTTGGAGTATTAAGGGAGGGTATCAGACATGGAGGTTCAACCAGAGCTCATTTTAGAGACCTCGAAGGCCACAAAGGCTATTTTTTAGACTATGCCAAGGTTTATGGCTTGGACAAACACCCCTGCAAAATTTGCAAAACAATCATTAAGAAAATACAATTGGGAGGAAGGGGAACATATTATTGTGAGCATTGTCAGAAATAAAATTTGACAAATGGCTTATAAATATGTAAAGTACTTCATTATGGTTCAGCAAATAGAAGGATTGGCCAAAAAAGCTCAGTTTGCAGGTTATGGCAGATTAGCAGAAGAACTTTTAAATGTGGCTGATCATGCCAAAGCAGATAATTTACCGGGTGTTTTAGGGAGAGGACAAATTTGGACTCCAGAAGTTGAAGAAAGGGTTTTGCAAAGACAAGCAGGAATAGTATGGCAACGGGTTGCCGAACCACTAGGAATAAACAGGACAGATTTTGCTAGACAACTTCCGGAGGGATTTCCTGAAAGGCCGGATGTTTCTGGGGTTTTCCCCCTGCTTGTACCTCAGTTTAAGGGGTTAGGTTTTACTTGGCAACAGGCTGTTGAGAGGGGGGCCGGAGTGGAAATTTCTAGGCTTGGGACAGGTGAACTTGCAGTAAGTAATTCAGGTTTGTGGTCAGATCCCAGAGGAATAGAAACTCCTGATAAATTTTATACTACTTGGGTTTTCCCCAGATCTCGTCAAGCAATAACGGCAGAAGAAGCAAGAAGGTTACCTGTCCTAGGTCGGCGAGAAGGGAATCATTGGGATGCTCTTGGTTTAGCACTTGTTTATCCGGGAAGAGTCAGACGAGACTGGTGGAGTCTGCCGGGGTCGACGAATGTTGCTAATGAACTCGCAACTCAAATAGCACGGAGTTTTGGTTTAGAGCTCGTAAGCTGTATTTATCTTCGTTGGTGGAATGGACCAAACTTTAATGCTGGCATAGTTGACATTGCCGATCCTGTCTTCCAGCCTCTTCGTTGCACTATTCAAAGCAGAACTTAAACCTTGAGTTCTGGGGAACTTTTGGATTACAGTAGCTTCTCAAGAATATTTACGGCCTAGACAAACACCCCTGCAAAGTTTGTAAAACAGAAATTAAAAAGATTTCCCTGGCCGGTAGGGGAACATACTTTTGTTCTAAATGCCAAAAATAAACTGTTGTGGTGGGGGATTTTAGGTGATATAATATAAACATGGAGAAACAAGTTTTAAACTACAGAATTATTATTGAACCGGAAAAAATGGGCAAAAAAACAGTTTATAATGCCTATTGTCCAACATTGGGCATAGCAGATTATGGAGACTCAATTGATGAAGTTTTGAAAAGTATTAAAGATGGAATTGAATTAGCTTTGGAAAGTTTAGTAGAAAAAGGCAAAGAGATTCCCATTGATAATATTAGGGAGCAAACTGTTACTACAACCGAAGTTAGACTACCTGAAGGTGCTAAAATTGCTTTTGCATGAATAAACTCCCCCGCAATGTTAAACCTCAAAGACTGATTAAGTTCTTGGAGAAACTTGGGTTTCAAAAGGGGAAAGGAAAGGGTAGTCATATTAGATTGACCCACCATGATGGTAGATGGACTCAAGTGGCAGTTCACCCAGGACCAGTTCCTCAAGGAACTCTGAAGAAAATTATTAGACAAGCAGAACTGACAGATGAGCAGTTAGATAATTTGAAATGAAGGATATCCAACACACCTTCTCTACACCCCTGTAAAGTTTGCCAAACAAGCATTAAAAAAATCTTCCTGGCCGGCAGGGGAACATATTATTGCCATAATTGTCAAAAATAATTATCCATCTATTACTTGAAATACTAAAAATTTCCGTGGAGTTTGGGAGGGAAAGCGATTATTTGTTCTCTCTGCCCTGTCAGCAATGCTTTTTCTTGAACCGCCTGAAAGATTAAAACATAAAATTTTGTTGTTGAAATAATTTAATGTATAATAAGCATATGAACCACTTCAGAAAGCTTCAGTGCAAGCAAAAAGGATTTGTAAATATTATATTAATTGCCGGAATAGTTGTTATTCTCGGAGTAATTGGGTTTCTTGTTTTATCCAGACAAACACCCACCCCAATATCAGTCCCGAAGCCTGGTGAAATTGTTGTTGGTTGGAAAGAAGCTATTAGCATCTTAAACAGTGGGCAAGTTGTAGGTGTTATGCAAACACACAGTCTTAATGTTCGCTTAACTCTTAAAGATGGTAAGGTCATACAAACTAAAGAGCCAGAAATAGACGCTATTCAAAAAGAAATTTCAAAATGTGTGGTTTGTAAAAATACTATTACATCGTACTCAACTGAATAAATTGAGAGCAAATTTTATATGAAACAAGTAGATTCTAAAGGAATAGTCCAGGTTATTGTTTTAGTGCTGATTATTTTTACCCTCTTGGTAGTGGGTGGGGTTTTACTTTTACAAAGCCAGTTATCTAAACAAGGAACCTCAACAAAGTTTAGGCTCGGGGCAGGATTTTCAACTGCATATACTGAGGCAGATGGTGAAAAGCTTGTAAAATTGGGGAAGGAATGCAAGGCACAAGTTAGTATTGGTGAGAGCTGGCCACCTTCAGGTTTAGTTATTGCTTCAGGTATTGAAAGTTGTGAATGTGTTAGGAAAAAACTCTCAACAATAGAATCTGTAAAACAGCCCGTAGGTACATGCGAACTAGTTCCCACGCCAGCGCCAAGCCAAAATCCTGGAGATGTAGTTTGTATTCAAGTAGTCACTCCTGCCAAAGATCCTAAAACCGGAGCATGTAAAGAGTTTGCCACTCCCTGTGATGTGCCGGCAGGTTGGGAAAAGGTGAATAGTTGCCAAATTCCTATCTCAACACTTTACCGGGAAGATGGAACATGTCCTCCTGGATATGTGGACTATGGAATGCCTCTACAGTGCGTTACGCCGAAGTACATGGAATATTGCCAAACTAATGATTGTCCAGAGTGTCTTGCCGGTAACACACTAATCGATACGCCTTCAGGATTAGTGCCAGTAAAAGATTTGCAGGTCGGTATGCCTATCTGGACGACCGATAAATCCGGCCAGCATGTTTCCGGAGTTGTCCAGAAAACTTCAAGAGTTCCAGTGCCGCCAACACATCAGATGGTCCATTTAATTCTTAACGATGGACGAGAGTTATTCGTGTCTCCCGGACATCCGATTATTGACGGACGCAGTGTTGGCGATCTCACGCAGAGTGACCTATACGATGGTGCTTCTGTTCTAAGTGCACAACGCGTTCCGTATGGCGAGAGCGCAACATACGATATACTACCGTCTGGCGGCACAGGATTCTACTGGGCGAATGGTATTTTCATAGGCAGCACGCTCCGTTAGAAACCGGCAAACCTGCCTGCCGGCAGGCAGGGAAAAACTTGAAGTTGAAATTTAATTTTTAATATATACTGGTAATATATGCCTCACTTCAGAAAGCTTCAGTACAAGCAAAAAGGATTTGCGAACATTATTTTAGTTTTGGTATTATTGCTGCTTTTAGCAGGGTTGGCAGTTGGTGTATATCTGGTCCAGCAAAAAACCAATCTTTTCCCCAAAGCAGAAACATTAAAGCCGGCAGAGCCGGAAACTTCTTTGGATTTGAATATAGAAAAAAAACCGTCTATAGGAAAAGTCGGTATGGCTATACAGTTTCCCTTACCAAGAATACCGGAAAATGGCGAAGTTATTTCGTTGCTCAAAGAAGGCGGAGTTCAGGTATTCCACAGTGGTTATATACAATGGGATGATGTTGAACAAACTCCAGGCGTATATGATTTCAGCAGCGTTGAGTCAACTTTTAAAGTAATCCGCGATAATAGGTTTGATTTTGAAGTGGCTATAGATATAGGCTCGATTATCGCACTTTCATATGACAGACCGTTTCTGCCTTCGTATATTACATTTAAAGGATTTGATGACCCTTACTTAAAAGAGCGATACTTGGCATTTCTCGACGCATTCTTAGATCGTTACGGGAAAGAAATCGATTATCTACTGTTGCATACCGAAGGGGCTGGCAATTATTTTACCAACTATCACCCTGAGCAGCTGGACGGGTATTGTAACTTGATGAATAAAGCTATGAAACATGTGAAACAGAAAACACCAAATATCAAAGTAGGAAACAATGGAGGAGGAGAGGGTAAGTCCGAAAAGACCGAGATTGTAAAATGCTTTACAAAAGAAGCAGATTTTATAGGAACCGGTTCATACCCGGAAGACGATACAATATATAAGAATCCGGAGGATATAGAAACAGTTATTGATAATTTAGTTGCGGGATATTCTCCAAAAAAACTTGTTTTGGAAATAGGTTATTACACTTCGCCAAAGATTGGCGGGTCTGAACAAAAACAGATTGAGTTTGTCAAGTCGGTTTTTAGGTCTCTTGTAAAGCATAGGGCTCATATCGAATACCTCGCCTATTTTGAGCTTTATGACATGAATAAGGAAGCTTATGGGTCTGCTGTCCGGTTACTGTTTCCTCCCGATACAGATGAGACATTTATGCAAAAGTTGATTGAGTTTGTTACATCGCTGGGCTTAATAAATGAAAGTGTAGTACCAAAGCCAGCTTGGCAAGAATGGAAGAATCAGGTCAGTTTATACCATATACCGTCTCCCACGCCAACTCCCACCCCGACTCCCACGCCATCTCCGACCCCAAATCCTACTCCTACGCCTACAGTTAAGCCTTCACCATTACCTCCAGCCAGCGTTGCACCTAATCGATTTGACTTAAACAGTGACGGCAAAATCAATTCATTTGATGCTGCTATATTTTTAGATGGCTGGAAATCGGGCGCTAAATCTTCCAAGTTTGATTTTAACGATGACAAGGTAATTAATAGCTTTGACTGGACTATTCTCCTAAACAGATTTTAGCCTTTCCCATAATTCTACTCCACAAAGTATAATGAATATATGAACCAAAAGAGTTGATAAAGAAGTTGTATTTAGGCGAATGTAGTATCATAAAGTATGATTAAACAGGTTCTTTTTACCATCAGCGGTTTTGTCCCTCTCCTATTTCTTATAAGTGGTGACACAACGCTCCTGATCTATTCCCTCTTTGTTTTAATCTATTTCTTGCGTTCTAAAATTAGCCCTTTGATTCAATCCATACCCATTCCCACCCCGCTGCTTTTATTCTTTTTGATTTTTGGATTGGGAATAATATCTGAATGGCTGGTATGGTTATCAGTACACCTTTCCGGTAATCCTGATCCGGAAATTAACCCAAATTTATTTCTTCATTTAAAAAGCATTTATGGATTTTATGTTGTAAAGGCTATTTCTTGGACAGTTATTTTACAATTTTTTAGATTCTCACTTCTTCAAGTTTTTATTACCCAGTCAATATTTGGTATATTTATCGAACAGCAAGGAAGGGTTCTTTTACAAGCCCTGGCAAATCCCGCAGGTTTAATTTGGCTACCATATGTGGCTTTGGTTTACTCCTCGTATGTGACAGCGGCCTTTGTTTTGGTTGAAGGAAAACTAAATATGCTCCCCAAATGGGACCACTGGGTTAAATATCCGCTAATTTGGCTTTTGATATTCTTACTGCTGGTACTTGCCACGTTACTATTTGGTGGTTGAGGTTTCAAAGATTTTGTGGAGTTTGAGAGGGAAAAATGGTGTATAATAATTTTATGGAGGTTTCTGAGGCAAAGACTGAACCACAACTTTTAGAAACTAGAAACTGCGATTGTGAATTCTGTAGACTTTTCTCCAGATAAGGCTCGACCAGGTAATTATGTTCTTTATTTTAACGATGAAGGGCATTGGACTCATATTGGAATTTTAGGAAACAATGGAAGAGTTATGTCAAAATGGGGTGATTCCATGTTTTCGAACACCCTTTTTTACTTGTACCAGCTTCTTATGGAGATGTAATTAAAGTTTCTAATAGTGAGCTATAGTTAAAAACTAATCTAGTATTGCCTCATATTTACACTTTAAAGTTTTTCTTTTTTAATGCCAGCTCTCATATGAACCAATTTTTGATAAATTATAAAATACAAAAGATGTAGGATTATTTTGGCCCGGATTATCTCCTCCTTCAATGTATATAATTCCATCATAACCTTTACTAAGCATAAAAGTAGTAAAAATATTTGCGACCGGAATAATTACTTCTCCTACTTTTCCTGTCGTACCCAGCATAGCCCTCAATTCAAAGGGGCTATTTAAAGCAACTATACGTTTTAGTGTTTGACTATAGTAATTATAAAGAGTAAGCATTATATCATGCCTTATCCGTTCTACTAAATTTGGTTCGTCCTTAGAATTATCCTCGGCATGACTATTTAACCATTCTTGATAATACTCTGCGTATTCTTTAATCATAGCTGCAGGAACATGTCCATTTGTTCGAATATCTGAAATAGCTCGGAAATCAAACATTTTAGCTTGGTATGGTAATACCGCTACAACAACAGATGGTTTGTTCGTATCAGGTACTCTTGCTCGAGAATACATCTTCGCTTCTTTTGGGTTGTCTGTTGTATAAAACCCAGCGCCTACAGTAGGTCTATTTTTTTTAACATCATCCACAAAAATATCCCACGTCGGATCAAAAACGAATTCTTTTCCGGTGCCGTGATATAGTAGATCAGGTGAATGCAAAAATTGCTCCCTTGTTAAACTTTTTGGGTCTACTGATCCTAATAGCACTTCTGCTCTTGGTTCTCTAATTTCCGAAGGAGGTTCTATTCCAACAGAGTTAACTTCACTACCAAAAGCCGTAGGTGGCTTTTCTTTTTTAGCTCTCCCGATCGGTCTTATCAATGAACGAAGCTTTGCCGACCAACTTCCATGTTTTGGCTCTGGATGAGAGCCTTCTGTATCTTCCATATAAATTTTATTATATCAAACCTGAGTAGGCTGGGATACATCGGTAACACTTCTAAGGTAGAATGAGTTTTTGCCGGGGGAGGTGGAATAGCTTGACACCTGCGGATTTTTTACCATTTTTGAGGTCTGCTTAACACTCCATCTCACTTGGGAGGTGGTTAGATATAAGAGTTATTTTTTAGACTATGCCAAGGTTTATGGCTTAGATAACCACCCCTGCAAAGTTTGCCATAAATTAATTAAGAAAATAACTCTTGGTGGACGAGGTACTTATTATTGTGAGTATTGTCAGAAATAGTTGTATAATAACTACTCTTGGTTCATAAGAAAGGTTATTGTTCTTTCAAATAATTCATGCCATTTTTCATCGCTTGCTATTTGTGCTGTTAATGTTTCTCTTCTATCTTCAACACTGTCATTGCCCATTCCAAGCGATTCCCAAAGAATTGCTATATTTCTCACATCTTCAGGAGCTGTTTCATCTGCTTGAAGTTTTCTCATACCTTCTTCTAGAGAGCTAACATCAAATGCTTTATCCATTTCAAGTATCCCCGTAGCTGATGTTATATCCCGTTTCACCTCTTCCTGTCCACAACAGAAAAAAATGCCGGCATGTGCTCTGCCCTGCCGTGTACCTAACCCTTTCCGGGTATTTGTTAAAAATGCTTCTATGAGTGAAGGTTTTTGTTGACTGGCGGCTTTACTTAAACCATTGCTTCCAGCTGATTCATCCACCCGCCCTATAAAGCGATTGTCGGCCAATCTGTTTACCAAAAGTGAATTTACGGTTGCTGCCAATACTTTTTCTATATAATATATAGTGAGGGGAACATCGTCATCATAAAGTAAATCTAAAGCCTGCATAAGCTCATCCTGTGCGCGTTTTCGCGCATCCTCAAAAGGCCTTGGTGGAAACAGAAGTTCATCAGCTGGTTGCACAGTATTAACAAGAGCCTCAATTATCGGGTCCTCTTGGATAGCTAAAGACATCTTTACCCCAATAAAAAAAAACTTTTGCCACTCGTCTGGATTAGCTGGTGGATCTTTACCATAAAGGGAAATAAAAAAGTCAGTTGCTTCCTCTTCGGTTACCAAAGCATGTTTTAGATTAGCTGGAACATCTATTCCGAGTTGTTTGGTGGATTCCCAAAGGGAATCTAGACTTTTTTGAGAGAGGCATGATAAAGTTCTTGCAAATTCTGCAGCTGTTGCTTGTCTTAACTGTTGCAAAACTTCCGGTGTATTATCATAACCTGCCAGCCTTAATGAAACTTCAGGAGAATATCCGGTGAAACAAGAATCTTCGAAAACATCAGCTAAACCAATTCTTGGTGGTGTAAGACTCGGTTCAATATCTTCTGGTTTTATATTTCTTGGTCCAAGAAAAAGATATCTTGCTCCATTATAAAGCGCTTCTTCCTTCATAAAGCTTGTGTAAAGATATCATATGCAATTGTCTTTTACAATATCTCCCCAAGTTCTGCCCATTTTAGAGATCCCGAAGGCCACAAAGGCTATTTTTTAGACTATGCTTATGTTTATGGGCTGGACAATCACCCCTGCAAAATTTGCAAAACGGAAATTAAAAAAATAACTTTAGGTGGCCGAGGAACATATTTTTGCCCCGCCTGCCAACGCTAGCACATTTTACTACTTGACAAAAATACAGATTTGTATATACAATATATATATGAATTTATGGCTAAATCTAAATTAGGTAAGGTTATTAAGTTTGATTGGGATGAAGCTAATATAAGCCATATTACAAAACATAATGTAGTACCAAAAGAAGCAGAAGATGTGTTCTTTGATAAGAATAATGTATTAGATGATGATATAGGACATTCAACAACTGAAGCAAGATTTTTAATTATTGGTAAAACTAAAAAGGGAAGAGTTTTGTATCAGATATTTACCATCAGAGGAGATAAAATTAGAGTTATTTCTTCGCGTAGCATTAACAAAAAGGAGGTGAAACTATATGAAAAAGAAATTAGTAGTTCCTAAATTTAAATCTGAAGCAGAAGAGTCACGGTTTTGGTCAAAGCTTAATTTAATGGAATATTTTGAACCCTCTGATTTTAAAAGAGGGATAATGTTTCCTAATTTGAAAAGAACTAAACGTCTAATTTCTATTCGGCTTCCCGAAGAGTTAATTAGTAAGGTTAAGGAGAAAGCAGGTAAAATTGATGTTCCATACCAAAGTTTAATTCGCCAATATATTCAGCAGGGAGTAGTTGGATAATAACTATCCAGGCTTTTGTTTACGGATTGGATAAACATCCCTGCAAAATTTGCCAAACCATCATTAAAAAAATTTCCCTAGCTGGCCGGGGAACATACTACTGTCCCAAATGCCAGAAATGACCTATAGCTTGACTTTGGGAACTCTATTTGTTATTATTATAGCCTATGAATAGAAAAGAAGAAGTGAGCGTAGGACTCGAGCTTCAAGGCATTAAACAACGATTAGAAAGAGCAAGACAGCTAAGAGCGTTGCTGGGGACAACACGTCATTCCGCGCTTGCAGCAGTTTTTAATGTTCCTACCACAGAGGCTAAATCGGAATATTATGCAGATGAAAAATTTAAAGCTCTACTTCGACAGAAAGCTTCAAGCATAAGAGAGTGGGTTATGGATAAGGGTAGTATTTATCAAGTTGAACCTGAAATTGAACCCTTAGATAGGAAGGCATACTCTTTCCAAGATGGCAGATTTTCAGTGGGAGCAGATCTGCAACCGTCTAGAGGAACTTTTTATGGAGACGGCACCACCGGCAATTTACTTTCCTTCACTGCTTTTAGGCAAGCAGAGGATATTCATTTTGATTTAACTTTAAGTTTTGAAGGAGGATATCAGATTACAATAGACTTTTCGAGGGGAATAAGATATGAGTCAGCGATGCTTGAGCTTGCCGAAATGACAGATGTTGAATGTAGACTGGCCAATTATTATTTCGATCGATTTATCGAAGGCCACATGACCAATTGAAGGAAGTGAAATTTCCACCTGAATTTCCACTTGGTAGAACAGCTTGTACATCGGGATTTGACCACAACCACCCCTGCAAAGTTTGCCAAACTGAAATCAAAAAAATCTCCCTAGGGGGCAGGGGAACATATTATCGTGAAAGATGCCAGAAGTGATATTGACAAGCCCCCAAAGTGATGTATAATAGTGATGTATATGCATCAGTTACAGAGAACCCAAATTTATTTACCTTCAGACCTTCGTCAAGCCATTGACAAAGATCGCGCTACAGTCGGTGAAAGTCTGGCAGAGTATTTGCGCCAGGCGGCAGAGGAACGTTTGAAAAGCCGGAAAAAGAAAAAGGTAGATCTTAAAAAATTGGCTGATGAGGTGATAGGTTCTTTAAAAGGTTACAGAACCAAAAAAGAAGTGCTGGAATGGGAGAGAGAAATACGAAGGGATCGCAAATTAGCAGATCAGCACTGGATGAAACGTTGGGATGAAGCTGTAAAAAGACGATGAAATATCTGCCGGATACTAACATTTTTATTAGAGCGCTATTTGGTTTTAAAAAAGAAGAGGCATTTTTAAATAAAGCATTCTCCAAAAATGAAGTGGCTATATCTGTGGTGGTGATTGGCGAGTTTTATGCCAAGTCAGATTCTAAAGAAGCAGAGACTTTTGAGCGGTTAGTTGCTGTGGCGCCTATTTTAGGCATTGATTTGGTAATTGCCAGAGTCGCGGCAGATTATAGAAAGCAGTCTTTAAAACAAAGTAGGGTTCAGTTATTGGATTGTTTTTTGGCGGCCCAAGCCAAATTGAATCATTTAATTTTAGTAACAGGCAATAAATCCGACTTTCCCATGAAGGATGTTAAAGTAATTTCCCCCTAAATTTTGCCCAAAGCGCCAGAAGTGATAGAATTTGTATATGCTGCCTGAATTGAATGATTCTCAACTAAAACAACTGGCAGAGTTTGTGTCTAATCTTGGCTTGGTATTTTTTGGTTTAGTGCTCACCCCTTTATTTTCAGCATCGAATCAAGTTAACTTTAATTTACTAATCGGAGGTTTATTTTTAATAATTGGTTGTGTTACAATGAGTTTAATTATACTAAAAGGAATCAATGATTAATTTAGATTGGCTAAAAACAGTTTATATTGTGGGGGCTTTAGTTCTTTTGGCTGTGGCCATTGTTGTTTATCCGACTCTCCAAGCCCGATCTAAAAGAAAAAGATAACTTTTCTCTAATCTTTGCCACAATTGGCCAAGTTTCGCAGTTACTAAATAAGTGAACTTGTCATTCCCGCGAAAGCGGGAATCTATATCAATATTATTTGTATGGATTCCGTGTCAAGCACGGAATGACAAAGGTGCGAAACTCGTGCTGTAGTCTATCACTGCTGTAGTTTTTGGTCAATTAAGCGCTTGACAAGCTTCAAAAGTGATGTATAATAGTGATGTATATGCATCAGTTACAGAGAACCCAAATTTATTTACCATATGATTTGCGCCGTGAAATTGATAGGGCGAGGGCTTTAAGTGGTGAGAGCCTGGCAGAATATCTTCGCAAGGGTGCAGAAATAAAGCTTAAGCAGGACAAAAAGCAAAAAGTTGATCTTAAAAAGCTGGCAGATGAGGTGATAGGCTCTTTAAAGGGTTACAGAACTAAAAAAGAGGTGTTGGAATGGGAAATAGAAATACGAAGGGATCGCAAATTAGCAGATCAGCACTGGATGAAACGTTGGGATGAAGCTGTAAAAAGACGATGAAATATCTGCCGGATACTAACATTTTTATTAGAGCGCTATTTGGTTTTAATAAAGAAGAGGTATTTTTAAATAAAGCATTCTCAAAAAATGAAGTGGCTATATCAGTGGTAGTGATTGGCGAGTTTTATGCCAAGTCAGACACTAAAGAAGCAGAGACTTTTGAACGATTAGTTGCTGTGGCGCCTATTTTAGGTATTGACCTAATAACTGCCAGAGTCGCGGCAGATTATAGAAAGCAGTCTTTAAAACAAAGTAGGGTTCAGTTATTGGATTGTTTTCTGGCAGCCCAGGCCAAATTGAATCATTTAATTTTAGTGACAGGCAATAAATCCGACTTTCCCATGAAAGACATTAATGTTAAAAAGGTGTAAACTAACCTTTGGGTAAATTATGGAACAAAAACCGTCCTTTGCCTCGGTTCTGAAAAACCGGGGATTTTTAAATTTGTGGATTAACCAGATTCTGGTTCAGCTTTCCTATAATGCCTTAAATTTTGCCTTGATTATTTGGGTTTTTAAACTGACTGATTCCAGTGTGGCAGTGGCAGCGCTGCTGATCGCGGTTTATCTTCCGGCAGTCATATTTGGACTTTTTACCGGAGTATTGGTAGATTTGATAGACCGCAAAAAAATCATCATGATGATTGATTTTTTCCTCTGCCTGTCCTTTTTCAGCCTGATTTTCCTCAAAGAAAGCTACCCGGCTATTTTGGCAGTGGCTTTTTTTGTTAATGCCTTGGGTCAATTTTATGCTCCTGCCGAAGCATCAGCCATCCCTTTGATTGTCAAAAGGCCCCAATTGATAGCCGCCAATTCCTTTTTTTCCATAACTCTTTATTCCTGTTTTTTGCTGGGGTTTGGCCTGGCAGGCCCTTTTATTAACCATTTTGGCATAAACCTGGTTTTTGTTTTAGGAGGATTATTTTTAGGTCTGGCATTTTTACTCTCTTTTACCTTTCCTTTAATTAAAGCTAAACCAGACGAACAAGGGAAAAAGCTGGTTTTGGCTTTGAAAAAAAGAAATTATGGACAGATTTGGGAAGTGGGCTTACACGAGATGATTCAAACTGCAAGCTTAATCAGAGGAAAATTACCTGTTCTTTCCTCCATTCTCATTTTGGCAGGAGTGCAAATGGTTATAGGGGTCTTGGCAGTACTGATGCCGGGACTTTTGGAGAAATCTTTACAAATTAAAGCAACTGACGCCTCATATGTTTTGATTATTCCCATGGGTCTGGGTATTATTTTAGGAGGATTAATTTTAAGCCGCGTTGGAAATCTTTTGGTCAGGAGAAAACTGGTAGCAAAAGCAATTTTTTGTGGAGGATTGCTTTTTTTTCTGATCGGAATTGCTCCAATCATTTCTCCTGCTATAAAACACTTGCCCCAGCCCAGACCTTTGCCGTTTTTTTACCAGCCACCTTTATCTGCTGTGGCAGCTTTTAGCTCGTTTTTATTGGGCATGGTGATGGTATCTATTTTGGTGCCGTCTCAAACAGTTTTGCAGGAAAATACGCCGGCAGGGGGTAGGGGAAAAGTTTTTTCGGTTTTGGGAGTAATCATGGCAGGATTATCTTTGATTCCGGTTTTGCTTTCAGGAATTCTAGCTGATATTTTTGGCCCCACATCAATTTTTTTGGCACTGGGCGCTATTATTATAATGGTGGGCATTTTTGGACTTAAACCAAGTTTGTTTTTTCCCGGCAAAAGTCTGTCTTTTAAAATGAGGGAATTTTTGGGGTTAGGACATTGGTTGGAAAAATAAATGTTTCTCAAACAATTAAATCTTATCAACTTCCGGAATTATGCCCAGCTGGAATTAAACTTTGATTCCCGTCCTACTATTTTTGTAGGCAATAATGCCGCTGGTAAATCCAACCTGTTGGAAGCGGTCTATTTTTTATCTACCACTAAATCCGGTCGGGTGGATGAGGAGGCGGAACTAGTTAAACAAGGGGAAAGTGTGGCAAAAATAGAAGGAGAGATAGAAGAAATAAAACTGGAGATCTCATTACAAAATACTGATGAACAATTTTCTAAAAGAGTCGAAGTAAATGGGGTACTCCGCAGAGCGGTTGATTACATTGGAAATATGCCGGTGGTGTTGTTTTCTCCTTCGGATATTAATATGGTCACAGGCAGTCCAAGTCTGCGAAGATGGCATCTGGATATGGCCCTGGCTCAAGTAGATTTTCAATATAAAAGGTCTTTGACCGCATATGAACAGGTTTTAACCAACAGAAACAGGGTGTTAAAAAGAATTCGGGAAGGCAAGGCAAAGATGGATGAGTTGGATTATTGGACAGATGAGTTGATTAAATATGCCAAGGTGGTATCAGACGGCAGAATGGCCTTTCTGGATTCAATAAATAATTTTCAAAGTCCTTTAGGTAAATTTGTTTTTGAATATAAACAGAGTGAATTATCCGTGGAAAGATTAGCTCAATATAATGGCCGGGAAGTGGTGGCGGCAGCCACTTTAATTGGTCCTCACAGGGATGATTTTGTAGTGCAACTGGATGGGCGCAACTTGGCCCACTTCGGATCAAGAGGGGAACAGAGAACAGCTACCTTGGCTTTTAAGTTGGCTCAATTGGAATACATGGCTTTAACTTTAGGAAAAAGACCAATTTTACTGCTGGATGATGTTTTTTCCGAGCTGGATGCTTTGCATCGGGCTCATGTGGTAGAGGTGGTGAGTAGACAGCAAACCATTATTGCTACAGTGGAACTGGAAAACCTCCCCAAAAAATTCTTAAATTCTGCCAGGATTTTAAAAGTAGAGGATGGGAAGATTGTGTTATAATGGATTTATGAAAAAAGCTATTGATCTTTCAAAAAAATTACTGCCTTACGAGAATAAATGGGTGGCATTGTCACAGGATCATAAAAAGATTTTAGGTGCTGGCATAACTTTAAAAGAAGCTCAAGAAGAAGCAGAAAAGACTAAGAAAAAATACCTTTTTTTGAAGGTTCCTGCTTTTAATATTTCATATGTGCCTTCAACTTGATGAAATTTCCATACATCAAACTACCTCTTGTTGATCCTAAATTAAAATGGATCTCTCGTCCTTACATTCCAATCAGTTTAATCGGACCAAAAGGAATTTGGGAAGGTTATGGTCTGATAGATTCAGGAGCTGACCGTTCGCTGTTTAATGTACAAATAGCAGAGAACATCGGTTTAAACTTAAATGAAGATCCGGTTGAAAAATTTGGTGGAATTGAAGGTAGTACTATAGAAGCAAGATTACATAAGGTAAAAGTGCAGATAATCGGAATGGATAGCGAGATAGAAATTACAGCCGGTTTTGTAAGCAGTGACGGAGTAGCAGCTATTTTAGGTCAGGATGGATTTTTTGATAGTTTTTCAATTAAATTTGAAAGAGTTCATGGGGTTATTGAAATAAATTCAGTAAAAAAATAAGGGGCTTCAGCCAGGATTTTAAAGATAGAGGATGGGAAAATTATTGAGAAAGAAATTTAAAAGTAGATAGGATCTGATTTATTTTACCTACTTCTACATTTGTAAAACCAATATGGTAATTTTTCCCCATCTGAATAGTTGTATAGGAATAATTCCTGGGATTCTTCTTTGTTACAATTACCTCACGAAAAGCCAAATTATTAACTGTGATGCATTTAAATTCTATTAATTCCTCCTTTATTAATTCATCTCTTGTCTTTTCTGAAACCAAACCGGGGTTACATGGATCAGTATCTGAAGTATCTGTATTCCAAATCACAATCTGTTTCTCAAAGTAATCATTTCCATTACCACTCTTTTTAGGAAGATAAAATTGTTCCCAACCATTTTGTTGATCTTCCTTAAAAATATAATCTGATGGTATTTTTATTGAATATTTAAGCCTATCACTTGTATATGTTTTCCAGGCGGCAGTTTCATTAGATAGATTAGGTGATGGTTGAGCAGGTAGAGAAGTTTTAGTTTGTTTTTGATAAATTAAATATCCACCCACCGCTGCTACAGCTAAAATAATAACTATTATAATGGGAGCAAAGCCTTTTTGGGTCATTAAAAGCAGTGTAGCATATTTTATTCAGCATGGTATATAATTCAGGTAATATGACAAAAAAGTTGGATTACATAATTAAATTAATCTATGATAAGACTTACAAAGGTTATGTGGCTGATGTGGTTAATCTGTATGGCTGTATGTCTCAAGGTAAAACCAAAAAAGAGGCTTTAGAAAATGTTGAAAAAGCAATTAAAGCCTATATGGAGGCTATGAATTTAAAAATCGAAAAGAACTCGGAATTTACTAGACGGTCTATTGATATTCCACTTACCATTTCTTCTAAAGTCTCAAATTAAAAAAGCGAACATCTCATTAAAAGATTTTATCAAGGCATTGAAGTAATAATGCCAGGATTTTAAAAGTAGAGGATGGGAAAATTACTTGACAAACTTAATACTTATATATACAATATATATACATTATGGCTCTGTCTAAATTAGCTAAGACAACCGGTTTTCAATGGGACGAGGCCAATATTGCCCATATTGCCAAACATAATGTATTACCGGAAGAAGCAGAACAGATTTTCTTTGATAAAAATAATGTGCTCGATGAGGATTTAAAACATGCTAACGATGAAGAAAGATTTTTAATTATCGGGAAAACAGAGAAAGGCAGGTTGCTTTATCAGATATTTACCATTAGGGAAGATAAAATTAGAGTGATTTCTTCTCGTGATATTAACAAAAAGGAGGTGAAACTGTATGAAAAAGAAATTAGTAGTTCCTAGATTTAAAAATGAGGAAGAAGAGGCAGTTTTTTGGGCCAATCTTAATCTGGCTGAATATTTTGAACAATCTGATTTTAAAAAAGGGGTGATGTTTCCTAGTTTAAAACGAACCAAAAAGTTAATTTCTATTCGGCTCCCTGAAGAGTTAATTAGTAAGGTTAAGGAGAAAGCAGGTGAAATTGATGTTCCATACCAAAGTTTAATACGGCAATATATTCAACAGGGAGTAGGGTTAATTTAGAAAACCTACCCAAAAAATTCTTAAATTCTGCCAGGATTTTAAAGGTGACGAATGGTCAAATCCAGCCGTCATCCTGAGTGATGAGCGAAGGATCTAAAGATTATTGAGTAAATTTGAAGGTGGAGAGGATATGGGTTATTTGCAAACATTCAGTGCCATTAATGCATCTCCGCCAGTAGACTTGCCATAGTTGCTACAAGTTTCACCCGGACTACAATCTGTATCTCCATTGCACAACTTGAGACAAGTTTTTGTTCCAGATTCCGAACAGCGGGTTCCACTGGGTGTGACAAAGCATGATTTACTAAAATCACAAATATATCCTGGAGAGCATTCAGTATCTTTATTGCAGTTAGTAGTTACAACAGATGAAGTGGATTCAGAAGGAATAGAACAGGGGGCAAAGTCACATTTTGGGCCAGATCTGCTCACATATGTTCCATTAGGACATTGTTTTGCGTCTTGAGTACAAGCAATTTGATCTGAAGGGGGAACAATGGGTTTGGGTCTGTAATTCTGGTAAATAAAATATCCACCCAAGAATGCTGCTGCTAAAATTAGGATTATTAATATTGGAGTAAAGCCCTTTTGGTTCACCTTTTTTTTCTTTGCAGCATGGTAGGGAGAGCCATGAGGACAAGAGTAAGAGCGAAAATTGCCAATATTAAATATACAAGTAATGTATTATCCATGTTATCTCCTAAACCATAGGCTAATTAGCCAAAAAATAATTGATGCTACTGAACCTAATAATATCTTAGTTAGATTAAATTTGTCAAGCGCTGCCGGTAAAATTACAGAGGCTATAGCTACCAAAGCCAAATCAGATGCTATATCAGACAATTTATCAAATTGTTTTTTGTTAAGTTTTGCAATTCTCATTTTTTAGAGCTCCATTTGGAGGCTAATTTGGAGAGTTGGTAGGTAATTAAAACAGCAAAAGCCGTAATTAAGATGGCATAAATAAATTTGGAAATAAATCCTGCCAGATCAGGATAGAATTTTTGAACATATTCTTTGACAAAAGTTTGAATTGCTTCATTCCAAGCCAAACCGGCTGCCAATCCAAAACCGGAAGTGGAAAGAGTGATAAATTGCTCAATTAATTCCCTGCGGAATGATTTTTTCTTGGAAGATTCTCTTTTCACTATATTGACATATTAGCGCAATATGATTAAACTAGCAATAATTTGGCTAGCTTTAAAGGCAGAGATATTATAGATATAAATGATTTTTCCAAAGAGGAATTGCTTTTTATTCTAAAAACAGCCAAAAAATTTGATCCTGAATATGTAAAAAGAGATAGGTCAAACTACACTATTGCCCAGGGTAAAATCGCTGCATTGCTTTTTTTTGAACCCTCCACTAGAACAGAACAATCATTCCGCTCGGCCGCCCAAAAAATAGGCATGGGTATAATTGGTTTTGATGATCCTGAAGCCACTAGTATTCATAAAGGCGAATCTTTTTCCGATACCATCAGGATCATGAATTCATACGCAGATGTTTTGGTAATGAGGCATCCTGAATCAGGCGCTGCCAAAAAAGCCGCTGATGTAGCGGACATTCCGGTGATTAATGCAGGTGATGGGCCTAACCAGCATCCTACCCAGACCATGTTGGATCTTTATACCATAATGAAGGAAGCAGGGCGTTTGGATGGTATTACTGTGGCCTTGATGGGAGATTTAAAATACGGCCGGACTGTTCATGCTCTCTCTTTGGCCTTATCGCATTTTAAAGTAAAGCAAATTTTTATTTCTCACTCCACACTTTCGATGCCTGATGAATTCTTAAAAATTTTGGATAAAAGAGGTATTGCTTATGAGCAATTTGATCATCTGCCTGATAATTTGCAAGCTGATTTTCTCTATCAAACAAGAGTGCAAAAAGAAAGATTTAAAGATCTGAATGAGTACAAAAAAGTAAAAGATAAATTTATTCTCGATGCAAGTTTTAAAAAATATTTAGATAGGGGGATAAAGTTGATGCATCCTTTACCCCGCATTAATGAGGTTGACCCAAGTTTGGATTCTCACCCCAATGCCATTTATTTTTCTCAAGCCAGAAACGGGTTGTATATCCGGGAAGCGCTGCTAGGATTGGTATTGGGAAGAATATAGAAAGGGGTAATATGACAGGCAAATTAATTCTGTCCGATGGGACAGTTTTTTTAGGACAAAGTTTTGGAAAAGAGGGGAGAGAGTTCGGTGGACTCTCGAGTACTTCAGGCGAGGTGGTTTTTAATACCGGTATGGTGGGGTATCCCGAATCGCTAACAGACCCTTCTTACTATGGCCAGATTTTAGTTTTGACCTATCCGCTGGCGGGAAATTACGGTGTGCCTGAAAAGCGCTTCTGGGAATCGCGCAAAATTCAGATTAAGGGTTTAATTGTTCAAAATTATATTGATAATCCATCGCATTTTGAAAGTCAAAAAAATTTAGGGGAGTGGCTTAAAGAAGAAGAAATTCCTGCTTTGCAGGGGATAGACACGAGGGCTCTCACTATTAAACTTAGGGAACATGGAGTGATGCTGGGGAAAATAGACATAGGCGAAAAGCGAAAAGCGAAAAGCGAAAAGCGGATTTATGATCCGAATAAAGAGAATCTTTTACCGTTTGTAAGTACTGACAATGTACTGACATATGGTGAGGGGAGGAAGAATATAGTTTTAATTGATTGCGGGGTTAAAGAGAATATTATTAGAAGTTTAGTTAAAAGGAGAGTAAAGGTTACAAGAGTGCCTTGGGATTTTGATCCATTAAAAAGTCCGCCAGCCGGCGGATTTGATGGGGTGTTGATTTCCAGTGGTCCTGGAGATCCTAAAATGGCTAAAGCTGCCATTGAAACAGTTAGGCAGCTACTACAGAAAAACATTCCTGTTTTTGGTATTTGTTTAGGTTCACAGATTTTGGCTTTGGCTGCAGGAGGGAATACTTATAAATTAAAATTTGGCCACCGCGGTCAAAATCAACCTGTAATAGATCAAACCAGTGAAAAAGCTATTATTACATCTCAAAATCATGGCTTTGCTGTAGATATGAAAAGTTTGGGTTCTGACTGGAAAGAGTGGTTTGTGAATTTAAATGATGGGACAAATGAGGGTATAAGACACAGAAGCAAGCCTTTTATGGCAGTGCAATTTCACCCGGAATCCAATCCGGGACCAACAGATGCAGGATATCTATTTGATGAATTTATCTCAACCTTATGAAAAAAATTTTAGTTCTTGGATCAGGAGCATTAAAAATAGGAGAAGCAGGAGAGTTTGATTACTCTGGCTCACAGGCTTTAAAAGCTTTAAAAGAAGAAAAAATTGAAGCAGTTCTGATTAATCCTAATATTGCTACTATTCAAACTTCAAAAGGCTTGGCAGATAAAATTTATTTTCTGCCTGTTACACCGTATTTCGTAGAACAAGTAATTAAAAAAGAGCATCCTGATGGAATTTTTTTAAGCTTTGGAGGCCAAACAGCTCTAAATTGCGGTTTGGAACTTGAAAAATCAGGAATTTTTAAAAAATATGGGGTGGAAGTTTTGGGAACATCTGTTAATACAATTCATATTACAGAAGACAGGGAACTTTTTGCTAACAGTTTGGACAAAATTAATATTAAAGTTCCCAAAGGCGGGTTTGCCAGAACCGTAAGTGAGGCAGAAAAAATTGCCTTAAATTTAGGTTTTCCCCTGCTGATTAGATCGGGTTTTTCTTTGGGAGGATTAGGGTCAGGAGTAGTTGGTAATATTGAAGAACTAAACAAAATGGCGGGGAATGCGCTAAAACATGTTCCGCAAATAGCTGTTGAAGAATACTTAAAACACTGGAAAGAAATTGAATACGAAGTTGTCAGAGATAAAAATAGTAATAAAATCACGGTTTGCAATATGGAGAACCTTGATCCTCTAGGGATTCATACAGGTGAAAGTATTGTGGTGGCGCCTTCGCAAACTCTAAATAATTATCAATATCACATGCTTCGCAAGATTTCTTTGCAGGTGATTGAACACTTGGGGATTGTGGGGGAATGTAATATTCAGTTTGCCTTAAATCCCGTAAATAATGATTACCGGGTGATAGAAGTTAATGCCAGATTGTCCCGATCGTCAGCTTTAGCTTCCAAAGCTACAGGTTATCCCTTGGCCTACATTGCTGCTAAAATTGGTTTAGGTTATAACTTGCCTGAATTAAAAAATACAGTTACTTTATCTACCAGTGCTTTTTTTGAACCAAGCCTGGATTATCTGGTTGTTAAAATCCCCAGATGGGATCTGCAAAAATTTGCGGGAGGTAAGGATGAGATTGGTTCTGAAATGAAAAGCGTGGGAGAGGTGATGGCTATTGGCAGGAGTTTTCCCGAAGCTTTGCAAAAAGCTATCAGAATGCTGGAAATTGGCCAGGATGGTTTGCTGGGTAATGGTTTGGACCAAACAAAGCTGCTGCCAACTACGGAAAGACTATTTGTAATTGCGGAAAGATTTGCCAAGGATGAGTCGGTTGAAAGTATTTATAAAGCCACAGGTATTGATCCCTGGTTTTTGCATCAAATTAAAGAAATAGTAGATTTTGGAAAAAATCTAAAAATTAATAAATTATTAGAAGCAAAGAGGTTAGGATTTTCAGATAAACTTTTGGCCAAAGCATTTAAAAAAACAGAAGATCAAATCAGACAATACAGGAAAAAACATGGGATTTTACCCAAAGTAAAACACATTGATACTTTGGCAGGGGAATTTCCGGCCAAGACTAATTATTTGTATTTGACTTATCACGGAGAAGAATCGGAAGTAGAGTCAAGAGTCAAGAGTCAAGAGTCAAGAGAAAAAGCAATAGTGCTTGGTTCAGGGCCATATAGGATTGGTTCATCTGTGGAATTTGACTGGTGTTCTGTGACTGCTGCTAAAACTTTAAAAGCAGAAGGTTTGGAAACAGTGATTATCAATTGTAATCCGGAAACTGTTTCCACTGACTATGACTCGGCAGATAAATTATATTTTGAAGAGCTGACATTTGAGCGGGTTTCAGATATTTATGACATAGAAAAACCCACCTCCCTTGTTCTAGGCTTTGGAGGGCAAGTTCCTAATAATTTGGCCATGAGTTGTTTTAGGGCAGGTTATAGAATTTTGGGGACTTCTCCGGAAAATATTGACCAGGCAGAAAATAGGAATAAGTTTTCCGCGCTTTTAGATAAGCTAAAAATTGAGCAACCAGCCTGGCAAATCTTAAAAACAGTTAAGGATGCTGCCAAATTTGCCAAAAAAATTAGCTATCCGGTTTTAATCAGGCCTTCGTATGTTTTGTCAGGATCTGCTATGAATATTGCTTTTTCCCCCATAGATTTAAAAAAATATCTGGCAGATGCTGTTGATGTTTCCAAAGAGCATCCTGTGGTTATATCCAAATTTATAGACGGGGCAAAAGAGATTGAAATTGATGGAGTGGGGAAAAACGGGCAACTGGTTATTTATGCCATATCAGAACATATAGAGAATGCAGGGGTACATTCAGGAGATGCCACCATGGTTTTGCCCCCTCAAAAACTTTATCTGGGAACAATCAGGCAAATCAAAGATGCCACTAAAAAAATTGTCAGCGGAATGAAAATTTCAGGTCCTTTTAATATTCAGTTTTTAGCCAAAGATAATAAATTATTGGTAATTGAACTTAATTTGCGGGCCTCCCGTTCTTTCCCGTTTGTATCCAAAGTCACAGGATATAATTTTGTGGAGATTGCTACCAAAGTTATGCTGGGTCAGGATATTGGGGGAGAATATAATACTCTGGATCTAGACTGTGTAGCGGTAAAAGCGCCTCAATTTTCTTTTCATAGAATCAAAGGAGCAGATCCCAGGCTGCGGGTGGAGATGAGTTCTACGGGTGAGGTAGCCTGTTTTGGTTCGGATTTGCATGAGGCTTATCTTAAAGCGCTTTTGTCTGTTGGATTTAAATTACCCAAAAAATCAGTATATTTAAGCTTAGGCGGTGAAAAAAATAAACTGGAATTTATTCCGTTTGCCAAAATTTTATCTGAAATGGGCTTAATAATTTACGCAACAGAACACACTTCAAAAGCTTTGAAAAAACATGGTATAAAAAATACCAGAGTTTTTAAAATATCGGAAAAATCCCATCCTTCGGTGTTGGATTTTTTACAAAAAGGCAAAATAGATTTGGCAATAAATATATCCATGGCAAGGTCTGATCAGGGAGAGACTGATGGGTTTTTAATAAGAAGAAATTGCATTGATTTGGGAATCCCTTTAATTACCAATCTGCAGGCAGCAGAGCTGTTAGTTTCAGCCTTATCTTCTAAAAAATTAGATGATTTAGAAATTAAAAGCTGGGATGAATATGTAAAATTTGCTTAAAATTTCCTAGGTGGCGTATCTGGACCACCTCCCAGGTGGGATTATAGAAATTAAGAGTTGGGAGGAGTATAACTAGCTGCTTGTTCTCTAGCAGCTTGCACAACTGATGGAGGATCATCTGCCCACATTATCTCCGCTCTCCTTTTCATCATTGCTTCATGTAAATTACCGATTTCTTCTGGTGTTGCACCGTGTTGTTGTTTCAAAGCAGTAAGAATAGGGTCTTCGTTCAAGAGATGGCCAAATTCAGCATCTCTTCTTCTTGCTTCCTGGTCTAAACTGGCAAACCCCCTTTGAAGCTGTGCCTCAACAAAGGGTCTTCTTGCTTCATCCAAGAAATCTCTCATTACACCACTCACTCTCGCGCCTATCCTACCCAGTAAACCTTCATTTTCAGCCATAAATAATATTATACACTAGACAGGGAGAAATGTCAAACTATAGGATCGTATTTTATACGAATAGATTTTTTGCGGGAAATGTGTAAGAATAGGGTATAGCGTTTAGCGTCTAGGGTATAGTTTAAATAACAGTTGCTTTTTAACTAAACGCTAGAAGCTAGTTACTAGACGCTGATTAAATGTTCATTCCCAAATATACAATTACAAATAAAATTCTTAAAGATATTGGTATTGTTGAGGCCTCCAGAGAGGTGATCATGCATGCTCCGCTAATACCTGCCTGGGAGGCCAAATTCAGAAAAGAAGCTATTGAGCGGACTATCCATCATGGGACTCATTTGGAAGGAAATCCCTTATCTGAAGAAGAAGTCAAAGATGTGCTGGATGGCCATGAAGTGGTGGCTCGGGATAGGGATATACAGGAGATTTTAAATTATAGAAATGTTTTAAAATTTATAGATGGTGTGGCCACGCAGATTGGTTCATCCGGAAACTATAATTTTACCATTGAAACTATTTTGGAAATTCACAAATTAACAATAGAAAAAATCCTGCCTGAGGGTTCAACAGGCAAGTTTAGGGTTAGACAAGTGGTTGTTAAAAATACCAAAACAGGAGAGATCAGTTATACGCCGCCTCCGGCTGTTGAAGTGCCTTATCTGATTGAGGATTTAGTTAACTGGATTAATTCTGATGAAGGAAAATCTATTCAGCCAGTTATAAAAGCCGGAATTATTCATTATGAAATTGCCAGAATCCACCCTTTTGTTGACGGAAATGGCAGGGTGGCGCGGGCTGTTGCCACTTTGCTTATGTTTTTGGACAACTATGACATTAGAAAGTTTTTCTCTTTTGAAGAATATTTTGATGAAAATCCCATGGACTATTACTTAACGCTTCAAGCCGTATCAAACCAGCTAGTACTAGATACCCATGAAAGGGATTTAACTCCCTGGCTGGAATATTTTACAGAAGGAGTGGCTATAGAACTTAACAGAGTTAAAGAAAAAGTGCAAAGGATTTCTGTTGATGCCCGGGTTAAGGATAGGCTGGGGGAGCAGGTGATTTTGAATGAACGGCAGATGATGATTATGGAGTATTTGCATAGGCATAATGGTATGAGTAACAGGGATTTTAGAAAAATCTTCCCTGATTTTTCAGATGATACGGTTTTGCGGGAGCTTAAGTTTCTGCGTCAAAAAGGTCTGGTTAAAAAAGCCGGCGGCACCAAAAAAGCCCAATATGTGCTAAAATAGTTTCTGATATGGATGGTCTTAATACTCCAGAGCAAAAATTGATTCCTTTAAATACCGGGAATGATACTTTGAGTGAAAAAGAATTTATTGGGCATATGTCACCAGAAGAGCGGGAGAATTATGCTAAGATTTTGGAATTAGCAAGACAAGAAGGGGAAGATAATAAGCGGTTTTGGAATTTATTGGTTTTGACAATACCCAAGATAGGATATACTCCTTCACAGACAGACAGACAGATGTGTTGGACTTGGCATGTGGAGAATGTAAAGAAGGATATGTTTTGAGTGCCTTTTTCGGCGGAAATCAGTATGGGTTGCCCAGCGACAAAGTCAAAATAGTGGGAATTGATGTTGATAAATCAGAAATTGATAGAGCTATCAGAAGACAGCAAAAACCAGATTATAGTCAAAAAATAACCACCTGGCATCAACCGTCGAACTTTGAATTTATATGTGGTGATGTTACCAGATTAAATCAATATCCTGAAATTCCCCAACAGGTTGATGTAGTAATAATTCGTCATCAACAGATTTCCGATAATGAGCAGAAATGGCTGCAGATTTTTAGGCAAGGTTTAGAAAGAATAACCCAAGGGGGATTTATTTTAATTACCTCTTATTCTGATATAGAGCATCAAATGTTGATTGAGGTCTTGCAAAAATTGCCCTGTCAGATTGTTTTGAATGAAAAAAATCCTTGGGCCAGACCATTAAGCCACAAAGAAATATCCCTTGATAGAAATGTAGTAATAGCGAAGAGGCAATAATTTTACGGAAGAAGATATTTTTGGGCTGATGGGTGAACAAAAAAAGCCTGGTTAAAAAAGCCGGCGGCACCAAAAAACCTGCCTGCCGGCAGGCAGGGCCCAGTATGTATTAAAATGACCATTGACAAAGGAATTTTTGTGTAATACAATTTGTTACATATGTTAAACCAAAGAAGCATTATTAATATTTCCATGCCTCCTGCCATGGCAAAACGGATCAAAAAAATGGCCGAGGATGATAATAGAACCACAAGTGAGCTTTTGCGGGAAGCTTTCCGTGTTTATGAGTCTAATAAAGATTGGGCTAGAATCAGGGCTATGGGAAGAGAAACAGCCCGTAGAATGAATATTAAAACTTACGAGGATATTGAACGAATAGCCGGATGAAGATAGTTTTGGATACTAACATTTATATTGCAGTAGCCCTTCATGGAGAATTTGCAGAAAACATAATTGAAATGGTTACCACAAGATCTTCGGGAATAATGCTTATTATTTCCAAAGAAATACTTCTGGAATTACAACAAAAACTCAAAGAAAAATTTAATTGGTTGAAAGAAGATATTGATCTGTTCATGACAAAAATCAGGAATATTGCCGAGGTTGTAGAAGTGAATATTAAGGTAGATATTCTCAAAAGAGATCCGGAAGATAATAAAATTTTGGAATGTGCTGTTTGCGGTCAGGCGGATTTAATTGTGACAGCAGATCAAGACTTAATTAAATTAAAAAATTTTCAAGGAATAGGCATAGTTCACCCCAAAACACTGTCCTGGACATTTCCAGAGTATTTTAAGAAGTAGATGTGGTTGGGAAAAACTGCAGGAGAATTAAAAAAATAAAAAATTAATTTAGCAAAACTCTCACTTTTATGGTAAAATAGCTACTTGTCATGAGAGAAGAGTTGTTACAAGTACCGATTATTGCCGGTTCCTGCCTTTTGACTTCTGAAGAAATTCCGCAACTCATACCAGAATCTACCACTGATGATTTAAAAAGATTGTGTGGCAATCATCCCAATGCTGATGATCTAAATATTGGTGATTTTACTAGAAGACACAGTCCTTACAAACTCTATTATTGGTTGGAAACTCGCGAATTTGCCAATTTGGTGGCGACGAGAACTAAGGGCAAGATTAGCGATGGGGAGGCTTTGCCTGTTTTAATAGATGAGGCATGCAGAATCGAAGAAGCAGTGCCAAGAAACCCCGAAGCTGATGTGAGATTTCTTTACACTCATAAACCAGAAGTTAATGGTCATTTATCTGAACTCGCAGAAAAATATGCTGAACGTATTTTACAAATTCTGGATAAAAGAAACGTACCTCTGTCTCCAAGATTAAGAGAGATGATCAACATGAGACCTGGAGGATGTGACTTTTTAAAAATAATCTGTACATACTCTCCAGGGGCCATTGGTGAAGATACTGCGATTGTGATAGAACCTGCTAAATATCATATACCAGATATAGAGATAATAAGGCAAGCTATGCGGGTGCCGACGGCGGATAGCGAAAAGATAATATTTCGGGAGCTACATAAAGCAGCTGGCTTTATTGTAGCCAATGCACTTTTTGATTTAGCAGAATGGATTTCAGTTGTAAACTATTCTGGAACTGACGGCACCAAAAAAGCACAGTATGTTTTAAAATAGGGGTTGACAAAAAGATTTTTGTATATTACCATAATGTACAGATGATTAAAAAGGTAACTTTGTCAGCTGATTTAACATTTGATTGGGACGAAGCTAATCTTGGGCATATTAAAAAGCATAGTGTGGAATATTCAGAGTGTGAAGAGATATTTTTCAACAGACCTTTTTTGGTTGATAAAGATCCAGGACATTCGCAAAAAGAAGAACGATTTCAAGCTTTGGGTAAAACTAACCCGAACCGGTTGATATTTATTATTTTTACAATCAGAAAAGAGAAAATACGAGTAATTTCAGCTAGAGACCAAAGTCGAAAAGAAAGAATTACATACAAAGGAGGTGAAATAAATGAAACTTAAAAACTTAAAACCAATACCAATATTTAAAAATGAAGATAAAGAGGCAGAGTTTTGGGCAACTCATGACTCAACTGAATATGTGGATTGGAGTAAAGCAGTGGATATGGACTTTCCCAATCTTAAACCAACCACCAAGACAATCACTTTAAGGTTGCCTGTGATGCTCCTTAATAGAATCAGACAACTTGCCAATAAAAAAGATGTGCCATATCAATCTCTGATGAAGATTTTTTTAGCAGAAAAAGTTAATTCGGTTTAGCCTCATGAGCCATGGAAAAACTGCAGGAGAATTTAAAAAAGGTAAAAAATAAATAGAATTTAGGGTTTTGTTTATTGGTTTGGTGGTTCAGGATAAACAGTTCTATTCCGTATAGGATTTTCAGGATCAGGTTCTAAAATTGCTGGTCTGCCATTGGTATCAATAAAACCAATTCTGTTTCTGCCTGCTCTTTTGGCACGAAGTAAATTTGCGTCTGCAATAGCTTTTATTTCTGAAGTAGATATTAGTTCATTGTTGGTTGAATAAAATGGACTTACCCCGAAGCTAGCTGTTATCTTGAAAGAACCATCTTTCCCATCGGTAATTTCTAATATTTCTAGTTCTCGACGAATATTATCGACAACACCAATTGCAGCATGAGCATTAGCTCCCTGCAGTATTATTCCAAATTCATCTGCACCTGTTCCTAGCCTAAATACGCGGTCTGTTAGACGAACATGACCAACAAGAAAATTTGCAAATTCTCGTAAAGCAGTATCACCAGCAGGGTGGCCTAGCGAATTATTTACATCTCTAAGCTTATCCATATCTATAGAGAGAAAAGTAAATGGTTGGCCCGTTCTTCTGGTAATTGAAACTGCCCTGTCAAATTCTTCATCAAAAACATAACGATTATCTAATCCTGTCAGTGGATCCTTGCTTGCTAATTGTGATAAACGATCAATAGTCTCCTTTTGTTGTTTAGCCTCTCTTTTTAAAGCCGCTTCTCTTGCCGCAAGTATTCCGGCTAAGTCTTCTCGGGGGGTTTCCGTGATTAATCTATCAAATTCATCAGTTAATTCCACAAATTTCTGATCTGGTGGTCTTTCTGCTTCTTCACTATCTGTCATGTATTGATTTTACAATATCCTGTAAATTTATTACAATCCATAAAGTCTTTCTAAAAGAGAAAAATAGTGCTAAAATGAGGCTGTGGAATTTGGTAAACTTGCACAGTATTTTGAAAAGCTAAAATTTAGGGTTCTTGGTTAAGAAGATAGAGTAATTGGAGGGAAGGGAACATATGTTGGGGAAGCAACATTATTCCTAACCCAATCAACAATCTCTTGTAATGGAATCATAGAAGTAGGCATATTAAAATGTGTTGGTATGCCTAATCTACTGGGGCTACCTTGCTTCTTGTCCATGACCCACTCAACACCTGTATCTTTATTATCTCTACCGCCAATAGAAATTCTTTGTAAATGTAATTGAAAAAAGAGTAGCCCTTCAGGGTCAATATCAAAACTGCAGGCAAGATCTGTATCAAGATCTGTATTTTGTTTTTCGTTTGCTCTGAAAGCTATAATCTTGATTGTGGGATGTTCCGTTGTGCTTTTTGTATATTCAATTTCCAGAATATCCCCCCCCCCGAAAAACCTTTCTCCGGTAATCCTTACGGGGGGTAGAGTCTGTCCATGGATTACGATCTATTTGACCTGTCAGTTTTATTAGTTCATCAAAGGCTTGCTGGGGGGTAAGATTTTCTTGGGGGCCGAATGTTGCTTCAGTAGGAGGACCATCTGACATAAGAGTATTTTACAAGTAAATTGTGATAAAATGCAAGCAGTAATGACTTTTGCAGAACTTACTTCATATTTTGAGAAATTGGAAAGTACCTCTTCAAGGCTTGTTTTAATTGATATCCTTTGTGATTTATTTAAAGAAGTAAAAGCCGGGGAAATAGCTCAAGTTTGTTATCTGTTGCAAGGCCGGGTGGCTCCATTTTGGCAGCCAATAGAAATGGGGATGAGTGAGAAATTGGTGGCTGCCGCTTTGGCTAAGGCTTATTCTGTTGAACGAGAGGAAGTTTTAAAACTTTATGGAAAATTAGGGGATATGGGGTTAGCTGCGCAAAGCTTAAGTTCAAAGTTCAAAGTGAAAAGTGCAAAGTTAAAAGTCACAGAAATTTTTAATACACTAGTGCAAATTGCAAAAACTCAAGGTGAGGGGACTGTGGAGAAGAAAGTTTCTGCTTTGGCCGGACTTTTGCAAAAAATTGATTCTATCTCTGCCAAACACTTAGTCAGAGTACCTTTAGGGGTTTCCCGTTTAGGTATTGGCGAGCCTACTATTTTAGACAGCTTTGCCAAATTAAAACTGGGGGATCGGGCAAAAAGACCTCTTCTGGAAGGAGCGTATAATAAAGTTTCTGATTTGGGGTTGATTGGAGAAACTTTATGGAAAGGTGGTTTGAGAGAAGTAAACAGATTACAGGTAACAGTGGGCAGGCCTATCAGGTCACAACTGGCAGAAAGATTACCCACCCCTGAAAAAGTCATAGAAAAAATGTCTCAAGTAAATGCCCAGCGCAAACTGGATGGATTTAGGGTGCAAATTCACAAAGACGGAGAAAATATCAGGCTTTTTTCGAGAAACCTGGAGGAAACTACCCCCATGTTTCCGGAAATTGCCAAAGCTGCCAGAAAACAGATTAAGGCTAAAACAGCTATTTTAGATTGCGAGGCCATTGGTTTTAATCCAATATCCGGAGAATTTTTACCGTTTCAGGAGACAACGCAGAGACGCAGAAAATATGGAATCGCAGAGCTAGCCAAAAAAATCCCTCTCAAGGCTTTTTGTTTTGACATTTTATACAAAGATGAAAAATCATTAATAGATTTAGAACAAACAGAAAGATTAGAGATTTTGGAAAAAACAATTTCAGACGGAGAAACTTTGTTTATAGAAAAAGGGGAAACAGTAGATAATTCTAAAAAATTGCAAATAATGCTGGATGAGGCTATATCTCTTGGTTTGGAAGGGCTGGTAGTTAAAAGGCCTGATTCAAAATACGAGGCAGGGGCCAGGAATTTTAACTGGGTGAAATTAAAAAGGCACTCTTCAGGAGAATTGCAGGACACGATTGATTGCGTAATTTTGGGTTATATTTTTGGCAAAGGGAAAAGGGTCTCTTTTGGGGCAGGGGCTTTGTTGGTAGGAGTTTATGACGGCCAAAAAGACGAATTTGTGACAGTTTCCAAAATTGGCACAGGTTTAACAGACGAGGAATGGAGGAGTATTAAAGTTAAAAGTAAAAAGTTAGAAGTAAAAAATAAGCCAGTCAGAGTTAATTCAAAAATAGTGCCAAGTGTGTGGGTGGAGCCAAAAATAGTTATAGAAGTCTTGGCAGATGAGATAACAAAATCCCCCTTGCATACGGCAGGTCTGGCCTTGCGTTTCCCCCGTTTGGTGACATTTAGGGAAGCTGATAAGCGGGCAGAGGACTCCACAACTTTAAAAGAATTAAGGGAGATGTATAATCAACAAAGTAAACGATAAATATGGAAATCCGAGAAGCAACAGAATCAACACCCAAAACAATAATTTTTACCAGAGAACAGAAAATTATACAGCTGCCGGGTGAAAGCAGTGCGCAGTTACACGAAAGATTAAGAATGGTAGCGTTTGCTTCTTTTAGGCTGGTTCAAGAGCCTACAAAAATTATTACACCAAGTTGGTATACTTTTGATGGTAGTCAAGTACTTGAAGATATTCCTGATGCCGTTGTTGTATGTACTTCAACTTGCAAACACGAACCGCCTTTTCAGATATTTGTTGGTAGGAGAACAAGACAAGATTGGATGGTTGAAAAACCAGCCAAACAAAATATACTTGGAGAAAATCCTATATATATATATCAATTAGAAGCATTGGGGCGGGAATTAACAGGGGAAGAAAAGAATGAAATTTACGACAAAATGTAACAGGGCTTGACATTTGCTTAAAAATTCCATAATATGGAAAAGTAGAAAGAAGGAAAAATAGAAAAATATGCAGCAGATGGCGACCGAAGATATTATCAAGATGCAGCCTAAAGGGCTTTTAACCATTCCCAAGAGGTTCCGCGAGGAATTTGGGTTTGAAGAAGATGGTTTGGTTCGGGTCAAAGGGGAAAAAGGCAGAATAGTGTTGGAACCTGTGCGCATTTTGGATTATCCTGTGAGAAGTTATACTAAAGAGGAAATTGATGAGTTTTTAGTGCTGGATAAAAAAGAAACCAAGGCTTTAAGGCAAAAAGGACTTTTATAAAGTGGCCAAAAGTAAAACCCCCGCAGTCTTTTTTAACGCTTCCGTGATTTTGGCAGGACTTAAGTCTCCTTTGGGCGGATCAGGGCAAATTTTACAAATGAGTAAGAAGAAACAAATTAAGGTGGTAATAAGCGAAATGATTATGGATGAGGTTTTAAGGAATACGGCCAAAGTCGGTTTAACGCCAGCTCAAATAATCTTTAGTTTAAAAGATATTTTTCAAAATGTTTCTCCTGCTCCTGATAAAGCTTTGGTAAAAAGTTTCCATCGAATATCCGTGGATGTGGGTGATAGTCATGTTCTGGCTTCAAGTCAAGAAAATAAAGCGGATTTTTTGGTGACTTTGGACAAAAAACATCTGTTGATATTACAAGATAAAGTTACAGCATTTAAAATTGTCTCACCCGGCCAACTGATTGAAATTTTAAAGATGTGTTAAAATGGCTTCATGTATGTAGCTGATTTGCATATTCATTCCAGGTTTTCCCGGGCTTGCTCTCCTGCTTTAAATATCCCCAATTTGGTGGAATGGGCTAAGTTAAAAGGCATTGACCTTTTGGGAACAGGGGATTTTTTGCACCCCTTATGGCTAACCGAACTCAAAGCTAATCTAAAAGAAAATGGTTTAGGCTTTATGGTTCATGGTTCATCGGACCTGCCTGCCGGCAGGCAGGGTATTAAATTTGTTTTATCAGTAGAAATTAGTTCGATTTATTCCCATAAAGGCAGGGTTAGAAGAGTTCATAATTTGGTTTTATTGCCTAGTTTTGAAGCTGCAGACAAGTTTCAAAAAGCTCTTCTTTCGCGCCATGCCACTTTGGCATCAGACGGTAGGCCCATTGTGGGAATTTCTTCTAAAGATTTACTGCAGATGGCTTTGGAAGCAGAGGAAAAAGCTATATTTATTCCGGCCCATATCTGGACTCCCTGGTTTGGTGTTTTTGGTTCAGAAAGTGGATATGACAGCTTGCAAGATTGCTTTGAGGATCTAACTGATAACATTTATGCCATTGAAACCGGTCTCTCGAGCGACCCGGCCATGAATTGGAGAGTGGCAGAATTAGACGATCGTTCAATTTTGTCATTTTCTGATGCTCATTCTCTGCCTAATTTAGGCAGGGAGGCCACAATCATTGACGGAGAATTTACTTATGATGGTTTATATCAGGCCATTAAAGATCAAAAAATCGCAGGTACGATAGAGTTTTATCCGGAAGAAGGTAAATATCATTATACAGGCCATCGGAATTGTGAAGTAAAGTTAAATCCTGAAGAAGAAAAACAAAATGGAGTAGTTTGCCCAAAATGCGGCAGGGGTTTGACAGTGGGGGTATTAAGCAGAGTAGAGAAACTCGCTACGCGATCGAGCTCGGAAACTTTTCCTAATAGGCCGAAATATAGGATGCTAGTGCCTTTAAATCAGATTATTGCAGAAGCTCTAAAAGTTGCCAAAACAAGCCAAAAAGTCTTAAATGAGTACAAAAAGTTAACAATAAATTTGGGAGGGGAAATTAAAATCTTAACAAAGGTTGATTTAAAGGAAATTGAAAGATTAAGTGGGCCAAAAATAGCAGAAGGAGTGGACAGGATGAGGCAGGGAAAACTGGCGATAGACCCGGGTTATGATGGAGTCTATGGGGTTGTTAAAATCTGGCCGGACGGAGAACAAATAAATGTGGAAACTCCACAACTAGGGCTATTTGGATGAAAATTTTCAAGGATAGACAATCTGCTGGAAAAATTTTAGCCAATAGATTAAAAAATACCAAGGCTGAATTGGTTTTGGGAATTCCGCGGGGTGGAGTGGTGGTGGCCAAAGAAGTGGCAGAGGCTATAAATCTGCCACTGGATGTTGTAATAACCCGCAAAATTGGCGCTCCAAACCAGCCCGAACTGGCTTTGGGAGCAGTTGATCCGGATGGAGAAGTGGTAGGGGTGGAAAATTTAAAATTGAAAATTGATGACGAAATGCAAGAGATTAAAAGGCGGGAGGAGTTATACCGCCAGGGAAGAGGACGACTTGAAGTTCAAGATAGGATAGTCATCCTGGTGGATGATGGGATGGCTACAGGGGCTACCACTCTGGCTGCTGTCAGATATCTAAAAAGACATGGGGCAAAAGTGATTTTAGCTGTGCCGGTGGCTCCGCAAGAGGCTGTTGATAAGATTAGATCAGAAGTAGATGAGGCTATATTTTTGGAAATTCCGGAATATTTCCAGGCTGTGGGCCAATTTTATCAAAGTTTTGATCCTGTATCAGATGAAGAAGTGGTACAATACCTCAAATGAATGATTCTAAATTTTTACAAGTAGCCAAACAGGTAGCTCTTGAGGCAGGAGATCTTATTTCTAATCTTTTTGGAAAAGATATTGGATTGACTTTAAAAAATGGGGACAGCAGTAATCTGCTGACAAAAGCAGACTTAGGATCAGAGCAATTAATTGTTAATCTAATAAAAGAAAATTTTCCGGATCATAATATTATTGCAGAGGAGAACAATAAAACAGATCTGGATTCACTTTTCACCTGGGTTATAGATCCTTTGGATGGTACTACTTCTTTTGCTTCAGGAATACCGAATTTTGCTGTCTCGGTTGGACTCCTGAAAGATAATAAACCTTTTTTAGGAGTAATAAATTGGGTTGTGCAAAAGGAGCTTTACTGGGCCCAGAAAGGTAAAGGAGCATACTTAAACGGAAAGAAGATTTCAGTCAGAAAGATAAAAAAAATCGAAGATGGGGTATTTGGATTTAGTGTTGGTACCACAGCAAGAAGAGAGGGGAAGCTTAAAGCCTACATTCTTCCATTATTCAGCACAGTTCGTTACCCATACATATTAGGTTCAATTGCAGTGGATCTTAGTTTAGTATCTAAAGGAGTGTTGGATGCAGCTATTGGACAAGGATTTATGTGGGATTTTATAGGAGGAGTTATTCTTGTTTCAGAGGCTGGTGGTAGAGTCACTGATTTAGAAGGTTATGAGCCCGACTGGACACAGGAAAGGCTTTCGATTGTAGCATCAAATGGTTTGATACATGACCAGATCCTGGAGGCATTAAAGAGGTGAAACTGGTTGTGGGTTTGGGAAATCCGGGGGAAAAATATGCTAGGGTCAGGCATAATTTGGGGTTTATGGTTTTGGATCAGTTAGCATCTGGTTGGGAAGAGAATAAAAAAATAAAATCACTGATTTTTAAAAAAGATCAACTAATTTTTGCAAAACCGCAAACCTATATGAATAATTCAGGATTGGCAGTGAAATTGCTTACTACTTACTACAAACTACAACCTACTAACTTAATTATTATTCACGATGATTTGGATTTAATGCTGGGGAAAATTAAGGTTCGAATGGGGGGCGCTGCTGCCGGACATCATGGAGTGGAATCTATTATTTCTGCTTTGGGCACAGACCAGTTTACCAGAGTGAGATTAGGAATTGGCAACCAAAAATCCCATTCAGGAGAACACCACAGGGTCCATTTTGAGGCTGAAAAATTTGTCCTTGAGCCTTTTGAACCTTCTGAACTTCCTCAAGTCAAACACATGATTAAACAGGCAGTTGACATGATAATGTCAGAAAAGTTACTATAAAAAGACATGAAAAATTTAAATCCTTTTTATTCCACTCCAATGGCTATTTTAATTGGAGCTTTGATTGTGGCTTTGGCTGTTTTAGTAAGTGGGGGAATTATTAAATTTGGTAAGCCTGTCAAAACAACTCCTGTTGCCTCTTCTGCTCCGGTTGCCCAACCTCAACAAGCAGCCAAAACTGAAGCTGATATTGTTAAAAATCTTAAAGATACTGCGGGAAAATTAGGTTTAGACCAGGGTAAATTTGATAAATGTGTGGATTCAGGTGAAAAAGCCTTACTGGTTAAAAAAGATCTGGATGATGGTTCTGTTGCCGGGGTTAACGGCACGCCGGCCTTTTTTGTAAACGGGAGGCTCTTATCCGGAGCCCAGCCATTTACTGAATTTAAAAAAGTGATTGATGAAGAGCTTTCCGTCTCGGCTGCCGGAACTGTGACCAGACAAACCGTAGGGGTGGGGGACTTGCCTGTTCAGGGTCAAACAGGGGCAAAAATTACTTTGATTGAATTTTCCGATTACCAATGCCCGTTTTGCAAAAGGCATTTTGACCAAGCTGAAGGACAATTAAAAAAAGAATACATAGACACAGGCAAGGTTAAATTTTATTACCGGGATTTTCCTTTGTCCCAAATTCATCCCGGGGCCCAGAAGGCAGCCGAGGCAGCCAGATGTGCCGGGGATCAGAATAAATACTGGCAGTATCATGACTTAATCTTCCAAAACCAGCAGACTATTTTCTAATCCCCCTTTCAAATTCCACAGGGATTTTATTTAGTAACGCCTCGGAGATTTGGAGCTCTTTTTGCTTTCGGAGAGTTTGAAGGCAATATAAAGTAGAAGAAGAACAATAACTACTAGGGCTGTTGCTATTTGAACATTTGCATTTATATTCCAGAAATTACTCATTTTTCTATCTCTTTTTCACACAAAATTGTCAGTAGCAAAAATACAATACCAAATATAATATTTACTGTCAAGACAACGAAGTCGGTTGGTCCTTTTGGGAAGGATAGGTTAGGCCCAATGATTGAAACGCCAAAGAATCCAGCCGAGAGATTAATAAAAAGACCGGAAAGGGCTTTTAAGAGGGGACGAAACATTCCTTTCACATAATTACTCTAACAGAGAAATAGTTAAACCGTCAATCTATATTTGTGCTTAATTTGGGGAGGGGGAATTAGGGTTTTCTAAAAGATTTTGAATTTAAGCCTCAAAAATGGCTTGCGCTGAAGGAAATTAAAGTGTAAAATTAGCTCATAATGTATCACTTGGAGAGGAAGTACTCTTTAAGAGAAATGCCGAGTTTGGAGTCTGATCAATGGTTAGAATGGGCAAACGGTCCTTTTTTTACAGATAGCCTTAATCCTCAAAGAGGATTACTTTTACCATGGGTGCCACGCGGCATTTTCTTAGCTCACGCATTTACAAGTGAAGTAACAGATGGAGTTATGAACCCTTCTACGAAACACAAGGTTGAATTGCTTTTAGCAAGATCGCGCGCATCTGGTTTTTTGGTTCATTGTTCTCTAGAAAGAGAGGCATGGGGTAAGAAAACTATGTTACCCGAAGTACTTACAAGAATTGATTATAGAGAGATAGAGAAAGCCAGTGTGTTAGTAGCATTTCCTCAAACTTCACAAGGGGTTTGTATTGAGATTGGATGGGCCGGTGCGATGGGCAAAGAAATTTGCATCTGTTGGGATCTTAATAAAGATACATCAATAGATCTTAATGGTGTTTTAGAAAGGCTTTATTGTCTTGGAGGGATTATTCCTGATCTTGTATTATACGATGGTAGGGAATCTGCACCCTTCATGGTAGAAAGAGTAGTATCTAGAGTAAAAGAAAGATTGGTATAAAACCTATTCTGGAAATTGGCCACAAAAATGGGGAGAATTAACCAAATAAGAAAAGGTGCCAATCTATCCCACCCTCCAGGTGGACATTGAGCGGGTGGACATTGAGCGGGAGACCAGAATAAATACTGGCAGTATCATGATTTAATCTTCCAAAACCAGCAAAATATTTTTTAGCCTCCAATTCCCCAACTGAAGTTTTCCCTCTTGACAAGTTGTATATGTTGGTAATATACTTAATGAGTGATGAAATTACCTGTTCCTTTGTCGTTTGATTGGGATCAAGGAAACATTGACAAAAACCGGAAAATTCATCAAATAACTGACAAAGAAGCGGAAGAAGTATTTTTTAGTCAACCGCTAAAAATTTTTGCAGACAAGACGCATTCTGTAAAAGAAAAAAGATTTCTGGTTTATGGCCAGACCAAAGCAGATAAGAAATTAACTATAGTTTTTACTATCAGGGAAAGTAAAATTAGAGTTATTTCTGCCAGAAATCAAAGCAGAAAGGAGAGAATTTTATATGGCAAATAGAAAAAAATTAAAGCCAATACCAAGTTTTAAAAACGAAGATCAGGAGAGAGAATTCTGGGCAACCCATGATACTACCGACTATTTTGATACAGACAAACCAATCGAGCTGGATTTATCCAGACTAAAGCCTTCTACAGAGTCTATATCTTTAAGGTTGCCGCAATATTTACTGGCCAGAATTAAACAAATAGCCAATTCTAAAGATGTTCCTTACCAGTCTTTAATCAAAATCTTTCTTGATGAGAAGATAAGGGAAGAAGGGTTGTCCGCAAGATAATTTGTGCTTAATTTGGGGAGAGGTGGAGAGTTTAAGGAGCGTTCTCACCTCACCCAATATCATGTCTGTTAAGTCCCCATTTAGCTCCAGTTTCTTCAAATATTGATGGTGTTAGTTCTACTGCCGTACCATTACTAGTTCTTACATCGATTGTTCCAGCGCTGAAACTACTTCCGACAACTTCTCCACCTGTAGGTCGACCATCCCACTTTCCATCTTGGCGGTATATTACCGGATTACCCTTTCTTCCGTGAAAAAGAACAGACAGCCGATCAGTAAATGTACCGCGCTCAACTCTTACCATGTATGTACCATTTTACCACAAAATTTTCCCCTTTGTGGTAAAATCAGAAGATGCCAAAGAAACTTATTTATATTGGGGTAGTGGCCATTTTGTTGATAGCCTTTGTAGTCTGGCTTTTTAAGGCCTCATCCCAGCCCCTACTTGGTACTAAACAGCCTGATTTGGGCAGAAAGCATGTGCTGCCGGCCGGGTCTTTGAAAAATTCCAGCGGGGATTTAGCCACATCAGGAGATCACTTTGAGGAATGGACCAGAGTAGGGGTTTATGATAGCCCCAAAGAAGATGGCAATCTAATCCATTCTATGGAACATGGGTATGTGATTATTTCGTACAATTGTACGAAAAAATTTACAATTTACAATTTACAATTTACAATTAATGCGTATGCGCATGAGGGGGAAGATAATGAGGCTACAAATGGGGCAGAAGCTACAGGATCTGCCAGTTTATCAGAGGATTGCCATAAACTTGTTGACCAGCTCAAAAATATTTATGAGAAAAAAGGAAAAAGAAAGCTAATAGTAGTTCCAAGGCCAAATATGGATTCAAAAATTGCCCTGACTGCCTGGAACTGGATTGATAAATTTGACCAATTTGATGAGCAAAGAATAGAAAGCTTTATTGATAGCCACCGCGATCAAGGTCCGGAAAGGACTGCTGAATGAGCGTATTAGCCTACATCTTATTATTCACTTTAATAGGTTCTGTTGTTTCCTTAATTGGGGGAGTTTTGCTGCTGCTGAAGGAAAAATTTGCTCTTAAAATCTCCCACTACTTAACAGCTTTTGCAGCAGGAGCCCTTTTAGCCACAGCCTTTTTTGATCTTTTGCCGGAGAGTATGGAACTTGGCGGAGAAGTCAATGTTTTTTTATGGACTTTGTTGGGAATACTGGCCTTTTTTCTGCTGGAGCGATTTATTCACCATCACCACAGTCATGGTAAAAATCTGGATGAGAAAAAAGCCGTTGTACCCTTGGTGATTTTGGGGGATACCATGCACAATTTTACAGACGGAGTGGCCATTGCCGCCACTTTTTTAATTAGTGTGCCTTTGGGAATTGTTACTGCTCTGGCTGTGGCAGCGCATGAAATTCCCCAAGAAATTGGTGATTTTGGTTTGCTTTTAAACAAAGGAATAAAAAGAGGAAAAGTGCTTTTGATAAATCTTTACAGTTCCCTGGCAGCCATGGCAGGAGCAATTTTAACTTATATTTATAAAGACAGCCTGGAAGGATTTTTGCCCTTAATTTTATCTGTCACTGCCGGATTTTTTATTTATATTGCTTTGGCCAATTTAATTCCGGAAATACATCATAAGGAAAATCAAAAAGTGGCTTTTTGGGAATCAGTCATGCTTTTTGTGGGAGTGTTAGTTGTTTATTTTGCTATTTCTGCTTTGGAAGGTAGTATCTAGATGGATCAGACTATTCTGGCCTGTGATGACCAGGGGAATTTTTTAGAATATATTCCTAAGGACATTGGACATACAGGGCAGGGCAGAAGACATTTGGCAATCACCGTGCTTTTGCAAAATAGCAAGGGTCAGGTTTTGCTGCAAAAAAGAAAACATAAAATTTTTGATAATATCTGGGATTTAACAGGCGCCACCCACCCTTTGCACCAGGATCAAGGAGATGAAACTTTGGAAGAGGCAACACAAAGATGTCTTAAAACAGAATGGGGGATTGGGGAAATTGGGGAAATTAGGGTTATTGGGAGTTTTAATTATTTTGCCAAATATGGGGAATTTTGCGAGAATGAACATTGCGCTATTTTAGTCGGGGAATATAATGGGCCAATAAATTTAAATCCGGAGGCAGGATATGAATATAAATGGATGGATAAAAATGAGTTTTTGCAGGATCTGGAACAAAATCCGGAAAATTATACTTCCTGGGCAATTAAGGCCTTGACATTATTAAAGACTCTTTGATAAGATAGAAAATTCTAACATGCTGCCTGAATTATCTTTTGAGTTATTTTTCAAGAGAGAAGAAGAACCTTCTATATCACTTGGGTTAAGGCTTTCAACAGAAGGTATTTATTTGGGAAGACGCAGATTTCCTTTCAGAAGAAGATCTAGAAGAGGTGGTTTTGAGATAACCTCGCCCCTTCTACCGGGGTATTGACAATAATATTTTTGACAAACGGGAGTTTTTTTAATTTGGCTACCACTTTTTTGGCATTTTTTTCTTCCACAATCAGATGAATATTTTGGCCGGTATTGATGGTGAAATAAACAGGTAAACCCTCTGCTCTCCAAAGAGAAGTTAATTTCATAATCTGTAAAGTGCCGGGTGTACAATAAATAAGCGGGGGATATTGGGTAAGCATGATGGTGTGAAGTTCCAGCGCTTCCCCCTCAATCAGTTCCCCAAACTCCTTGAAATTTCTCTCTTTAATTAATTTTTTTACTATTTTATTTTTTTCTTTCATGCGGGAAAGTCTTAAGTTTAAAAATGGGGAGGATTGGGCTGATTGATGACCGACTGATGTTGGTACTTCTTTTCTTGTTGTTGAAACAATCGCCACAACATCGGCAATTTTCCAATAATTCGGAGGAAAAATTTGCACGGAATATGAGGTATCTGAAGTATCACCATCCAGCCATTCCACAAAACCTCCAATAATCGGTCTGCAAGAGGCCCCGGATGCCTGTCTGGATAAGATAGATAATTCTTTAGTTGATAAATTTAAGCTGGCGGCTTTACTGGCGGCCAAAGTTAAAGCGGCGAAACCGGAAGCAGAAGAAGATAAACCTGTACCAATAGGAAAATTATTTTTGGAAACCACTCTTGTTTTGAGATTGATATTTGCCATATTTCTGATTCTGTCTAAGTGTTTAATGATTCTTTCTGCCTCACCTTCTTCAACTCCGCCTCCATTTATTGTGATTTCATCTTTTTTGTATTTATCAGAAAATTCTACAGTAGTGGTGGTGAGTAAATCAGATAAAGTCATGGAAACCGAGCCGTTTTCCGGCAGTCTCAAAACTTCATCTTTTCTGCCCCAATATTTGGTAAAAGCAATATCAGATGGTCCAATAGCTGTGGCTTTCATGATTCTATTCTCGCTCCCTCCACATTAGCTCTTATATCAATTACCTGTCCACCGGCTTGGATAATAGCTTTTTTAACTGCTTTTGTTTTTTCTGGCGAAGCCAAACAAATCATGCAATCTCCCATTCCTGCTCCGGAAAGTTTAGCCCCATAAGCCCCAGCCTCTCTTGCCGCATATATCATACTGCTAAGTTTTTTGCCTTCTACTCCAAGTATTGATAAATATCCTTCATTAAGATTCATCAGTTCGCCTAAAGTTGCCCAGTCAGATTTTATGATTGCTTTTTTTGCCTGTTCAACTAACTCTCCAATAGCAGCATAAACATTATCAATTATTTTGGGAAACTTTTTGGCTTTTTCCAAAACCTCATTTATTAAAGTCACAGTATCAACTTTAATTCCAGAATAGCCTATGATTAAAGGCAGTGATTTAAGATTTAGAGGTTTGATTACTTTGCCTCCTATTACAAAATATAAAGTTCCTCCATAAACTGCCGCAGCCACATCAAAGCCCGAGCCTTTTCCCTGTATATCCAAAACTGTTTTGTAAGATAAATCAAAAATTTGTTTGTTTGACAATTTTTTTCCGGTGAGTTCTGATAAAGCTTTAATGACACAGACGGTTGAGGTAGAAGAGGACCCAAAGCCAAATTGGGAAGAAAATTCTGATTTAGTGGTGACCCTTACGCCTCCGAGGTGTAATCGCAATTTTTTCACCTCGGAGGTGAACTGGCTCACTGCTATTTCCACAAACTTTGCTCCTTTAGGAATGCTTGTCCCGAGCGAAGTCGAGGGATCACCCTTTCCAAGTTCTGACATAGGTTTCTTGTAATCTGTGACATTAACATCAGGCGCGTTAAGCTCAAATTCTG
>Ga0209514_10001094_pt1 | contig 50269 bp, 45 predicted proteins | sample Subgrocontami58m_FD_187452 | JGI IMG/M metagenome (GOLD analysis project Ga0209514, IMG submission 187452) | Subsurface groundwater microbial communities from S. Glens Falls, New York, USA - GMW37 contaminated, 5.8 m (SPAdes) (version 3) | ecosystem: Environmental > Aquatic > Deep subsurface >... | reverse complement strand
CCGCGAAGCGGTTGGCGAAACAACCAAGCCCGAATGGCTTGGTGTAAGGGAGGCAGCAGCCTCCCGCAGCCCGGCAGTTACCGGGCGCATTTTAGAAATTCCAAGCTAAAAACAAAAAAAATTACAGGGCGACCTTCAATCCCAGCTCTTTCTTAAGCTCCCTGTAGCGGTTGCGGATTGTGACTTCGGTCACTCCGGCAACATCGGCCACTTCCTTCTGGGTGCGCCTCTCGCCATAAATTGCGGATGCGATGTAGACTGCGGCTGCAGCCACGCCGGTTGGGCCCCTGCCTGAAATAAGCCCCTTGCTTATCGCCTTCTTCAGAAGCTGGATGGCTTTTTCCTGCACCTGCCCCGACAGCTTGAGCGCGGCAGTGAATTTGGGGACATATTGGGCGGGGTCGGTGAGGGGCACGTCGATGTCAAGCTCGCGCCTTACAAACCGATACGCACGGCCGATTTCTTTTTTTTCGATGCCGCTTACCCTGGCTATTTCGTCAAGCGTGCGGGGGATGCCATGCATCCTGCAGATTGCATAGATGACGGCAGAAACAACCGACTCGATGAGCCTGCCCCTAATCAATTCCGCCTTGATGCAGCGCCGGTACAATAACGCAGCAGACTCCCGGATTGAGTCCGGCAGGCCCAAATACGATGCAATCCTGTCAAGTTCCGACAGTGCGATTGCAAGGTTGCGCTCCATGGATGTGGCAATGCTCGCCCTCTTGTGCCATTTCCTCATCCGGTAAAGCTGAGCCTGTTTCTTCGGCGAGATTTTGGCGCCGCGGATGTCGCGGTTGTACTGGTCGATTTCAGTCACTAAGCCTTTGTTCGGCCTCATGTATTTTATCGGAGCTCCGCCTCTTGCCCTCTTTTCGCGCTGCTCGGCATCGAAGGCGCGCCACTCCGGGCGGTGGTCCTCGATATTCTCGGCCACGATAAGCCCGCAGTTGGAGCAGATTATCTCGCCTTTCTCATAGTCGCGGGTAAGCTTCACGTTTCCGCATTCTGGGCATTTGTCCGGCATAATCTCTACCTCGTGTCCATATTCCCGCCGCTAAGCTTTGGGATATATTTAAAAGCCTATAAAAAAATGCTGTGCATCAAGTATTTAAACCTTCCGGTCTGCGTTTATCGACGACAACCCGCAATTCTTTACGTCGGTACGGGATGGGAAAAACTTAGGGAGTATTTAAATAGGTTTGGAAAATGGAACGGATGCGCATCAAATGAGAGCTGCGCCGAGAAGCACCGCATTTTCCAGATGGCTTTTCATTATTTTCGCACTATCGGCAGGGGGCTTGGTGTTTGATTTGAATGAGGCAAGCGCAATTTTTTTGTACCTGCCAAGGTAGGCATTCGAAAGCGAGCCGCCGACGATGATTAATTCGGGCTTGAGCTTGTTTGCGATTTTGGCAAGCCCGACTCCGAACAAATGGGCGGCATCATTTGCAAATGCAATGTCGGCATTATTTGCGGAGGAGAAGATTTCCTTTGCCGACTTTCGCTTCCCGGTTGCTGCAAAATACGCCTTTTCAACGCCCCTGCCGCCGCAGTAGGTTTCAAAGCATCCCCTTTTTCCGCATCCGCATTTCCTTGCTCCCTTGCCAAATTCGATTTTCATGTGCCCGAATTCGCCCGCACAATTGTGGGCACCCCGCAATAGTTTTCCGTCTGTGAGTATGGCACCGCCTATGCCGGAGCCCGGCCAGGCTAAAATTGTATTTGTTTTATTTTTTGCCGCGCCATATTTCATTTCAGCCAGTGCGGCGCATTTCACGTCGTTTTCAATGAAAACTTGTGTGTGGAAAAGTTTTTCCGAGAATTTTTTGGCGTTGAAATGAGGCGGCGAGGAAAGGTTTGGCATGCGCAGCACAATCCCGTTTTCCACGCTGCCGGCAAGCGCGATGCAAACGCGCGGATAATCCATGCCCCGGGATTTTTTCGCGCAGAGCAGGATTGCCTTTTCTATGCCGTTTGGAGTTGGAAACTGCAAGGCCCCGGTTATTTTTCCATTTGAAAAAATGCCCGTTGCGGTTTTTGTGGCCCCGATGTCGATGCAAAGCGCGCCTGGCATTCCCATGCCCCCTAATCGTGGCCGGCTTTCGGCTTTTGCATTGAAAGCGGATTGAGCATGAACGCCGCGGCAAGAAGTGCCAATATGACAACGACGAAGGCGCCTATGTATTGCCCGCCCCCAAATTCAAGTCCGCCGATAGAGCCGGAGAGCTGCCTGCCAAGCCTTGCGAAAAACTCTTGTATGCCAAGATAGGGCGATTCGCGCGGGGTTTGGGGCTGGCTCACCTTAAGCGTCGGCTCTTTTTTGAACCGGTATTTTGCTATGAACTCTGTGAAATCATCCCCGACAAATTTGCAGATGCCCCCGGTGCAGGAGATTTCACTGATATTGACAAGGTCGCCCCCGGTGCGGGTGAAGCATTCCCCGTTGAAACAGACAGTCTGCGTGCCGGCTTTTGAGGTGTAGGTTAGGTTCGCCTCTGGCTGGACCGACAGGTTCAGCCTCCTGGAAATTGCATGCAAAGTAATCTCAGCTTCTGCGCGGTTATAGCCCGATGCGCTTACGGTCACCCAGTAGGTGCCCGGGAATAGGCGGAACAGCGCGCGGCCGCTTGAATCGGCATTGTCGCTTATGGAACTGAATTTGGAGTTTTTTATGGTTATCAGCGCCCTGGGCACCGTGAGAATGAGAAGGCCGTTCTCATCATAGCTCCAGCGGAATGGCACCTGCTGGTAGCTTCCCCCTCCGGAGGGAGGGGCGTTTGTCAGCGTGGAGAATAGGTAGAACACCTGGTTGCTTCCGTTGCTGTCATATGGCAGGGCGAACACGTATTGGTAGCCGGTGCCGTTCTCCAATGTTGCCGATGAGAGTGGCACCAGGAACACGATGTTGGAGCCGCTTTGGAATACGCCCTGCGAATAAGCCGAGTCGCTATGGTTTGCGCCCACAAACCCCGGATAAAAGACGGATGGCCCGGTAATCCAATACGCCCCTCCAGGCCCGTATGGCTGAAGCAGGGTGAAATTTTTTGTTTCGTTGAACAGGTTGGAGGAGGCTTCGGCGCCGCCAAGGGAATACTTGGCATCAAGGGCGTTTAGGTCGGCAGAAGAAAGGTTCGAGAAAGAAATCGAGGAGCCGTCCGAAATCCAATAGTACGAATTCGTATCGATCAGGGACACAAGCCTTCCCGATTCGTTATCCGGGTTGGGGACAGACAGGGAGCTTGAGCCCAATGCTGATGAGGAGTTGCCGAAAAACACCACCCATTTGGAGGATGTGGATGTCATGTTCAGGTTGAGCGGAGTAACGTTCCCCCCGAACGATGGCGCGTCATTGGCAGAGTGGGCCATTGAAAGAAGGAAAACAAGGCAGAGCACCCATGCCGCCCCCATTACACAACACCGCGCCAATGCAAACGGGCAAAGTTCGGTTTGCCGTTCGCAGAATCCATTGCATCACACTTTTCAATGCGCATTGGCGCCGTGCCCTTATTTCTTCTTTTTCCCTGATGCGAAGAAATATGCGCCAATCGCAAGTATCACTGCTGCGATAGCCGTCAGAAGCAAGGTGGAGTCCGTTTGCTTGGGGGCCTGCGATGGGGGCGGAGGTGACTGCGCCTGCACTTGTCCGGCCACCTGGATGTTTGTGTAGTTGATTGTGTCGGAGTTGTCAAGCATCAGCCTGTCGGTGCCGTAATCCACCCGGAAAAGGGCGGATTCCACAGCATTCGAAGACCCAAGGCCAAAATCCATGGGAATGGAGATCTTCTTTGACTCGCCGGGATTTAGCGCAACCGCATTCGAGGATGCCATTTGCCCGGATGGCAAGGTTACGCTCACGCGGACAAAGGCCTGTGCGCCGCCCTTATTCTGCACCCCAAGCACGAAAGCCTTGGAGCCAAAGGCGTAGGTCGGGCCGTTCAGGTCCAAGCTTAGGGGGGCATATGGGAGGCCGAGCACGGCAAGGTCGCGCACCTTGGCATCCCCGGTAAACCCTTCGCCCAGTTTTGCGAATACGGATATGTTGGAGCTTTCCTTAAGCGACGCGAGTGCGCCCTCCACTCCGGTGTCGCCTGTGAAAACCACTGCCCGGGTTACGCCACGTGATGCCAGTAGGCGCGCCGAGTCAGGATACACCGACGAGCGGCCTGCAAGCAGGATAGGATACTCCCGGCTCACCATGCTCTTTTCAAACGTCCGGCCGGACACAAGCGCTACCTGCGATGGCATCTGCCCGGTTGCAAAATACATTTCGATTGCCTTCAGGTTGTCGGCGTATATGCTGCCGGAGTCGACTATTTGCAGCCCTTCCTTTGACTTGAGGGATGATGCGATGGAGCCGTATACTAGGACTGTGCCGTATTTTGCCTTTGCCGAGGCAACTATGCTGTCCGCGCTCGCCTTGCTTGCAAAGAGAAGCGGGTAGCCCTTGGCTGCGGCATACGGGGCAATAGACAGCGCTTCTGCCCCGATTTCCATCCCTACCACCACCGCCCCCAATGTTGCGGATTTGGAGGCGAACACATCGGACAGCACAGGGGCTTTGGTATGGCTTACCCGGCTGCCAAGAGTGGAAATCTTCTGGTAGAACGACGGGGCGACCGGGTTTGCGCCCTCAAAATAGACAATGTCGCCGCTGCTTGAGGAGAGGTAGTTTGCGATATAGTCCCCATGCCCCGGTGTGAGAACGAACATGTAGCCGTAGTTGCCATTGGAGGCATATGCCGCCCCGGAAACCACGTCCTCATAGGATTTTGAATTCACCACTATCATGGGATAAACGGGCTTGCTTGGGATTTCCAGCACCGCAAGGTCGCGCACCTTGGCATCCCCGGTAAACCCTTCGCCCAGTTTTGCGAAAATGGAAATGCCGGATTTGCTTTTTAGCGATGCGGCTGCCGCTGAAATATCCGAGTCGCCCTCGTATACGATTGCAGTCTTGATTGAATTTTTGGCAAGGAAGGATGAGGCGGCTGCATTTTCGGATGAGCGCTCCAGGAACAGGATGGGGCGGTCTTTTGAAACCATTGATTTTTCGAATGAGAGGCCGGAAACAAGGTTCACCTGCTCTGCGGCGGATTCCTGTTCGTCCAGGAACATCTGGGCGGCCTTGATGTTGTCCGCGTATATGCTTCCATCATTCACTGCCAAAACCCCCTGCGTACCCTGCAGGGAGGATGCAATCGAGCCGTATACCAGGACGGATTTGTAATTTTCCTTGGCCGATGCAACAATGCTGTCGGCTGTGTTGGAATCGGCAAAGAATATTGCCGAGCCCTTCAGGGCGGCATATGGGGCAATCGAAAGCGCCTCTGTGCCATATTCCCTTCCCACGACAATAGCCGAATCCTTGGGCATCCTGGATGCGAAAATCGGGGCGAGGGAGGTTGAACGCGACACGGTTAGCCTGCCGCTTTGCTTTATCGGGGCAAGCTTCCCCTCAAGGGTGTCTGAAACCGGCCAGCCGCTTTCAAAGTAGAGCACATCCGCATCCTTGGCCCCTGACAGGAAGTTGGCGACATAATCGGCATGCGAGGGGGTGAGTATGAAGAAATACCCCCAGCCCATGGATGCGGCATACGCGCTCCCGGAGATTATGTCCTCATAGTACATGGAATTTACCACGACCGTGGGGGCGGAAAAAATAATGGAAGAAAGCACGTACACTAGCAGTGACGCGAACAGGAACTTGCTCATTGGAAATCACCCTCCTAAATTCTGCCTATCGCACTTCGCCGTAGAAGTAATATGTGGTCGCTGCCAGGTTGCCAAGGGAATCCTCTGGCACCATTATCTGGAAGTCGGCACTGGTGCCATCAGCCGCAACCCCGTTGTTGCTGATAAGGCCTGCGAAAACGTATTTTGTGGAGTCAGAGGCATTGGTTGTCAGCACCACGGTTTCCCATACGAGCGCCCCGGAGCTGTTCATGGTGAACAACGTTGGCCTGGTGTTATTGGGCACCTGGTAGTGGGAGATGTTGAAGAAAGTGTTGTTGGTGTTCGTGCCGCTGTTTGCCGCCGAATCCGTTGCGCCTGAGAGGAAGGAGAAGGCGGAATCCATGTTTGCCAATGTGACCGAGGTCGAATTAAGCGCTGTGAAGTCTATCACGCTGGCCTGCGAGGCGTATACCTGCCCCGCTGCCGTGGAAATTGTCCATTTCTTGAGCAATGATGTGCCATAGCCGAGGCCGAGCGAGCCTGTGATGTTGCCAAAGAAGCCCTGCCAGTGGAGCGTGGATGAGTTGATTACGAGGTTGACGGGTGTGACGTTGCCACCCCATGCGCCAACCGTGCCCGAAGTCGCGCTGCTAGTCAGCGTGAGCGGCGTGCCCGCAGTAACTGTCGCATTGACGGGCAATGCCGCATAAGACACAGATGCAAGCACTGCAAAGACAGCCAAAATAGATATAATCCTCATTTTACCAACCTCCAAGCCCATAGGATTTGTTTAATCTCCCATGAAAGAATATAAAATGCTCACTCGAACTCGCCTGACCCTCCTTTCTTCATTTTCAGGAAAGCAAACGCCGCGACTGCGATTATCACGGCGATTATTGCGATTATCCAGGGGAATCCGCCATCATTTTGCCCGCCTGCCCCGTTTTCAGCTCCGCTTCCTGGAAGGGAGGGAATGATTGACGATTTGATTGTGGTCTTGATTGTGCCGCGCGATTCAAACAGAAGCACATCCGGCTTTGCCCCGTACCTGAAGGAATAGTCGGCAGGGAGGCTGTCGATGAAATTCTGCTCGTCCTGGCTCAAAAGGTATTTTATTGAAACTGCGGTGGGCCCGGAAATTTTGCTGTTTGGAATCCTGATGGTGACCGGCACCTCGTTGATTGAAAACCTGATCGTGCCCTCCACATAGCCGTCCCCGTCAAAGGCGACTTCGAATGCCTTCGTTTCCGGGTTGTAAACGATGCTGCCAAGGCTTACTGACGACGAGTCCTTGTAATCGCTGACCGGGATATCCTTGTAAGTGACAGTGTCTATGTTGTCCAGCAGGCGCGTGTCCTCGCCATATCTTGCAGTGAGCGTGCCCTGCGCTATTTTGCCCCCGGAAATCGCTGATGACGCATCCATCGGTATCGCAATTGATGTCTCAGTGCCAGGATCAAGGAGCACAAGAAGCGAGTCGCTTGAGCCGACTCCCGGCACGCTAAGGCCTGCGGATAGGGCGGCGAAATCGCCCGTATTTTTCACGCGAAGCGAGAATGCCTTGAGCGGTATGTTGTAGGACATGTTTATCAGCTCGAGGCTTATTTCCGGGGACGGAAGCCTGTAGATCTGGAGCGGCTGCGGCACATTCCCGCCCTTGGAGCCTGTGAAGCCCTCCCCGAATTTTGCAAAAAGCGAAAGAGAGGGGACTTGCGCACGCAGCTTGGTGACGCCATCCACTATGTCCTCGTCGCCGACAAACACCACTCCGGCGGTGATTCCGTTGTCTTTTATGAATTGCGAGGTTTCTGAAAGCACGTCGCTGCGCCCTGCAAGGACAAGCGGGTAGTTGGTGTCCACCATCGACTTCTCAAATGTTTTCCCGGATACGAACATGACCTGGGTGGTGTATTTCACCTTGAGGAATTCCGAGACCGCCTGCAGGTTGTTTGAATACCGGTTGCCGGTGTCGATGACTTTCTTCTGCGGAAGCGCGTCCTGCAATGATTGCGGGATTTGCCTTGCAACCGAGCCGTAAATCAAGACTGAGCCGTAGCCCTTTGCCTTAATCGAATCCAAAACAGCCTGTGCATCGCTCCCCTCGCCTATGAAATAGAGCGGGCTTTTCGTCAGGGCCGCATACGGGGCGATTGACAGCGCGTCCTGCCCGTATTGGCTGCCCACTATGATGGCCCTCTCTTTGGGGAAAGCGTCCGCAACGAATTCCTGGAGGCTGCGCCCCCGCACCACGGTGAGGTTTTGCACTCCGGCATCGCGGATTATCGCCTCCATGTTGGCAAGCACCGGCTGTTTCCCCTCCAGGTAAATTATTGGCTCATTCGGAGTGGCAGTATAGTATCCTGCTATGAAAACGCTTTGCTTGGGGTCGAGGGCGAAAGCAAAATTGCCCCCGTACGCCTTCGCATACACCGCCGAGGAAATTATGTCCTTGTGGTCAAGGGAATTCACTATTACGGTGGTGGGAAAAACCATGCCCAAGAGCAATAATGCAAAAACAAACGCACCGAACTTGTTAGCCGCCATAGGATCACGATTTAATGAAAAAAGGATGCCTAGTTTAAAAAGGCTTCTCTAAAATGGGAAAACGCATCAAAACGAAAAAAACGGCTCAAAAAGGAAACTGAAAAAAACCGGCCCAAAAAGGAAACTAAAAACCGGCCCAAAAAGGAAACTAAAAACCGGCCCAAAACAAAAAAAATTTAAAATCAAAAAAACCTCAGTAGTCCTCGCCGCCCATTCCTCCGGGGCCCCCGGGGGGCATCGACGGGGGCTTCGCCCTTGCGGCAATCATGTCGTCAATCCTCAAGAGCATCCTTGCGGCCTCGGATGCGGATGCGATTGCCTGCTTCTTCACCTTCGCAGGCTCGAATACGCCAAGCACTTTCATGTCGGCGATTTCGCCCTTGTACACATCCACGCCAAACTGGCTGTTGCCGCTCTTGCCGTGCTTTGCGCGAAGCGCAACGAGGGCATCTATTGCATCCATGCCGGCGTTTTCCGCCAATGTGCGCGGCACGGTTTCAAGCGTTTCCGCGAAAGCCTGGATGGCAAGCTGCTCCCTGCCGCCCACGTCCGCCGCGTATTTGTTGAGCATCTGCGCAAGCTCCATTTCCGTTGAGCCCCCGCCCGTGACATAGGCGCCATCCTCTATTGCGGATGACACCGCGCCGATTGCGTCAACTATCGCCCTTTCGCCCTCGGCCACGACGTGCTCTGTCGATGCCCGCACAAATATCGTGACCGACTTGGGGTCCTTGCAGTTCTCGGCGAAAACCATTTTCTCGCCCGCAACCGTCCTCTCCTCGACATTGCCCGCCTGCCCAAGGTCCTTGACAGACAGGTCGTCAAGTGCGGATGCAATCCTTCCGCCCGTAGCCCTTGCAAGCTTTTCCATGTCGGATTTCTTCACCCTGCGCACTGCGAGAATTCCCTTCTTTGACAAAAAGTGCTGCGCCACATCGTCGATTCCCTTCTGGCAGAACACCACGTTCGCCCCTGCCGCGGAAATTTTCTCCACCATGTCCTTGAGCATTTTTTCCTCCTGGTTCAGGAATGCCTGCATCTGGTCAGGGGAGGTGATTTCGATTTTCGCATCGACCTCGGTTTTCTCGATTTCAAGCGCGCAGTCAAGCAGCGCGATTTTGGCATTCTTTGTCGCCTTGGGCATCCCGGAGTGGACCACTTCCTTGTCCACAAGCACGCCGTTGATAAGCGAGGTGTCGTTGATGTCCCCCCCGGCCTTCTTTTCAATCTTGATGAGCTCGTCGTCAACAAAATATTTGCCGCCCTTCTGCTCGGCTACCTGCGTGACGGCCCTTACCACCATTTCGGCCAATTTTTCCTTTGAGTCGCCCACCCCGACGGATTTGCTGCCCATGGAGATTGCGGCGATTTGTGTGAGCGTCTTTGTGTCCTTGATGGAAATTGGCATGGATATTTTGCCAAGGAATTCCTCGGCCTTGATTGCAGCCTCGGCATAGCCCTTCACGATTGTGGAGGCATGGATGTCCTGGTCCATCAAATCCCCGGCTTTTTTTAGGAGCATGCCCGCAAGCATTACCGCGGTTGTGGTGCCATCGCCCACTTCCTTGTCCTGTGTTTTGGCTATTTCGACCATTATTTTGGCTGCGGGGTGCTCGACGTTCATCTCTTCCAATATTGTTGCACCGTCATTGGTGATGACTATGTCGCCCAGTTCGGAAACAAGCATCTTGTCCATGCCCTTGGGGCCAAGCGTGGTGCGGATTATGTTCGCAACAGCATAGCCCACGGCGATGTTTATCCTCTGGGCATCGCGCCCGATTATCCGGTTGGTGCCCTCGGGCATTGCCTGCTGACCGTCTAGCCTTCCTGCCATAAAACCCACCTCTAATTATGAATTGCTTTTGCTGTAACAAGCGTACAATAAAATGCTGGAAAAAATATAAAAAAGTGACTAGCCGCTTTCGTGGCATTACTTCCCGTTCACGACAATCTTGCCGTATTTGCCGGCTGAAAGCTGCACGTTGCCCTTGAATTCTGACGCCCAGCCGTTCTCGATTGAGAGGGCATCCCCGACATTGACCTTGTCTATGTCGTCGCCCCAAAGGGAAAGCACCACCTCGCCGGAGTCGTCCTTCAAGGTGGCGGAGCACACCCTTGTGCGCTTGCCGAATTTTGTGAGCACTTCCCGCGGCTCATCCTTCGCGGTTATTTCGCCTGCGACGGTAATGCTTCCCGTGCCTGCGCGTATTTCGCTGATTTTCATCATTACACCTCATTGATTGAGAATAAGGGTGGGATGCGCTAGATATATAATCATAATGGGCGGAGGGGCGGGCGGAATTTACGGACGCGTTCGGAGGGGAAATGGAAAGAAAAGGATAAATGAATGAAAAAACGGCTAAGAAAAGAAAAAGTAAAAAACGGGCTTTGTTTACCCGACAAGCTGCGCCGCAAGGCTCACCGGGTTGATTGCCGATGTCAGCCCTGTAATTCCGGCCTTGATGACAAATGACACTGCAAAGAGCACGGATGCCATCAGGACAGCCACCGCGATGTTGCCGTTTTTCAGCTCCTTCATTTCGTCGAATTCCACCGTAATCTTGTCAAGCACCTTTATCGCGATGTTTATTGCGAACATGGCGACAATTATGCTGATGATAAGCTGCGCCACGCCGACAAGGATTCCGATTATCATTATCATGGGCCCTGCGGCGGGATCGGCAAGCTTTACCAGGTTGCCAACTCCGGCCTCTATCACGTTTGCAATAGAAATGATTACCGCGCCCATAAGCAGCGCGACAGCCACATTGCCCTTCTTGATTTCCTTCATCTCGTCAATGCCGACGGTCATCTTGTCAAACGCCCGTATGCCAAGGTAAACCGTGCCCATGGCTACGAACAGGCTGACGATAAGCTGCAGTATCCCAACCAGGAAGCCTGCAACCATTGTCGTCAACACTACGGCTAATGATACCATTGATTCCACCCTCCACAAAGTGATTTGCTCTTCCAAGGGCTTTGGGGTTTAAAAATATTATTTTTACACCACGTGCTCTTGGTCACCTTTTGTATTGGAATAGTCGGGTATTCCCAACCTCAAGGTAGTGGCGCCGGTTTCCTGGGCGCGGGTTATTTTAAGCGGATTTGGGCGGACACTTAACTCCTCCAATTCTAGTACTGGGATTTTGCCCTGCCCCATATTCGGCAATGAGACCGAAGCGGGGATGCCCCCAGCCAGGAAGCCGCAGTGGAGCACCTTATTGCAGTGCGCGATTTGGATTTCTGAGGGGCATCAGATTCGTTCGCAGATGCCCGAATGGGGAAAAAATCACTCCCGATGGTCGAGTTTGTATGCTGCCACTAGATATGACAGGTTCAATGCATCCTCATACGGCATTAGTGAAACCAGCAGGTCCTTCACACTGCGGGAGTCATTCCAGAGATTTGAAAAAAACCTGATTCTGCCATCCACTATTCCAGATGAGAGTTCATTGAAAGCGTGCGTGTCCAGCACAGCATCGTCCAGCTGAACGACCCGGTAAACATCACGTTTGGGATTCCGAACCCTTGGAAGGCGCTTCACGTGGTAAAGCTCGCCTCCATCAAAGACAACCGCTTCCACTACTGCATTATCCAGTCTAAAACACCTGAAAATCGCCCTGCGGAAAGGCATAAATTCCCCGGTCGTTGTTTCTCCAACATAAATTCTGCCCAGCACATCGCGGTAGTTGCCAGATTCTTTTACAAAGAGGACGTCGATCAGATTTTCTTCAATGCCCTCAATCTTCCTAAGGCTCACCATATATTCGGTTTGCTGCGCTTCAACCACAATAGGTGCTTGGCGGTTGCCTGAATTTGGCGCATCGCCATTAAGCGCAGAATGTTGCTTCGTTTTCTGGGGCAAGTTGCCCGTGGGATTGGTTATTTGATAGATGATTTCAAGCACTCGTGCGGATTCGCTCGTGTTTCCGGGCCGGCAGCCGTATGTGTTGGCTATCCCAAGCGCGACACTATCTGATTCATAGTTGCATGCGCCAAATTCAAATCCGCAATTTTGATAGTTTCTATAGGCGACAATATAGCTCTCTTTAAGTTCGTAGGGAATGTTTAATGACGTTACGGTTATCTTGAATTTTTCCACTGTACGGCTTGCAGCCCCGCTGCCAAGTAGCAACGCGCCAAAGAATGCTTTCGAAGCCGTGTTTACGCGTTCCAGAGCGCTTATCGCGTCTTTCCTGCTTTTATATTTGCCATCGGCGGCAGCATCAAACACAGACCTTGCCGCATTGCTGCAAAAGTCAACATTGCCAAAATGCGGCTGGGCAAGAACGCCCATCGTGGCCTGCCTTACATCCATCAATGAATTGGCGCTCAACTTAACCATAGAATCACGATATACACTACATTATAGAATAAACCACTATTTAAATGTGCTTGTTTTGGCAAATCCTGCCCATTTTTAAACCTTGCAATTGTGCTTTTTCCATGGGAGCCACATATGCAAAATCCGGAGTGGATGTTAGGAAAATCCGCTCTGTGCAGCGCAAGATAAACCGGATGATTGCCTCCACCAACACCGGCGCCACGCATCCGCTGCTTGGGCATTATGCCGGGCTTTTCCATGCAGGCGGGAATACCTACACCTTGCATTGCGACGGAGTGGGCACGAAAATAATGGTTGCGCAGGAAGTCGGGAAGCACGACACCATCGGAATAGATGCAGTTGCCATGAATGTCAACGACCTGATTTGCATCGGAAGCAAGCCGACCGCTGCAGTCGATTACATCGCGCTTGAAAGGGTTGATGAAAGGCTGGTGCTTGAAATAATGAAGGGGCTGGTGAAGGGCTGCAAGGAAAGCGGGGTTGCGCTTGTCGGCGGGGAAACCGCAATACTGCCGGACATGTTTGCGAAAGAGAAAGGGGGGCGGACTGCCTACGACTTATCCGTAACAGCTGCAGGCTTGATGGAAGGCAAGCCGATAACAGGAGAGGCTATGAAAGCAGGGGATATTGTGATTGGGCTGGAATCATCGGGCGTGCATTCCAATGGCTATTCTTTGGCAAGGAAAATAATCCCGAAAAGCAAATACGGCGAGCTTCTCACCCCGACTCGCATTTACGTAAAACCAGTTATGGAAATGATAAAGGCCGCGCAGGTTCATGGGATTGCGCACATCACAGGCGGGGCATTTTCCAAACTGTCGAGGATTGGGAGGCATGGCAACGTCGGCTTTTTACTCGACAACATGCCAAAGCCGTCCGGAATATTTGCGGATTTGGCGGCAAAAGTCAGAAACGATTACGAATTGTACCGCACTTTCAACATGGGAGTTGGCATGTGCATTGTTGTAGGAAAGGAAGATGCTGACGCAATATTTTCCATTGCAAGAAAATACAGGATTCCGGCAAAAACAATAGGAAGGATAATTGCTGGCAATAATGTAATTTTGCAGAAGGGCGGGAAAAGGATAAGCCTGAGATGAGGTGGTTTGGATGGCACGCGTTATAAAAAAGACGGAAAAAGGCCCGATGGAAATTAAGGGGGAAACGGGAAAATCGCACTGGATTTGCATGTGCGGATTGTCCAAGAACCAGCCTTTCTGCGACGGCAACCACAAGAAAGCCCTTGATGAGGTGGAAGGGAAGAATTACAAATACAACGAAGACGGCACAAGGGAGGAAGCGGAAGCGTAGCCTTGCAGGCATGGCGGAAGAGGATTAGCCTGCTTTGATGCCGTTGGCTATTTCTCCCTTTTCCTCGAAAAAAAGATTTTTGCAAGCACTATTGAAAGCACGGCAATGGCAAACAGGTATGCCTTTTCCCACTGATTGGAAGATTGCGATAATGCCAAACTGTCAAGCTGCGCCTGCGCTGCCGGGTCCTTTTGCGCGGCTTTCTTCGGCTTGCTTATCCAGTTGCCGCGGGGCAGCTGCCCTGCGGCATTTTTCATTTTATTGGCGGATGGCATTTGGGAGACGCGCTCAATCCTGTCTTTTTCCCTGAAAAGCCGGGGGGAGGGAAGCTGCGTGACCGCAACAGTAACCAAGGTAAGGGATGCGATGCCCAAGGCCACTTTAGTCCGTGTTTTCATATAACCACTAATTACTATACTTTAACACAAGTAGTATATAAAGCTTACTTCACTTCGTCAATCCGCCATTTCTGCCTTGAGAATGCCTTAGCCTGCGCAATTGCCTTCCCCCGTTTGTATTGCACATACCCGGTTTGCGCAATCATCGCCCCGTTGTCGGCATTGAACTGGTTGTCCGCAACACCAAACAAAACATCGTTTTCATCCGCCACTAGTTTCAGCTTGCCGCACAGCACCTTGTTTTGCGCAACTCCGCCCGCTACAAGCAATTCCTTTTTCCCGCTCAACAACAATGCCCTTTCAGTGGCTTCGCACAATTCCGAAAATGCGGTTTCAAGGAGGGAGAAGCACAAATCGTTAGTGTCAATGCCCGGCTGCCGGATTTTCTTTGCTGCCGCGGTGAATAATCCGGAAAATGCGAAATTCATTCCCTTCACAGTATAGGGAAGTTCGATGTAGTTTTTCCCTTTCTCGGCTTTGGCTGCAATCACCGAGCCATGCGCGAACTCCTCCCCAAGTTCGCGCGCAAAAGAATCGAATAAATTGCCAACCCCGATGTCAAGGGTTTCGCCATAAACAAAAAAAGGAGGCCCGAAAACAACTGCATGGGAATTTTTTGCCGTTCCCCTGCCTGCGTTTTTTGTTTTTCCGCCATATTTCATTCCGCTTACTATCTGGGTATTTCCACCAGAAACATAAAGCGCAAGCGGATTTTTCATTTTCAGCTGCCAGCGCGCGGTTTCGATGTGCGCATGGCAGTGGTTGACGGGCACAAGGGGCTTCTTGTGCATCAGGGAAAGGTATTTTGCAGCTGCATAACCTGTCTTCAAACAGGGGCCAAGCCCGGGGCCTGCAGCGTAGGCAAAAACATCGATGTCGGAAAGGGAAATGCCGGCTTCGGCAAGCGCAACCCCCAATACTTTGCTTGCATTCTGCGCATGGTGGTCTGCCGCCTTGCGCGGGACAATTCCTTCATTGAGCGATTTGTAAAAGGCTTTTTTGTTTGCAATGATGCGGTTGCTGGCTGAATCGTAAATTCCGACACCGAATGTGTGGGCGGTGGATTCGAAGCCAAGGACTAACATGGACAGATTGCCCGGAGGCTGCTTTTAATTTTTGGCATGCGGCAATATTTTTAAACTTTGGACAAGCGATATTTCTTATGGCATTTTTAGCAGCCCCGCCGGAAAGCGGACAGGATAAGGCAAAAAAGGCGGTAGAGCCTTCGTTTGAACAGAATTATGATGCCGCGGCTGCCCTGCACATAGGAAAACTCCACAATGAATTGGTTTCTATATGCCAAAAACCCATGCTGATTTACCTTTCATCCATTGGGGAGAATAAGCTTAACGATGAATTGGGAAATGTTGACGCTTACCTTGCCAAAATGGAATCGCCACAGGAAAAAGCGTTGTTTCTCATCAATCATATAGGGCAGGCACTGGTACAATCTGTCCGATTTTATTACGATGTTTATGCGTCAAATTACGCAAAAGGCAACGCCCCAAACATCCACGGCTTTTCCGTGCCGAATACAATTGAAACTAGGGAGCTTGCTTTGCAGGCAATGTATAATGTCGCATCCGGCACAGCCGAAGCACTGTCCGCTGACACGCGCTCCCAAAATTTTGCAGCTTTTGGAAAGGGGCTAAAGGATGACGCTGACAGGATACGCAGCAAAATCAACTGGAAAGACGGCAATAGCATGGTGGAGGGCATAAGGGGAATGCATGAGGCGCAGGAGGAATACCTGAAGAATGCGAATATCACGGCGGCTAAAATTCAACGGGTAAACAAAATAAGTGCAGATTATGGGCTGCCGCAGTGGGCGGCAGGCAAAGTGTCTGATTTGGAGGATGTGTCAGGATTGCTTCTTGTTCTTGGGGCGGCGGCAATATCCATTAGAAAGGGAGATTCTGGCAAGGCTGGCGCGGCGGTTACCGCGTTGTTTGGGGCGATGGGCGCGCAAACCCTGCTTGAGGGAGCAAACGAAAATGACTGGAGGAAAATGGGGCTTGGGCTTGCATTGATGTGGCCGGTTGGGAGAATGGCGGCAATGGCGCGAGGTGCTGGTTGGGCATCATCGTTCGGGGCGGAAGCTGCATCCACTGCAGGAAGCGCATTCATCACAACAGACATGCTTCAGAATATTTACAACACTTCAAGGCTTGGATTTTCCACTAAATTTACGGATGACAACCTGCGTTCCGTTATTTCAGACGCATCCATGCTGTTTGCGCCGCAAATTCTGCACATCCAGCTTGCGCGGGAAGCAAAAAATGTGGAGAAGGGCTTCAGGGGAAGGTTTAACGAGGAAGTGGAAATGATAAAAGAAGGAAAGGCGACGCGCAGCTATTGGGAAGGGCTGCTGCAGTCCGGAAACCAAACACAGAGGGTGCTTTCCGAAATTGTGCTAAATGAATTAGAGGCGGGCAAGCTCAGGAATGAAACGGATACGCGGCTGAAAGTAACTCCTGTCCGCACTAAAAATAAAATTGGCGGGAATCCAAAAAAGGCAGCCGTAGCTCCCACCACGGCAAAAAGAGAGGAAAACTTATCGGATTCCGCCCCCCAAACTTTGGGGAGAGGAAAGAAGGGGGAGAAAGGAGGTGGGGGAAAAAAAGGGAAGGCTAAGGAAAGCGGCATGAAGAAAAAGGAAGGAAAACGGGGAAGAAAACTGGAAGATTTTAACTATGGGTTTTCGGAGATGGACAATTTTGAAAGGAAACACCTGAGTATTCTTTTGGGCATTAGGGCCATCTTTAGTGATAGAGCGAGACCTTCAGAAAATATAAACGCCGCAGCAAAAATGAAAGAAGAAAGCAATATCGATGAATTTGCGCAATTCATGGACCAAGTGGGAGCTAGCATTACCCCGAAACTCACGTATGAAATTGATCTGTCTATTAGAAAAACTGAAAGGGAAAACAAAACAGGCAAGGCCAATAAAACGAAGCAGCGCATCGCTGGCATACTGGACGATTATTCCAAAGAATGGAAATCCGAACGGGGCCTTGGTTCACGGCTGGAAAAAACTCAGGACGCGTTTGAAAATCTGATTGATGCCATTGGGCAGAATCCCCAGTCGCTTGACGCCCCCACACTGGCAAAGATTTGGGACATGGCAGGAAGGGGGGAGATGGCCGGCCCAAGATTCATAGAACTGTTCACAAATGCATATCGGTTGCGTGGTGACTTGTTCGATGCACAGGTATCGGAAAGGGCTTTCGACATATTGGGGAGCAGGTCTTTTGATTTCAGTTTCAAAAGCATGGTGAAAAAAGCCTTCAAGCCAGGCTCGGAAGACTCGAAATTATCTGAAGGGTTCTGGAATGCTGTTAAAAATAGCAAGGAATTCGCGGTAAAAATGGTGGGCTCCTGCTCACAGGATTTGCTGGATAAAAAACTGCTCGACCGACTATTTGACGAATCAAATTCCCTAAAGCCGCTTGGCTACTTGGACAGAAAAATTAGGGACGATATGATTGGCTCATGGTTGACTGTAGACAAAATTAAAGAGCCGTACGGACGGGCCAAGGTGGTTCAAGCCAATATGGAAAGGATGCTTGCGCTTGAGGGGCAAAGGAATGGGGCGGTAGGGCTCCTTGCTGAAAAACAGGGGGTAAGGAATTTCGAGCGCCTTGATTTGGCTTTGCTCGTATCCCAATTCGACAATTGGATGCTTGCAAAAGTGCCTGGAAAAAGTGTTTTCACAAAAGATGTGGCCGTTGTCATACTGCCATTCGATGACCATAATGGGGCCTTTTCGGGCAAACCTGATATGTTCAACAACATCCGGAAAAATTTCGACGTGGTATATTTCGAGGCAAAATCAAGGGATGGGGCCATTAGGGCGCTTGAGACGGCCAATTACGAGCTGGGCAAGGTTAGCCCCGATTCACGGCAGGGAATAATTTCCGCCCTTTTCATCGGGGGGCATGGGGGCATAGCATCCCTTTCATTGGGCAGCGGTCCCACCGGCAAAGTGACACAAAGAAGCTTGGAGGTAGAAGGGCTGCCCAAATATTTCACACCAAGGCCGTTCATTGGCTGGATATCCTGCATAACCGGGGCTTCAGGCGGGCTTGCCCATGCGGGATCTTTCCTGTACCCGCTTTCGATTCATTATGCCCCCCCTTCAACCGTGCGCCATCTTCCGGATGAAATAATATATGCAGGCAAGGACAAGAAAGGCAGGCCCCTGTTCGAATTTTTCTTCGGGATTAAGGATGAGATATTGGTCGGGAATGCTTTTGTAGATGGTAAACTCGTTAGACCTGAAGATTATGCCAAGATGCTGAAAGAATCGAAAATACGCAATGGCATTGAAAAGCCCGCTCCATTGCCAAGGGCAAACAAAGCCCAGGTTGAACCGAAATCCCATAAAATTGAAGGATTGGGGAAAATTGAGAACGGGTTTTTAGAAGCACTTGGCGTGCAACCCACGGAGCACAATATCGATGTTGTGAAAAGAATGGTGAAACACTTGAATCCAATGGTTAAGGATTGGGATAGGCATTTTGAAAAAGTGAGGGAGAAGGTCAAGCAGCAAAAAGCGGAAGGAACCTTTGAGTATTCGCTGAATAGAGTAACATCAACAATATTTTTCGGCGTGGTTCTAATTGACCAGTGATTAGTCTTGCCCATGGTTTATATGTTTTCTTTAGGATAAACCGGCTGATACAAATGGCGGAATTCCCGGAAACATGCTGCTTTCCCCTCATAATGATGGGCGTTTTCATAGGCATGCCGATTTTCTTCACCTATGTCCGCACTATCATGCAATACCAGAAAGGCATAGTTTTCAGGCTCGGAAGGTATGCCGGCTTGCGCGGGGCTGGCCTCACACTGCTTATTCCGTTCATTGACTCGATTCGGATAGTTGACATGAGAATCAACACCCTAGACATTCCAAAGCAGGAAGTGCTAACCAAGGACAACATTTCAGTGTTGGTGAATTGTGTGGTATACTACAAAGTGGTGAAGCCGGACATCGCCATCCTGAAAGTGCAGGATTACAAGAATGCCATTTTCCAGCACGGGCAGGCGGCAATGAGGGAAATCATCGGGTCGGTGGAGCTTGACACTATTCTTTCGGAGAGGGACAAGGTTGCCGAGCACATCCACAACATAGTGGCAAAGGAAACCACGGAATGGGGCATTGAAATTACTTCCATTAACATGCAGGACATAGAGCTTCCGCAGGACATGAAGCGGGCGATGGCAAGGCAGGCGCAGGCGGAAAGGGAGAAGAGGGCTACGGTTATTATTTCAGGCGGGGAAGTGGAGGCCTCGCACAAATTGTCGCAGGCTGCGAATGTCATTGCAAGCTCCCCTGGCGCATTGCACCTTCGCACATTGCAGGCATTGACCTCCATTGCCGGGGACAAGACGAATAATATCACATTCATTTTGCCCCTTGAGGGGCAAAGCGTGCTTGCAAAGGGGCACACTGGAAGCAAAGAGCCATCGCACATCGAGGAGCCGAAAGTGGCGTTTAAGAAAAAGTGATTCCCATGGTAGTTATTGTAATCAACGAATATGAGAGGGGCCTGCGCTTCACACTAGGCAGGTATTCGGGCATACTCGGCCCCGGAGTGTCATTGAACCTTCCATTCATCCACTACACGCAGGTCGTGGACTTGAGGACTAAGACTGTGAAGGTGCCCACGCAGGAAATCATGACGCGCGACAATGTGCCCCTCAAAATCAACATCGTGGTTTATTACAGGCTTGCATCTCCTGAGAAATCCGTTTTGGAAATTGCGGATGTGGATTATGCAGTGCTGCAATATTCGCAGACTGCAATGAGAGATATTATTGGAAAGAACGAGATGGACCATGTTTTGTCGGATAGAGATAGGATAGCCAACCAGATTGAGGAAATTGTGGACAAGGAATTGTCAGGCTGGGGAGTGGATGTTTCCGCAATAAAGATACAGGATGTCGAGATGCCCGAGGACATGAAGAGGGCGATGGCACGGCAGGCGGAAGGGGAGAGGATTAGGAGGTCTACGATTATTTTGGCTGAAGGGGAATTGCTTGCCGCTGAGAATTATGCGAAAGCCGCCAAGACACTTTATGCGAGCGAGGGGGCCTTGTACCTTAGGACGCTGCAAACGCTCACAACAAATGTTTCAGCAGAAGACGCGCCCACAAACATCGTGCTGCTTCCGGCTGAACTGATGAAAATAGCAGAGCACTTCTTGGGGAAGAAATAAGTTTTCGGAAATGGCCACGCAATGCGTGACCGATTGGAAAGTCTCCCTATTTTCTCTGCCGGGCAAAAACGAGCTGAGGGAAGCGCTGCTGCAAAAATAGGAAGAACTGCTTTTCAGAAAACGAGACGCACTGCGCCTCGAATTGAAAAAAAATTATTTCTTCTCGTAATACCCGCACCTTCCGCAGGCGTGCCTGTCGGGGTGGTTTGCCAGCCTCACGCCAGAGCCGCACTTGGGGCAGCTTCGGCCCGGCTTGTATGCCTTGAAGGATTTCTTCTTGCCCTTTGCAGCAGGCTTTGCCCCTGCAACTGGTTTTTTCTCATCAGCCATAAAAAAATCACCAAATCATTTCAATTACTTTTTGGGCGGCGCCTTCTTTGGCTCCGGCTTCTTCTCTTCCTTGACGGCAAGGCCGTCGCGGATGAGCAGGTGCTTCTTCTCGTTCTTGTTCATTGCCTCTGTCGATAAATATGCATGAGCAAGGCCCTTGACCGTCCTCACTCCGAAGCCGCCGCGAAGGCGCACAAGCACAACCTGGCCCGCATTTGCCCCGATGGCAGTGGAAAGGGCTTCCCTAACCTGCTTGCGCGGGGGCACCGCGCCCTCGAACTTGACCGTGAATGACACATCGTCGCGCCCGAGCAGCTCGTTTTTTGAGCGTAAATCAACTGACAAATCCATTTTTCCACCTATGAGAATTATTTTATCCTTGTTATTGCCCGCCTTCCGAGCGCCACCAATATTTCCGCTTCTTTTCCGGCTTCCGCCGCTGCCTGGAATTCCTCTGGTATTGCAAGCTCGTATTGCTCGAATGAAGTTGTATCCATGAGGTTTGCCACGTTGCCGTTCACCGAAACTATTTGGGCGGTGCAGCGCTCGATTATCGGGACTTCGACTTCCTGGTCGGAGGGCCCCAGCCATGTTTTCTTCTGGCCGTCAAAAACTCCAATGGCGGTGACGCGCATCTTTGCCGCGCCATGCTTTCCCGGCTTTGATGACTCGATATCGACAACCCTGCAGGGGATGTCGTCGATAATGATGTATTTTCCTTGCTTTAGTTCCTTTGCGTCAGAGAAAATCTGGCTCATTAACAGCACCTTTCACAATTAATCCGAATGGCAAAGTTGTGGGCGCAATATTTTTTAAAGGGGGCGGCAGGCCACCCCCATGGCGTATTCTTTATAAACCATTTATTACCACTTCATTTAAATACTACTTTAGTTATAATTACTGTTAGTGTGTGATATGGAAAACGGGAAACAGATGCCGAGTTCGATTTTGGAAAGCGGGCCGTTCGCCCAGTCGCCGGCATTTGAAATCCGGCAGGGCAGGCTGGTGATAAAATTCGAGCCGGAAATACCATACGCAAGGGTGGGAAGGCATGAATTCAGTGCGGCGGAAACGCCTTCCGTGGTTGTTGCGGGCAAAAAGATGACGGTTAGCGAAATTGCCTGATGAAAAACATTCCGCCAGCCTAAATAGCGCAAATTTAAACCCAATCCCCCAAATCATTCCATGATAATCGGCGCAATGAACAACCCGCATAAGAAATTAATTGAGGAAATCCACATTATAGGCGAACTGTCGTTCGACTACATCGAAGTCACGGTGGAGCACCCTTACGCCACGCCGGACATAATCACAAGGCAGCGCAAGGAAATTTCCGACGCTATACACTCATATAATCTGGGCGTGCTTGCTCACCTTCCATGGTATTTTTCCCTTGCGCATCCGTACCAGTCAATCCAGCAAGCCGTGAACAAGGAATTCGAGAGGGCGTTTGCCTCTGCAGCTTCTCTTGGGGCAAAGCAAATTACGCTGCACACCGAAACCATGTCGCCATCAATCCAGTCGAGGGAGAATCATGTGGCGAATGCCATTGCCACGCTTAAGGAGCTGAACAAAAAAGCGAAAGAACATGGGTTGGATTTGCTTGTTGAAAACCTTGATGCGAAATCATTTTCAATAAGGGAATTCAAGCGATTGTTTTCCGAAGTCGACATGGGCATGACACTTGACATCGGGCATTGCCACACGCCGCGCGGGGAAGGATTTGACGCGCACTGGAAGGCGCACTCAGGCAGGGTGAGGCACGTGCACATGCACGACAATCGATTGAAGGACGACGACCATCTTCCGCTTTACGCCGGAAAAATAGATTGGGATTACATTATTCCCCTGCTGAAAAGCCATTACGACAGGAGCATCACCCTTGAAGTGCATGCCGAAGACAGGCATTATTTGGCTTACTCAAAAGAGAAATTGGAGCAGATGTGGTTTGGCAAGAAAAAAACTGCGCAAGACAAGGAATATGCTTATCCGAAAGGGTACAAGCCCTTGGCGTGACAGCAATGATATTCCAAATGGGGTTGAAAGGGGGGGATGCGCAGCAGCTTCAGGAGGATTTCAATCTGGCTGTGAAATTTGCAATATTGTACCCTACTGCGATGTACTTTGCAGGGACTCCACGAATTAGATGGGATTTTGTAAAATTTATTTCCAGCATCCCAAATGCCGAAAAATACTTTGAGAACGCAAATAAATTAGCCGAATTAGATGCAATGCGGATAAGCATCATGGAGCTTGGCCTTGGCACTTACGATGAAAGGCGGACCCGCCTTCAGGGAAAATTAGAAGACTATTATGATAGGCACGGGGATATTCTGGTGCGCTTCAAAAGCCCGGATGCGTTTTTTCAGTTGAATAGGGAACTGGCCCCTAGAATGAGCGACGGGATGAAGATAGCCACCCTTGCTTTCTGGTCCGGTGAATTGGAAGAAAAATACGGTGGAAGTATAAAGCCCATGAGCGCTGGTGAAGTAATCGGAAAATTCATTTCTGGAAGCGGGGAGGTTGGAATTTGCGGGAACATCAACGGCGCTTTCCAAAAGGAGCTGGCACGTTCACTGGGGCTCGAACACGCCAGTGTGGGCGTATTCACCAAAACTGCCGGCCCGGGGCACATTGTCGGGTTTGTCAAAGGCGGGGAGGAATATTTCCTTGTGGATTATGGGCATTCCGAGCGGTTGGGGAAAAATCCGGATGCTGCCACCGAGCGCATTTTCCAGAGTTATGGATTCTCCCCATTCAGTTTTGCTACGGACAAAGCGACCTTCTTCTACACGCCGCAGAGTGAGCGCATTCTTTTGGCAACGCTAGGGTGGGCAAAAAATGAGATAGAAAAAAAATTCGGGGTGTCTACGGTTATTTCAGATAGCGGCGCTGGATTCAGGCTGGAGGCGCCCATGGAAATGCCTTTTGCGAATTTGGCTTTCGGGGTTTTCGCACTTGGAAGCTCATTTTCAATCAAGCAGGCTTTCGGCGCACAGGCAAGGCTGAAATTCCATACAGGAGATGGCGAATCTGCATGGGGGGTGCTAGAGCTGCCTTCGCTTGATTTCACATATGTGAATATGCCCCTTGAAGCGGATAGCGAGCAGATTATGGCAAGATTTGAACCGCTTGCCTTGGACCTGTCACGAATGGGCAACTTTTCTTTCAGGCTTGAGCCGCTTAAGGCAATTGGAGTCACAAATAAAAAAATGACAAAAATGACGGGCAAACTTGAATCCGCCGCTGGATTCGCATGTAGCGTGAGTGAATTTGGGGAGTTTTATTCCAAGGTAGACATTGGATGGCCGCCATCAAGTGAGGTATATGACATAAAATTGCGGGATGCCGCATATAGGGGCAGGTTTGGGTTTAGGAATGAAACTACCCAGATAGAAGCTCGAATAGCCCCGCAATCCATGATGGGAAAATACGAGCTTGAAGCAAAACACCATCTTATAAGGGAGCAGAATTTAGATTTGTTAATCTATGCCATGGGAACACGCAACGATGGAATTAGGCTCAGTGGGGGAATGCAGCTATCTTTCCGGCCATTCTGAATTATTTTACCAGCGCCTGCACGCTTTTGAATTTTTCATTTGATGCGCTGCCAAGCAATTGGAACAGGATTGTTTCGGTTGGCGAGATGAAAATGCCGGACTGCCCAAGCCTGTCAAGAGCGTGCCTCCAATTTTCTTCGGTGCGCGAAGAAGTTGCATCCGAAACAACATGCGCCTCATAGCCCATTGCTTTTGCATCCAATGCTGTCTGAAGCACGCATATGTGCGCCTCTATGCCGAAAATAACCATTGCCTGCGGAGGTTTTGGGATTGCATCATGGAATGACTTGTTTGCAAGGGCGGAAAATTCCATTTTCTCGAATATTTTGGTGTGCGGCTGGAAATGGGATGAGATGCTTGGGATTGTTTTTCCCAAGCCATTTGGATATTGCTCCGAAACGATTAGGGGAACTTCCAAAATTTTGGCTGCCTGCACCAGAATGGAGGCATTTTTTGCCAGCTTTTCCTTTTCGTGCATCGCAGCGAACAGTTTCTCCTGCAAGTCAACGCATGCGAAAACCGTGATATCCGGTGAGAGCCTTCCAAAAACATCTGACATGAAAATATCGCCACCGCAAGTTATTTGCCCTTGCCTGCAAGCCCCGCCACCTCGCCTGCCTCAACAACAAGCCTGTATTTTGACATGAATGTTTTAATGTCGCCCCCTTCGTTGTGCCAGAGCGCATCCAGTGCTTTGCCGGATATGCGGAGCAATGAGTTGGATTTTGCAAGTGCGGCAATTTCGCCATCCGGATTTGCCGCCGCCAATTTCAATATTTCCCGGATTGCAGATTTGGCGATTTTGCCATCCCCATAAAGCGCAAATATTTCGCCAAGCTGCTTTTCATTTATTTTTTCAACCTCGATGTTTTCCCGCCGAAGCGAAGTCATGGTCTGCTCAAGGGTGACTGCTGCCAATTTCGCATCCGCCCCGTTTTCCACAAGCCGCTCAAAAAGCGCAAGATGCCTGCTCTTTATCATTTGCCCGCCCAAATCCGCACCAAGAAGCGAGATTAATTCCTTTTTCTTATCTTCAAAGTCGGAGAGGGGGTTGGAGAGGGCGTCTTTGCGCATTTCTTTTGATATCCTAATCGGCGCTATGTCGGTTTCAGGATACATCCTCGCCGAGCCCGGAAGCGGGCGCATGAAAGACGAGCCGCCCGCATCGTCTGCGCGCCGCGTTTCCTTTGGAACATCAAGCATCTTTGCCCTTCCAAGCACCGCCATTATTGCCCTTTCGGCCTTGGGCGCGGAATCGGCAATGATTACGAACGCATCCTCAGCTTTCATCCCAAGCGCCAGCTGAAGCTCCCCCAGCTCATCCTCGGAAATCTTGTATTTGCCCATGTCCTCGTCGGAATGGATAAGCCCTTTCACTCCGCCCGATGCCTTGGCATAGTCGGACAGTTCGCTGCCATACCTCCGCCCGGCATATAATTCCCTGCCAAGGATGCCTGAAAATTTGGGAAGGCGGCAGGCAATAGCCGCCCCTCCCGACTTTAGCGCCTTGGAAATTATTGCGCACGAGGTTGATGGGAATATCTGGCTCACGTCAATGAAATTTTCCTGGAAATCGGTTTTGCCCCCAAACTTTTTTTGAAGCTCTTTTGAAATCGCAATAAGCCCCTCCTGCCTTTTTATTTCGTTTTCAACAAGCGCTGGCAAGATGGAAATGTCCTGAACGCCCTTTATTTCGATGCGCGCGCCGCCCTCCACCGAAATGTTGACATCCTGCCGTATCGTGCCCAAGCCGCGCATCACTGCCGGCGACATTCGCAGCGCGTAGCCTATTTTTTCCCCAACTTCCCTCGCGTGCGCCCCGGATACGATTGTCGGCTCGGTGGCGATTTCAACAAGCGGAATACCTAATCTGTCAATGTCGTAAATGGTGCGCCCGCCATCCTCGCCTGCGGGTATTCCGCTTTCCTCCTCAAGGCAGATTGCCTGCAAACCAACTGCGCCATGCGATGTTTCCACTTTTCCCCCGAATGCAATTACGGATGTGCGCTGGAAGCCGGACGTGTTCGAGCCGTCCACCACGGCTTTGCGCATGACATGCACCTCGTCAACCAGTGTGGAGCCGAATGCGTTGCAGATGCGGATGGCTTCGGCAAGCGCCCCGGCATTCATTTGCGTTGGCGGCTCCTCGTCAGCCTCCATCAATGAAACGAAATCGGGATTTGCGGTGTATTTTATCGTGCGCTCGCGCGACTGCTCGAATGCGGCGGCGGCATCCATGGCGCCCAATTCCGATGCTACGGCGCGCAGTTTGCGGATGAAACCCTTTCTTCCCTTTCCGTCATTCTTGTCATCCGCCGGGGGGCATGGAGATTGCACAAAGAGTTTTTTGCCGGAAAGGCGCTGGTGGATTTCAAGCCCGCACATCATTCAAAAACAACCCCGATAAACTTGCCCGCAAAAATACATTTGCCATCCGGCTTCCAAACCCATTCATTCCAGCTCATCTATCGCCGACCTTTCCGTAATGTCATACGCCGTCGGCTTCATCATGATTTCCGCAACCTTCTTGGCATCCTTTGCCTGCCCGAGCGCCCAGCACAGCTTCACATATGCGGTTTCAGGCAGCCAGTCCGCCCCGTGCCCGATTACGCCCACTTGCGCGAGCATGCGCTGGGGGGCATAGACGTTCAGGTTGAGCCTTCCGGACAATGCCTGGGGCGCAAAAACAACCGGCACGCCGGATGAAATCAGCTCCTGAATTGGCTTTAGCACGGAATACTTCGACTCCATGTCTGAGAAAAATACATTTACATGCCCCAAGCCCGTTGCAGCAATGACCACGCCGTCATAATCCGACCATTTTTCCACTGTTTTGCGGGTGAGGCCCGGATACATCCATGCCAAATGCACGTTGTCCGAGAATTTGGCATGCACGACGAGATTGGCAGCCGGGGAGGACTGATTAGGGGCGCGTGCGGAGGAGTGATTTTGGGCGCTTGCCTTGGCAGGAGCCGTTTCCCATATTTTCTCGATTTGGCACGTGTCAGCATTGATTCTGGCAACAGGCTTAATTCCGATTGACCTGAAAGCGGCGCGGGTGGATGTGTGGCTTTTGCGCACGCGAGTGCCGATGTGCACTGCATTGTACGTATCGGATGTGCCCTCGTGCATGCATACTCCGACAAATGCAAAATCGCCCCTTGCCGCAGCGCAGGAGCAAAGAAGGTTTTGCGGCGCATCAGACGAGCCGCGGTCGGATGAGCGCTGGCTGCCCGTCAGTATTACAGGCCCGGGAAGGTTGGAAAGCGCGTATGACAGTGCTGCTGCGGTGTAGCCCATGGTGTCCGTGCCATGCGTAATCACAACCCCCTGTGAGCCGTCGGACAGTTCCGCGGCAACTTCCTTGGCAAGGGTTTCCCAGTGCGATGGCTGCATGTCCTCCGACATCATTGAGAAAACGGATTTTACTTTTATCGGGGCAAACTGCGACAGGCGGGGGTTTGCCGCAGCAAGGTCGCGGGCAGAAAGCGAGGAAACCACCGCCCCTGTTTTGTATTCTATTTTGGAGGAAATTGTGCCTCCGGTTGAAAGCAGCGAAATGCGGCTTGGAAGCCTTCCCCCTATTACGCCGCCCACTTCCGGCTTCTTCGCCTTCTCTTCGCCCTTTTTCACAAGCCTCACCTTCGCATTTTTCCCCTCTATGCCGATGTTGTAGCCGGAATCGAGCTTTAGGACAAGGCAGGCGGTGTCTCCAGATTCAATTCTGGGCATAAGCACGCCTTCAAAATGCCCGTTTCCCGACTCAACCGACACGATGTCGCCCTGATGCGCGCCTGCTTTTTCAAGAAGCTCTTTCGCATTCCCGGAATACATGGAAAAACAAGGATGATTGGAAATAATAAAGCATGAGGATGGGCAAAAATTTGGGATGCATCCGGAAAATCTGATTCTTTCGGAAAGCCGCCCTCCTCCGCTTTATATTTGGCAAACTGGCAGTTTTTTCATGAAAGCATACCTTGATGCCAATATTTACGTCTGCTACCTGCTGGGTGAGAGGGGGGAAGAGGAAGTCGACAGGGCGTTAAGCATCGCAACGGAATGCAAATTCTCAATCGTTGCATCGCAGGCGGTGTTTGGAGAAGTCCAGTACTGCTGCGGAAACGAGGCGGTGCCGCTTCTTCAAATCACGATGGAAAAGCTTAGCAAACCCGGCAAAATTGCGATTGAAAAGACAACTGAAGCGGAAGTGTCCGAAGCAAGTTCCCTCAATGAAAAGACAGGGGAGCGGTTCGGGCAGAATGATTTTTTGCATGCCATCATGGCTGCCCGCCATGCAGACTGTTTTGTGACAGCCGACAGGAAATTCGCCCCTGAAGCCTCCAAGATTGTAAAAACCCTCACGTTGGATGAGTTCCTTAAGTCCCTAGAATTTTAGGCCTGCAGCTGCATCTTCATCATCTTTCAGCATCATTGTCGCAGCCTTCTGCCTGTCGCCGCCCGCCTTCTTCAGGTATACCTGCCAGCGCTCCCGCCTCCATTTGCCCACATCGGTTATCGGATTCTTCACCTTTCCCTTAAGCGCCCCGCGCAATGGGGCAAAAGCCTCAAGGTAAAGGCGGTTGCGGATGGCTTCCCGGACTATTTCAGTCTTAGTTGCATAATGCTTGCGCTTCGCCTCATCTTCCAATTCCCTGTTGAGCCTCTTCGGGATGCGAAGCGATATTGTGACCAAATCATCCATGGTTGAATTACATTGTAACTCAATAAAAACATATCTTCCGCAAAAACGGCGCAGTTTTTCGGGAAACGGAATTTATTAACCACCCTGCAGAATGATGGAAAATGGCTGAAATAAGCATATTCGTTGCATTCTTGGCCGGCCTGCTCTCTTTCTTCTCCCCCTGCCTGTTTCCGGTGCTCCCGGGCTTCCTGGGTTTTCTCACAGGCAATGCCCAGAAGGGGGAGAGGCAGGACAGGATGAAACTGTTCATTTCGTCGGTATTCTTTGTTTTGGGATTTTCAGCGGTTTTCATGGTGTACGGATTAATCCTCAATTCGATATTGGGCAGCGCAACTGTTGAATTCAAAGACATCGTCTCAAAAATAGGCGGGGTGGTGGTGATTGGATTTGGCCTGTTTGTGATGGGAATATTGCGCCTCCCCTTCCTTGAGGCGGAATACAAATTATCCCCGAAGAAAACCAAATGGCAGTATGCCACATCCGCATTGTTCGGGGCGACATTTGCAGCGGGCTGGTCGCCATGCGTTGGCGCGGTGCTGGGAAGCGTGCTTACTTTGGCTGCAGTAGACAGGGCAGGGGCGCTAATCCCTCTTGTCGCTTATTCAGTTGGGTTGGGAATCCCGTTCCTTGTTTTGGGTGCGCTTGGCACCGAGGCAATACGGCTGCTCGGCAAATTCAAGGGCGTCATGAAATACTTCAACATTGTAACAGGGCTGTTCCTTGTTGGAATAGGCATGCTCATGCTCACCGGCAAATTGGCGGAAGTTTCGTACTTCCTGATGCCCTTCAATGGCGGATTGCAATGAGCGGCAAATGGTTGCCATGGGCGGAAAATAAATGGCGGGCGGGTTGCGATGAACGGCAAAGAATTGGCATTGGCTGCCACAGTGATAGTTCTTCTTGCATTGGCAGTGCTGTTTTTCTCTGTCAAATCATCCTCCAATCCGCAGGGGTTTGAAGGCAAGCCGGCTGCGATTGGGAATGATTCCGCTGCGCTAGCCAATTGGAAAGAGGGCAAATTCCCCCATGCGCCAAAATGGGAGGCATACCTTGGCGGGTTCAATGGCGGGGAAAGCCTGTCTTCTGAAAAGCTGAAAGGCAAAGTTTACCTTGTTGACATCTGGACTTACTCCTGCATAAACTGCATACGCACACTGCCATACATCAAATCTTGGTACGGGAAATACCGCCCGCAGGGATTGGTGGTTGTGGGCGTGCACTCTCCGGAATTCGACTTTGAGAAATTGCCTGAGAATGTGCAGATGGCTGTGGAAAAGTTCGGGCTGGAATATCCGGTTGTGATAGACAGTGAGAGGAGGATTTGGAGTGCATTTAACAATGCGTATTGGCCGCGCAAATACTTGGTTGACGGGGACGGCTACATCCGCTACGACCATATCGGGGAAGGGGAGTATGAGGAGACTGAAAAGGCGGTAGAGGCATTGCTTGTGGAAAATGGCGCGGATATGGCAAAGGCGCAACAACAGAATGTAACGCCTGAAAATGTGGATTTCTACAAAATCGGCACTCCGGAAATTTACTTTGGGGGCAATTTCAGGAGGCAGGAGATTGGAAATGGGAATATTTTCATGGGGGAAAGCAAATCGTTTGCTATTCCGAAGACACTTGCCCCAAGCGTTGCGTATTTGGAAGGGGAATGGAAGGACAATGGGGACTATATTGAATTGGAGTCGGAAAAGGGGGCAATCGGGATAATTTACAACGCGAAAAATTTGCATTTTGTCGCATCATCGGAAAATGGCAGCAGGGCATATGCGATAATTGACGGCAGGAATTCCACTGCTGCAGATGACGTTGCAACCGGTTTTGCGACAATCACTTCGTCCCGCCTCTACAGGATTGGAAGCGCTGAGAATTACGGCACGCACAAGTTGAGGATTGAAATAGAGGGGAAGGGATTGCGCGCCTACGCATTCACTTTTGGATGAAAAGGCAGTGTGCCTGCTCGTTCACTTTTGGATGAAAAAAATTGGGCGCGCACTTTCCGGGAAATACTATTTTTGCATTCCCCGCAGCCTTTCCCGGTACTGCTCCGCAGTCCATTCCGGCTTCACCGAATTCATCACTATTTCAGTTCCGTATTCAAAGCCCGCCCATTTTGCCTGGCGGGGGCAGATTTCGATGTGGAAATGGAAGTTCTTGGAGCGGTGGGGCGCGACATGCCACAAAATGTTGTATGCGGGGTAATTCAATTCCGCATCCTGAACCTGCAAAGCCCTAAGAAGAAGGGCGGCAAGGTCGGATATGGCGGTTTCGTCCAAATCTATGATTGATGCCGTATGGGCGCGGGGCACTATCCATACCTCATTGTTGAAGCGGGGGGCGTAGGGGGCAAGGAGCACGAACGGCCCTCCGTTGTCAATCTTGGGGTATTTGTCGTCTATTGAAATTGTGCAGAAGGGGCAGGATGACTTTGCCATCTTTTCCTGCTTTTTTATGATGGCAGGCACGCTGTCCATTGCAACAAGCTGCGTGTGGGTGTGCTCAAGGGATGCGCCTGCATCCAGCCATTCGTTCTTGAAAATGGCGGTGTATTTGATTTTCTTGTCGCGGGAGTGCGCACGAAGCCGTTTTGCAACCATGTTCAGGTAATCTGCCATTTGCTGCTGCGGAATTTGCGATAGCGTTTTTGAGTGGTCGGGCGTTTCAACCACAACTTCATGCGTGCCATATGCCTGCAGGGAGGTTTTTGAAAATGCCGGGAATTTGTTCGGAAAAACCCGCACATGCCATTTGCCGTTTTTTTCCACCCGCTCTATTTCAGGAGGGCACATCTTCTCGTTGCCGGGGCAGAAATAGCAGGTTGTTGGGTCGGTTTTCTTCTGCGGCATCTGCGGCGCAAAATCGTGCGGGCGGCTTGAGCGCCTTGGCGTGAGAACCACGCACCTTCCGAGGAAATCCGACCGAAATTCGTTTTGCTCTGAGTCTGAATCCATCAAATCACAATGACAAAACGAGGGGAAAGATTTAAAACAGGTAAGAAAGCCCCCGCTTTTTCCTGCCTTTGATTCCATTTGGCAGCCACTAGTTGTGAGCAAAGGTTTAAATACATGTAAATATATATTAAATAACAGAGGTATTGCCGATGCGAATTGAAAAAACCAACGGATTGCCCCCGAGACGCAGATTCGATGCAAACGCATATCTGCCCAACGGATTTGAGGCGAAACTGCTGGGCTGCAGGGCAAATTTGAGGCAGGTGGCGATAGAAGCAAAATCAGCCATAACTGAGATTAAGGCTAAGCACGGGAATAATTTCACCAGTGTAGGCGACCATGTTTTTGCCCTTTCTGAAAAAGCGGCGGAATCGGCAGAAAAAGCGCCGCGCAATGGGTTCTTTTTCCAAAAGGGCGGGCTCACCAAGTCTGCTGCCGAATTCATGGTTTCCCTCATATCTGTCAAGGAGGCGGCACAAAATTTGAATTGCGTCTTGGAGAAAATGGACAGGGACACGGAACGGTTTTTTGATTCCGGGATGGGGGGACCTGCGGTGCAAGGCTGCTCAACGCGCGAATACATCGGCATAATCGGAAAGATGGCAAACATCAGCGCAGAAGGGATGCTTGCGTTTTTCCGTGAGGCGGGCGTCGTGAACAAAATTGACATGGACGCGGAGCAGGCGCGCACTGGGAACAGGCTCGCCATGCCGGCCGCAGCATAATGGATTTTTCGCCTTCTTGCAATCAGACTCGGGGGAAAAAATTTATAATGCTAGCAAGCCCCATTCAAGCCTATGGTTTCGGCTGCAAAGGGAAGCTTTGGCTTAAAGGGCAGAGCTTCAAGCGCCGAACTGTTGCGCGATGAGCTTGGCAGGGTGGTTTCCTCAAGCCTTGGCGCAGTGGAAAAGGCACAGCGCATATCCGAACTGCAAAAGGAGGCGGCAAAGCTTGCAAATGGATATGAAAAGGAGGGGCTGAAAGCCGACCTTGAACATTCAAGGCTTCTTGAGATTGCAATGCACGGGGCGGAGAAATACGGCGCGCGGGAATTCGCTTTCAGCCCCGGCAAGATGGCAGCTTACCTAATTGCCAGGCTTCCCAAAGAGAGCGCCGCGGCTTTGGTTGATGAGGCGCTATCCCGCCCCGGCTGCCCGCTTTCCCAGAAACAGAAGGCGGCCTTTTGCGCTAAAATGCAGGAACTTGGCGGCGATTTGAAATTTTCAATCCTTGAAAGGAAGTTTTCCGAAAAATTGGCGGCGCTGCCCCTTGTGCCTATTTCCCCCCACAGGCATGAAGCATCCATGTCGGCCCGCTCTGCCAGCAAGGAAATGGATCCGGAAAAAATTGCGACCGTTGCTTTTTTGCGCACATGGCAGGTGGAAGTGCGCATGGAAAGCGGCAGGAGTGAGAAATTTTTTTTCCGGGAAAAGGAATTGACGGAAGGAAGGAACATTGAAGGCTTCCTGGACAGGGTTAAATTTTACGCCCGAAGGCTTGGCTCTCAAGGCGAATATTTTGCAGCCTCCCAGCTTCTTGAGGGTGCGGGCAGGAAGCTTGCCGCCTTGCCCGGCCCATCCGCAGGCTTGGGGGGGGAAGGGGGGCGCGGCCGCACATTGCATGCCGCCAATGATTTGCTTGAAGCCTCCTCGTTTTGCGCGTTGGCGGCAAAATGCGCCAAAATAGGGCGGGACGATGCGCAAGGCAGGCTGGCGAGCCTTGACCTTGAGGCCGTGGCAAGGATATTGGGGGAGGGCGCGCCTGCGTCGCTCTTAGCGTTTGTTGAGAATTTACATCTTGCAAAAAACTGGGTGCCCCCCTCGTATTCCATGGACAGGCAATGCAAAAACAGGGAGGGTTTTATGCTGCTTGAAGAGGGGATGGCGGCGCTAAAGGATGACATCGCACTTGCCCTCAACTCCGATGAGCGGGAGCTTGAAAAAATTTCGAAAAAATGGCAGGCTTATGCCGCCACAAGGGGAAGAACGGTGGAAAGCCTGTGCGCGGTGCTGGCCGCTGCTTGGGAAGGATATGCAAGGGCATCTATTGCGGACAGGAATGGCAATGGTGGTTTTGGGAGCCTAATGGATGGGATTGCAAGGGAAAGCGGCATGAGCAATGCCCAAAAAAACAGCATGGGAATGCGTTACGAACTTCTTGCTATTGATGCCGAAATAGGGGCGAAAAAAAGGCTTGGCGGATGGGCCGGCATGCTAAAATCCTGGTCGGACGGGATGGATGAAATTGCCTGGGACGCAAGGCGTTATCTTATTGCCGAAAGCCTTGCCGCGGTGCTCCCTGCATTTGAACAGGAGAGCATTAGCCATGGATTGGAAGGCGCAAGGAAAGACATGCTGCGGGATGCCCTTGTTCTTGCCAACTTGGCAGATTTGAAAATGCTCGAATCTTCGGTGGATGCCATGGGCGTGCCCCTAACCTTGGGCAAAAAAAACCGCTTGTCAAGCCTTGCGGTTAAAACCGCCTATCCGGGTGAAAGCGGGGAAATCGCTTTCACCCACATCGGGATGGTGCGGGAACGCTTCCTGCAGGATGTCGGCGGATACTACTGCAATGCCGCAAACGAAGTAAAAACAGGCACCGCCCTGCAAAAGCTTTGGGAAGGGGCAAAATCCGGCAACATAGGCAAAATTGCGGGGGCAGCCTCAGAGCTCAAGCCATATGGCAAGGATGCGCTGATGGGAATTGCGACCGCGCTTTCGTTTGTGCAAAAGGGGGGGGCGGCGCCCAAGGCGATGTTCACCCTGATTGGCATTGCGGATTTTGAAGATGGGAACTTCGTGGGGGGGGCGCAGCTTCTTGCCTCCATGTACCTGCTTGGAAGCAGGAACGCGGCGCTTTCTGCGATTGGAAAGGCTGCGTATGGGAAAATGCTATATGATGGTGCGGCAGGCGCAATAAAGGGAGTTGTGGAAGTGGAGAGGCACGGCGCCACTTTGCTTAACATATACAATTCAATGAACGCCATTCTCTATGGCTTGGCAATGCCGGCATACCATGGGGTTGCCACCCGCCGCAAGCTTGCATTGGCATATGAAACATTTGGGGGGGCAAATGCTTTTGAACAAAATAGAGGGGCACTTGCGCGGATTGGATTTGCGCCGTTTGGAGCCATGGTACAAATGCAACAGGAGCCGGCACTGAAATATAGGATCATGGGAAACGAGCAGTTCGTGGCAGGGGAGGGGGCAGACCGGCTGGCAAAAGAAACCGGTGAAGGCCCCCATGGCTCTAAACTTGGTTGGCTTGGGGGCACTGGCATGGTTCCAAGCATTAGGGCAGGAGGGCGCGAAACGGATGGGGGCAAAAAATCCGCCCGGCTCCCTGTTTGGCCCAAAAGCAAAGGCCACAGGCGCAGCTGGATGGAAAGTGTGGTGCTGCCAGGTGATGCCACGCCAAATGGGCTGGCCACTGAAAGCCTCACTAAGATGGAAAGGCGCGTTTATGAGCTTGCAACATTGGGAAAGCTGACAGGGCATGAAATATATGAGCTGTTAAGAACCCAAACTGAGGGGAAGGAGGGCAGGGGCAAAAAAGCGGCCTTGAACACCCTGTCCAAACTGGCGAATGCCCACTTGGTGAAAATGGGCCTGCCGGGCGAAAGCAAAAACGGAGATTGGATTTGGGGAAAACTCACCGAACAGGAAGTGCAATTTGCAAGGAATGCCCTGGCGCCTAAAGCGCGGCAAGGCTTGGCTCCCCCGGTTGTGGCGGCAAGGAAAAGCGTCTGGAAATACACTTTATCCTGGAAGCAGTTGAAAGACGGGATAGTGCTCCCTGCAAGGGACATAAGCACGGCCACTTTCGAATTAAGCGGCGCAAAAAGGCGCATGGCACAGTTGATTATGGAAAACGCCCATGCAAACAGGAAATTGACCGGCGTGGACATAGCAAGGCAGGCTCGGAATGAAATTGGGGGGCGCGAATCCGTATTGGCGCTTTTCAAGCAGCTGGTGGAGCTTTGCAATATGGATGGAGGGTGGGTGGAGATTGCCGCAAAGATGGCGGGGCACATTCCGGTAAAGGCTATGCGCGGGGGAAGCAGAAATCCAAAAAAACTGCACGCGGACCCGCTTACGCACAGGATTGAAAAATACGACAGGTGGGAAATTGCCGCGAAAAATGCCAGCCCCGCAGGAAAAAGAATATTGGAGGTTGCGGACGGAAAGCTTACGGGGGGGGAAATTGTCGGCATGGTGGCAAAGGAACTTGGAATCACAAAAAAAATGGCCAGGCACGAGCTCTATGCGCTGCTTCGGGCGGCAAATGCCAGCATTGCTGTAGAAAGAAGCGGCGAAGAGGCCGCGCTAGGATTCAGGTTGGAAGACCCGCGGGCCGAACTTCGGAGGGATTTCATTCGTGATGCCCAGCGTCCGGAGATAAACACCTACAAAATAAGAACATATGAAGCGGCAAAGGCTTGGGAGGATGGAATTGGGGGAACGCGGAATAACGACAGGGAAATTTACGGAATGGCTGCAGAGGGGCTCACCCCCCAGGAGATTTCACGGCGGCTGCGCATTAACCGCCGTTTTGTAATGTCAAGGATTGGCTGGATGGCAAAGCCGGAAATTGGGCTGCTTGCCCCAACCAAATACAATCAGCAGGTGGTCAGGGAATTGGTAGCGAGGTCGAATGAATCCAAAATTTCGCAGGCAGAAATGGCTGCCGAGCCTGAGTGGAAAACAATTGCAGGGCAAATTTATGGCATCAGGATGGGCAGGCTGCTTGGCACCGCAGCGGAAGGAATTGATGAAAAGCGCGCATATGGACAGGCGGCAAAAATAGCCGAATTTGGCGGGGAGCCGTCCAGGCTGCTTCTTGATGAGCTGCATAAAAAAGGCATCGACTCGGAAGCTGCAAGACTCATTCTTGCCACTCGGGGCAGTGGGGGCGCTCCGCTTGCTTTTGGGATTGCCGAGAGGGCCGCCGAATCCGGGCATTACGCAGAAGCCATATACATATTCGGCAGCCTTGCCGGCGCTTGGGGATACAGGTCCGCCGAATGCGCCATCAAAGTGGCTGCATGCACCGCAAGATTGGCCGAGGCACTAAGATACAAAAATAATGCCCAAGCTCCCGCTGAGAGCCGTTTTTCGCATCTTCCGCCCGAAGTGGTTGCCAAGGTTGCGGCGAGGCTTGCGAACGACCCGGGACTGATGAAAGCCGCCCGGGGCGATATCCTTGAGCGCATATGGGTCAAGGAACTTGCGGAATACGAAAGGGAAGGGAAATCGGTTCTGGGCGCGCTTCAGGCCGTGGGGGAGGAGTTGAAAAATGCTGCCAATGAAAACGACGTGCGAATGTGGCATGGGGGCCTGCGGATGTTTGCCAATATGGCCGCAAGCCGGATGGCCAAGATTATACCGGAGGCGGAGGCACGCTTTGGAAGGCTGGATTTCGCCAAAGAAGGGGAAAGGGGGGTTGAGGCAAATGCCCTAAGGGAGAGCCTTGCGGCGCAGTTTGGGGAGAAAGCCCGGGAATGGGATTTGCTGCATGCGTTCAGAAGAATACAGGAAGGACTTGCCGGCGCCAGGTTTGACGCCGCTAAAGAACCCCGTCTTTTGGAATTGCGAAGGCTTGTAGGGCGGCACTACCTCGACCAGGCGCATGAGCTTGCGATAATGGGGGAAAAAGAGGCGGCAAAAAATGGGGTTGAAGGCTTGGAGGGGCTAAGCCGCCTTGGCTCTGAAACCTATGTGCTGATAAAGCTTTTCGATATCCAGGGTGAGCTTGCGCAAGGCAAGGAATGGAGGGGAATCGGAGATGCCCACAGGCAGATGTTTGAAGAGTCATCATATGGGAAGGGCGTGCGCAGGGTGGAATATGAAAAAAGAACGGCGGATTCCGAAATAATATTCCAGGCTGCGGCAGAATGCGCGTTTTCAGGCAAGTTCGAGGAGGCAAGGCAGCTTTATTTGTTTTATGCGCAATCTGGCGGAAACGCGCTTAAGGCGGCGCGAGGCTGCTTGGGGATGCCCAATGGGCGTTCAAGCGCCGCAGCCGTTGCATTTGAAATGGCAAGGCAGTCAAGATACCTTGAGGCCGCAACGGTTACGCAGCTTCTTGGGGATGGAGTGGGCGTTTTGGAACTTGACCGGGCGCTTGATGGAAAAATCGGGCAGTTAACACTGAATTCACGGCTCATGGAAGCGGAAAAATCGCGCCTCTTCGCCCCTGTCGGATATGATTTGGAGCACAACCTTCGGTGGCAGCTTTCCATGATAAGGAAAGCGCAAGGAATCGATACGGAGGAATTGCCAAAACATAAGCCAAGATTCAGACATCAGGACGCCCGGCAGGAGGAGGTCAGATAATTGAAGGCTCGCCCGTGCAAAACAATGCGCCATGCGGGGCTTGCCGCCCCATGATGCAACGGTGAGGTTTGATCCGGCCCTAATGAAAGAATGCAATATATTAACCTGAACTGGCATAGCAAAATTGCACATGCTGCATCTGTGAAAGTGATAATATGGCAACCAAGCGCAAATCCCCCAACCCGCCGCCATTCCCAGCCGGATTTGCCCAGGATAGGAGCAGGCTGGGAAAGATGGCGCGCAAGATGATGGTGGATGCGTTTGGCAAAAGAGGGGCGTTAAAGGGGGGCGCGGCGCCGGATTTCAAGTATTTGGACATCATGCACAGGCTGCTCAATGAGCAGCTTGAAAATCACGATGCCCGCCTGTTTTGGTCCGAAATCCAGCCCGGCGGCATAAAAAAAGGGATGCGGTTGAAATTGACGGACGGGCTTGGAGTGGAGCACGAGGTCGATGTAGGCTGGGCGACAGGAACGGAAGGAAGGGTGAAATTCGCCGCCATATTCCCGGATGGCAGGAGGCAGATGCTTGAGGCGGTTGGCAAAGGCACCGCTGCGAATTTTTACGCCGAAGGAAAGCGTGAGGCGCAAACGCATCCTGCTGTCGCCATTGAGGCTGCAAGGCTTTGGCAGCAGAATATAGATCCAATCAAATGGGCTGAAGGAGCCGACTCCAAGGCGCGTGACATTGAAGGCAGGCTTGCAAAATTCTTCCTTTACTTTGGGCAACCAGCAACGCAGGCAGCCCTCGCAATGTGCCTCAGGTGCGAAAATCCTTATGATTTTTACCATGAGCTTGTGGCTTTTCTTGGAAATGGCGCGCATTATCCCCAGCCTGCCAGGGGGGGCAGGGAGCTAGTGTCGCTGTTTGTGCTCCAGTCCGAATTCAATTCCCTTGAAGCACTTGGTTTTGACGACAGGCACGCGGCAAGAACCATGGTTCAGAGGATGCGGGCGGGCTCCAATCTGGCGCGGGAAATTGGCGCGTGGGAGGCGGGCATGAAAGAAATTGACTGGGGCGGGGATTACCGGCTGGAAGCCGCAGTGCTTGCTAAAAAGTCGCTAAAACCTTCCCTGCCGTTCACCCGGATAAAGGCGGAGCTTGACAAGAAAGTTGAATCAGCACTGATAGGGAATGGGAAGCGGCCCGCATCAAGGCAGGATATTGGGGAAATAATTTCAAGGATAGTGATGGATTCAGTCTGGGATTCGGTGGCAAATGCGCCAGGTGGCATCGAATCGTAAACCGCCACTGTTCAAAGGAATGCCTCTATCTCGTCGTCCTTCCTTTTCATGCCCTCCTCGAATTGCTTGGCAAGCTTTTCCAATGAGTCTCCCTTTGGAGGCGTGCGGCTGCGCCTCTTTCGCACTGAAACAAAAACAGGCGAGCCCACGGCTTCGCCCACAATCAATGCCTCGCCAACGCGCAGCGTGGTGATGGAGCCTAGCATGTTGGAGTCTATGCCCTCGCACGACTCCCCGATGTGCTTGATGTCGAACGGATTTGTGACCCGTAAAATGATTTGGGTGTTGCAATTGTGCGTTAGGAAACCGTTGGCAAAAAATGAATGCGATTCTGGAATTGTCATGTCGCGTACGTCGGTGGCTTCTACAGGCAGGATGCTTGAAATTTTTGCCCAGTGAAGCCCGCCCCCGAGCCCTTTGCAGTTCTTGGAAACCCATCCTTCGAAATTCGGTATTTGATCAGCTGTGCAAAGTTTTGCTGATTGTATGTTTCGGCTCCGCCATGAGCGGGCGGTTGCCGGGTTGAGCCCCATCTTCCTCGCCGCATGGCTGGTAATCGGCCCGTTGTGGCATTGGACAACTGTCATCATCTGCTGTTTCTGCATGGTCATGGTTTCCAAATACTGCATATATGCCAAAGCCCGAAGGGAAAGTTCCTCTTTGTCGCGCGCATACCTATAGCCAACGGTTTTGCAAAAACGAAGGACATTATGGCGTTCACGATGAATCTCGATGATGAATTGGATACTGTATGTGCCATCCTTCCTCTTGCAATATGGGCGGGTAAAGGCATGCGTCGAAATTCCGAAGCCTGAGAAAAGAGACTGGATCTGTTTGGCATATTCCCATCCCGATGCCTGAAGCGACTCCACTTTGGAAAAAGGCAATATCAGGCTTTCAGGCCATCTTCTGCTGAATCGGATTGAAGAACATTCGCTGCCAGTATAAGCTGCAAGGAATTCCCGCTTTATATGCGCAGGAGAGTGCATAATCCAATCCGGAAAATGAGCAGGCTGGATTGCTTTCTCCCCTACCGGGGCGCCCAGCGCTTTCATAATGGCCCAAAGTGCGCCTATGCCGGTTTTGAAATACGTGGAAATTCCAACTATTTTCCTAGGTCCGTACTTGATGAAATTGGAAATTGACTCGCGCTTTTGCTTGCAGATTTTTTGACCGTTTTCAAATCCAAGCCTGCCTAGATCTTTTTGTATTGCCAATAAATCTTCATCCTTTCCGGAAAAAGTCATTCGGAGCAAACTTTGCCCTTCCTTGGTCCGATATGCAGGATGCAGCGTCCCGTCACCATAAATGTGCCCCAATAAGCGGGCAAGGATTGGAAGTTTAGGATTTGTAGAAGTGAGTGGAAGCAAGCCAAGTTCGTGAAGTCTTATTATGAGTTCCTGTTTTCGAACCGGGGATGGCACACCTATGTCTTTATCCGAAAGGATGCTGAATTCGGCTTGGAATTCGGATTTGAAGTCCTGCAACGGCCGGAAGGCAACCCGCTCTCCCTGCAACAATTTTCCAGCCGGTTTCCACTCTCCGCTTTCAGCCCAGAATGGATGGTCACCGGTTGCCCGAATACTGGCACCGGATTCTGTTTCAATTTCAAAAACCGGCGAATTGAAAATTTGTGGGTTCTTTGAAAGGTACGCCTCCGGGACCTTTTCTTCGCAGCGGAGGGTGTTGGTGTGATAAGACAAAATCTCTGAATTTTTCCACCCTACGGACAGGTTGCCGATTTCTGCGTTTTTTCCATCGTAAAGGGTGATTTTTGAATCTGGTGTGACACATTGGCTCAAGGCGGTAGTCGATAATTGCACCGGCCTCTGCGAAATAAGGCAGAGCGACGCGCCGAATTTCCTGCCTTCGCGCGCCAGCGTTTCGATGACAGGCTTTGCCAAAGCATTGTGCTTTTCCGCCTTCTCCCGCGCAAAATTGTGCGCCTCCTCGACAACGAGCAGGAAGGGTGGAATCTTGCCCTTTTTCCTCATCCTGAAAAGTTTTCTTGCAAAATATGCCACTATGATTTGTTTTTGGCGAAGCGAATCTATTTCCGACAGGTCGAATACCGCAAGATGCCCCGGCTTCACAATCAAGTCGAGCTTGGGGGAGTCGCCCTTGCCGATTATCCTCATGCGGCGCAAATCGTCAAGGGCGGCAATGAGCGGCCCTCGCACATTCTCTTTTTTGTCAAATGACGAATCAGCACGCACCGCTTCGATTAGCTCCTCAAGCCCCTGCGCCTCCTGCTTTTCCTTCATCGCCTTTTTCATCGGCTCGAAAATTTCGTCAAGGTAGCGGCGCGCGGTGCCGGACATGTCCGACCATTCCGCCAATTGGTAGGCGGAAAGGTTCCGCAGGCCGACTTTGATTTTTTTGCCATCCACCACATCGGTCCTATCGCCATACTGCGATGATTTGAACCCTATGTACTCCCCGTGGTTGTCTATCACGATTATGGCAAGCCTGCCAAGCTCTGCTTTGCGGTCGAGCAGCTCTTCCATGAGCACGCCGGTCAGGTAGGATTTGCCCGCTCCGGACATTGCAAGTATGGCAAGATGCTTTTGCAATAATTTTGACATGCCAAGCTTCACCGGCAGGTCATGGTAGCCCAAATTCCCGATTTCCAATCCGTCCTTTTCTATGCCGATAAACGCTTTCAGGTGGTCATCCGGGGCAATCACAACTTTCAGCCCCGGCGCCACAGGCATGCTTGCGCGCTGGAGGGTGAGGTTTTCCCCCAATTTCTGCAGCACGCCGTGCACCCGGCAGGTGGCAACCGTGTATTCCCATTCGGTTGTGGGGAAAGAGGAGGAAAGCGTGCCGAGCCTCTCATACTCTGCTACTGATTCCGCCCTCTCAAAATAGCGGTTTGCCCTTGCCAATTCGACAACGGATGCAAGCAGCGGGCCGGATGATGTCTGCACTTCGATAAACTGCCCCTTCCTCACCCCTTCGGCTGACTGCACAACAAAGTGGAAGATGAGTGTTGTGGGGGATTCGAATGTGGTGATTACCGTCCCCAATTCGGCGGAATGCGGATTTGGCGCGTCTGGCATGTGGCACTATTGCGCAAAATTGAATAAAAAGGGGAGGGAGCCTCTTTTCCGGAAAAAACATGGATTTATAGTTGCCGTATGGCAACAGAAAACAAACCTATAGGGTTAAATACACCAAAGTTGTAATTAAATGTAAAAGGAGATAATATGGAAATTGCAAACGTAATTGAAAGGATTACAATCATGGAAAAGACGCATGACAAGGCGGCATTCAGGGAACAGGCCGCAGATTTGGCCGTGGCGCTTGAAACTGCGGTCCGGGATGCAAAACTGCAGTTTAGGATGAATGTTGCCGGCCATGACAACTTCATTGCTAAGAGATTGTACAAGAAGCTGTACGAGGACATGGAAATGGAAGGCATGCCATTGGAAGTGCCGGTTGCACCATCAGGGCATCGGAATGAGACCCCCCATAAACAGCTGTTGCCCCCGAAAGAATTTGATGGCGCCATTCAAAGAAAAGGGGAAGCAAGGGATGCCGCCCTAAGGCAGCTTTTCGCATTAATTACAGATTACCAGTCCAGGCACGGTTTCCTGCACAACTTCGTTTCGCTGGCATATGCCATAACCAAATTTTGGGAGCTTAGCAGAATGAACGGATTTGGAAAGTTCGAGTTGCCTAAAACCAGGGAAGGCACCCCGGAAAATCTTCTCAAATACCTGGCAAGGGCGGCAAAAGCCGTTGCCAGGACAATTTTCAGGGCAGGGCAAGCCGGTTTTGTGGAGGTGCCAAAAAGAGGGCCTGCCCCGGCGCTGCTGTCTTACAGCGTTGCAAAATCCTGCATTGGCACAATAAAATACTGGACCGGGGAAAAAGAGCTCCAGGCATTCGCGCTAAATGCCCTCCAGGCAGTTGCAATGAAGGCTTCCTTTAACAGGGCCCTTGTGCGCTCGACGTTTGTGGCAGTGGAATTTGCCAGGATGAACGAATTCGAAGGCTCGGGTATGGCTGCCTGGGAGAAAGTTGCAAACCGATACCGCCTGTCTTGCCATAAGAATAGGTCGTATTGGAATGGCGTGCAAAACGAAGCCAGGCGGTTATTTGACATAAGGCAGAGGAATTTGGGCAACAGGCCGGCCGCAAATTCGCATGGGCAGCCGAAAGCCAATTCAGCCAACGTGAGAATTTTGGCGGGAAAGGTTCCGTCTTATTAGTTTAGTGAATGGCTTGCAGCGGATGGAGTTTACCCCACTTCGCTTTCCCTACCTTGTTGCTTATTTGAAATTCCGGCATCTGCGGAAGTTGCCCTGAAAGTGGAGCCATACCTTTTTGCTATCTGCTCTTCTGCCGGCTTGCCGGACACCTTTGCCATCTCCACATGCTTGCGCTCGATTAGTTTGCTGCCGTCGGCTTTTGCGAAATCCCCTGCCATTTTCACGATGCCAGAGAGGGCGCGCAGGCGCAGCGTCAGGCCGGATGCGTTGTCAATCGACTTTGCCCTTGCGGCTGCTTCCTTGACTAGTTCCTCCACCGCCTCCGATGTGGCGTGCGGGATGCGCCCGTCGCGGCGGATTTCCTGGGAAACAAACTGGGCGATGGCAAGCCTGTTCGCTTCAGTATCATCCATTGTGGTGTTGACAAGCAGCTCGTAGCCGTTGCCTGCAATCCTGTTTCGCAGCGGTGGCAGGAGGCTTGCAAGGTCGTTGATGTTGCAGCTTGCCACAAGTATGAAGTCGCAGGGCACGGAATCCACACGAACGGCCGCACCGGTTGAGGATGCGTTCCTTCCTGTAATGGGAAACTGCCGGTCTTGCATCGCGGTAAGAAGATTCCGCTGCAGGTGCCCAAGCGCGAGCAGTTCGTCGATAAAAAGCACGCCTTCGTGCGCCTCGTGCACGGCGCCGGGGACAACGCGCGTGTAGGGCAGGCTGCCGATTTGCGGGTGGGAGCCATACGGGTCGTGCCTAACATCCCCAAGAAGCTCCGTCTCGGAAGCGCCTGTTGCCTGCACGAACATTTTCCTCTCGATAGGGAGTATGATGTTGCGCTGCGCCTTGCCGTCCTTCTTGTGCATTTTCGAATATGCGCCCTCGTCGATTGCGCGCACGGTGTCCTTGTCCACCCTCTCGAAAATCATCAGTTCCTCCTTGTTGCCCATCACCCTTGTGGTGTATACCTCATCTTCCCTCATCCCTGCCCCCATTGCGTAGAGCAAATCGTCGAACGGGCCTGCCGGCAGCCTGAATTTGTCCGCCCCGCACGATGTGCATGCCTGTTTTTCCGGGTCGGATAATTTTCCGCAGCGCCTGCAGCGATAGCCAAGCCTCTCGCTCACAAAATGCGGGGCCTGCCACACCGGCATTTTTTCCCCTCCTTCCGTTTCCACCTTTTTCTGCTCTTCCAATTCCGAGCGGGGCTTCACTTCGACAAACGGCCTTTCGGGCTTAGCCGGATTGTGCAGCACTGCAACTTCGAAATTCGGCTTGCCCAGAAGCGATGCGATTGCCTGCGCAATCATGGATTTGCCCGTGCCGGGCGGGCCTACAAGAAGAAGATGCCTCCTTTGAATTGCGGCAAGCCGTGCCAGCCTCACCGCCTCGGGCTGCCCTATTATCTGCTCAAGGAAATCCTTTGGAATGGCTACTTCCGACGTATCTGCAAAATTGAATTCTCCCACTGGTTAATGGGGGAGGAAGGGGAATAAAAATAGGACAGGGCAGCCATGGATTTGGGCGGGCGGCGTTTGCGCGTTCAAAATTGTGGGGGCAATATAAAGAAGGGCTGCATAAGGGCGGATGTGATTGCTTGATCGTTTTCTTCTCGGATATCAAAAAGTTGGTGAAAATCGGGGATAAAATCACCGAGGACGAGGTAAGGCCCCTCTGGGCCATAACAAAATACATGGGCATAGGCATCAGTTACGACGGGGAAAACGACGATTTCAGGCTTGAAACCGCTCCCGTGGCATCGAATTCCAGCATCCATATCGGGATTCTCCGCGACGACTGGCACCCGGGCGCATACGGCAGCGGAGTCTACTTCAATTACGCCCATCCAAGGAGCGGCGAAATCAAGACCGCGTGGATTATCATCGACAACGCAAAGAACGACATGTTCAACACCCTGATTGTTACCCGCGGCAGCCACGAGTCCATCCGGGATTCCCAGCAGCTGCTTAATTTCATCCTCAGGGAAAACCCCAAGGTGCTGAAGCTGCTTAAAACCGCATTGCCCCCGAATTCGCCCCAGGCGATAGAGCTGCGGGCGAAATAAGAAAAAAATAAAACGGGACTTAGGGCACGAATCCGGTCCCCTGCGCGTATGGGCAGGCGGAAAGTTTATCGAAAAGCCGTGCATGCACCGCCCTGTCTTTTGCAGTCTGCATGAACACGGAATCGGACACGTGCATTTTCCTCACCACCATAATTGGCACTGGCGAAATAAACATCGGCGCAGTGCCCCCGTTCCTCCCCCCTGGCGGGTGATGCGGGTGCATAACTCCGAGCATCAGGCCTTTTTCACGGAATTCGCCCTTCCTTTGCGCATGCAATTGCTCAAGCTTTTCGCAAAACTCCTTTTCCTTTGCGGATGGATGGGAAAACGCGCCGATTAGCACCGCGTAATTTCCTGCTGCCGCTATGCCTATTAAGCCGGAAATTTTTTGGTAGTTGGACAATAGCTCGGCAGTTATTTCCCCCAACTTCGCCCCATCCGAATTTCGATAAACGCTCACATGGTAGCCGTTCAGCCTTTCCACCTTTTCCACAAACGGGCAGTATGATGGCTTGCCATTTCCATGCGGTCCGTTCAGCACAAATGACAGGTAAGCCCGAACACCGACAATTGCCTCGTCGGATGTTTCCCTGATTCCGAATCCGGCCAATTTGCCAAAGCTTAGCCTTTCGGATGCCCGCACCATCACAACGAAATCGCCGCTTATTGCGAAGAAATCGCCTGGAACCAGGAACCTGGCATTTTTGTTTGTGAAAATACGGGCAACATTTTCAAGCGGCAAATCCAGAACTGCCACTTTGGCGGCTGGAGAGCCGTCCATGTTCATGCTAGTCGAATCCATTTCCATCACCCCCTCCCCCTCACCTTCACACCCATTTTGCGGAGCCTCCGGTACACGGTCATGAAGGAAATTCCAAGCGCGTCCGCTATGTCGCGAAGTGACAGCATTTCATCGCAGTAGAGCCTGGCAAGCTCCTGCGTATCAGGATTAGAATCAGGATGCCCGCCAAAGGCAATGCCTCTGCACGCTTGCGCCCAAGTAACTGCGCACGAATCCCTCCTCAAACCCTTCAAATCCCGTATTGTCCATTCTCATGGTATCACCGGAAATATTGTGAGTTCGGGAGAATTTAAATGTATGTAACAGGACAAGAATGTATAAAAATATACAATTAATGTGGAGCCGGAGGTTGTCAGCAGCGAAAGCCCATTTTCACTAAATACGTAATTAGTGAAAGCCTGCTTTCAATAAATAGGCAATTATTGAAAATGAATTTTCGATAACATAAATAAGTTTATAAAGATATAAGTCCAATACGGGACAGTGGACCCCCAAGAAATAGCGCTGCAAAACCCGTGGAGGCACAATGCCGCATGGGCTGAAAACGATCGCCATCTGGCGAAGCTGAAGGAATACAGATACACCTACCACAGGGATGCGCTGCCGGAGGGCAAGGACGGGGCGGTCGTGCTATACGGCCCAAGGCAGGTTGGAAAGACCACCTGGCTCAAGATGCAAATTGCCAGGGAAAAGGCGCCGACAAATGATATTCTTTACCTGAATGCAGAGGCGGCAAAGGACAGGTTCGACCTTTACGAGACAGTGCGGGGGGAAATAGCGCTGCACGCCCCAAAGAGGATTTTCATAGATGAGATAGGGGCGGTGGCGGATTGGGAGATTGCGATAAAGCTCCTTTCCGATTCAGGGGCATTTTCAGGCAGGCACGTCATACTGACAGGCTCAAGCTCGCTCAACATCCTAAAGAAAGCCGAGAGGCTGCCGGGAAGGCTGGCGGAAGGGCGCAACAAATTCAGGTATTATCCGCTGTCCTTCAGGGAGGTTGCCAAGGTGTACGGGGTGGAAGCTGGAAATGTGAATGAGGCGCTTGCGCGGGCGGACGGGCTTGGAACCATCCTGCAAAAATATTTCATGCATGGAGGGTACATCCGGGCGATAAACGAATTCGCAAGAAAGGGTGAAATCGGGGAGGAGCTGTTTGCTCTGTATTCCTCATGGATTGACGGGGAGCTTGCAAAGGTGAAAAAATCCCCGGAAACCGCCACATTCCTGATGGACGGGGTTGCCCTTGCCCTCACGAACGATTCGCCGTGGGCCGCCCTGGCAAGGGAGGTCAGCCAGCCCACGGCAAGAGGCTATGCCGAAACGCTGCGCGACATGTTCATACTGGGAAACCTTGAGAGGTCGCGACGGGCCAACGAGGGGTTTCCCAAGAACAAGAAGGTGTATTTTCAGGACCCGTTCCTCTATTGGCTTGCGCTTTTCCGGAGCCGGAAAATAGGCAGGGCGGATTTTTCGCTTCTTGACAATGCGACGATGGGAAAGCTCGCTGAATTGTCCGCATATGCCGCCCTTGTGCAATGCCTTGAGGGCATGAAAAAGGAGAGCGACTTCGACCTGCGCCGCTATGCGCATTTTGACAAGGGAAAGGACGGGGAAATCGATTTTGCGGTGAAATTCGGCAAAAACACCGAATATGTCGAGTGCAAATACGGCGCAATCGGGAAGGAGAAGCCCGGTGTTGTTTATATCACAAAAGACAGGCTTGGAAGGAACAAGGTGCCGCTTGCGGTTTTCCTGATGTTTCCGCAGGAAAGCGTGCAGCTTGCCCGGACATTGGAATGACTGGGAAAACTTGAATGCGCAATTTGTACCGCAAAAGCAACCGGGCAAAGCCGCCAGATGACCGTTTCCTTTTTTAACCTTCTTCACCATAGAAAGTTTGCTGATTCTAGTCAGCGATGAACCTTTAGAGGTGAGCGTTAATGGGAAAGAGCTACGTTAAATTCGAGACTCCGAAAGATGTCGTTGCCAAGGCACTTGAGGCAATCACAGTGTCTGCAGACTCCGGAAGGATACGCAAGGGCGCAAACGAATCGACAAAAGCGATTGAGTCGCAGACTGCGCAGCTTGTGATTATTGCCGAGGATGTGGAGCCTGAGGAAGTGGTCGTCCACCTCCCCACATTGTGCACGGAGAAAGGCGTGCCGTACTGCTACGTGCCCACAAAGAAGGAGTTGGGCGCCGCTGCAGGGCTGCCGGTGCCGTGCGCGGCAATTGCGATTGACAAGCCAGGAAATGCCGCGGAAATGGTGAAAGCCATCGCGGACAAGATCAAGCCGTTGGGCGGAGTGACTGCCAAGGAGAAAGCGGCACACGCGCCAAGGCATGAGGAAAAGAAACCGGAGCACAAGGAAGCCCCCAAGCATGAGGGAAAGCCTGTTGAGGCTAAGCCTGAAGGCCATTCCGAGGCAAAGCCTGCGGGCGAAAAGAAGCCGCGCGCGCCAAAGGCCAAGAAAGAGGCAAAGCCTGAGGAGAAGAAAGAGTAAGGGTGTCTTCTAGATGGCAATTGACGATTCGATTCCAGTGGAAGTTGTCGAAGTGCGCGCCAAAACCGGCATTCACGGCGAGGCCAGCCAGGTGATGTGCAAAATCCTTGACGGAAAGGACAGGGGGCGCGTCATCCGGCGCAATGTGAAAGGCCCTGTGCGCAAGGGCGACATCCTCCTCCTGCTTGAAACCGAGCGGGAAGCCAAGGAAATAAGGGCGAAGTGATTGGCATGCTGTGTTCTTTTTGCAATAACGAGATAAGCCGCGGGACAGGCTCGCTTTTCGTGTACAAGGACGGGACGACACTTTCGTTCTGCTCATCCAAGTGCAAGAAAAACCAGCTTGGAAACAGGCGGGAAGGCAGGCGCCAGGAGTGGACCAACCACGGAGTGGTGCTTGAGGTTCGGCAGAAGGTGGAGAAGAAGGAGAGCGCCATGGCAAAGGAAATAGAGGAGAAGCTGGCGCTCAAGAAATCCCACGAGAAGAAGTGAGCGGATTTTATGGCGGTTGAACGCACGCTCATTCTCCTGAAGCCCGATACTTTGCAGAGGGGGCTTTGCGGCAAAATTATTGCGAGGCTCGAAAAGAAAGGGCTGCACATAGTCGGAATGAAGATGATGCATCTTGACTCCGCCAAATGCAACGAGCACTACGCGCACCTGGTTGGCAAGCCGTTCTTCCCAAAGCTTGTTGCTTTCATGACTTCCGCGCCGGTAATTGCAATGGCAGCGGAGGGAGTGGAGGCTGTGAAAGTTGTGCGGGACATGTGCGGGCCGACCAATGCCAGGAATGCAATGCCCGGGACAATCCGCGGGGATTTTGCGCTGTCTACGCAGTACAACATCATACATGCCTCGGATTCTGTTGAGACTGCCGGAAAGGAAGTGAAGAGGTTCTTCCATGACAATGAATTGTTTTCATGGGAAAGGGCGCTTGACTCCCTGACTGTTGCGGAAGACGAGAAGAAGTAAACTCCTTTTCCCGGGTCCGTAAATAATTTTGCTGAAACTCCAAATGTCTAGCCCGCTTTGCCGTCCGCTCGCCCGGCTTTGGGCCGGGC